>JAEEGI010011650.1_pt1 | contig 18951 bp, 9 predicted proteins | sample 8958751 | NCBI WGS metagenome assembly JAEEGI01 (sample SAMN16246545, study PRJNA631951) | gut metagenome | biome: gut microbiome; feature: rumen; material: KS-attached | host: Bos | place: Iran: Karaj | collected 2018-10 | reverse complement strand
AATTAGAAAACCTAATGTTGTAACTGTGAAAGATAAACCTATTATGGGATTAAAATCACAAAAAAATTATGTGACTTCTAATGCAATTGATGTTATTTTAATGGAACCTAAAAAAAGGAAAATTGCTAATGATAGTGATTTAGATTATTATATGAAAAAAAAAGATTATGGGAAAGTTCCCAAATATATTCAAAAAAGAAAAGAAGATTATGAAAATGATATTATTAATAATTTAGAAGTTGAAAGACAAAATATGATGTATGAAAAAAGTAAAAAAAAAGAAATTGATAATGAAGAATTGTATCAGTTGAGAGAAGGTTTAGAAAAAAAATTAAAGGAATTAAGATATGAATATGGAAAAATTTCACATAGAAGGAAATTTGATACTTTAGTTACTAAGAATTATAAAGAAAAGTTGGAAAAAGAAATTGAACAAGTTGAAAAAGATTTAGAGTTGTTAAAAATGGATAAAGTTGTTGTTGATATGACAAAATAAAACATTTTTTGATTGGTCATTTAAATTATTTTTTAAAATTTAAAAATTTTTTCAATAATTTAAAAAAAGATTAAATATAATAATAATGTATTTTTCAAATATAATTTATATATTCAATTCTCTGATTGTCAAAAACAAAAAAAAAACAAAATCTCAACTATTTATTCATTATTATAAACTAATTTAATGATTTCTTTTATTTTTTACAATTGTTTTTAATTGTTTATAAGCATTTTTAATTTCATTTGTCTAATGAAAATGATACTTTTTTTCAATTAGAATTTAATGACATTTAAATAAAAACAATTGTTTCAGATATCATTTGAAAAAATCCTTAATTGTTTTGATTATTTTCATATAATGTTTTTTTTAATTGTAATCTCAAAAAATAATAAAAAAAAAATAAAAAAATAAAATTATTTCCATATCAAAAAAAAAATGAGTGAATCAGAAGAAGAACAAATCCGTTTAAAACAAGGACTTCTGAAATCAGAAATTCTTGATAAAAACTATGACAAAGATAAATTTCTTCAATTTTGTTTATATAAAAAAGAAAATGGAGATGATCTTTCAAAATGGACATTTGAAGAATTAAATGAAGCAATAAATGAGTTTGTAAAAACTCAAAATGAAAATAATCAATCTCCTACAATGTTAAATTACTCAAATCAAATGAATCAAAATTACGTTCAAAATAATATGAATCAAACTCCTCAAAATTATCAACAAAATTATCCTCAAAATTATCAACAAAATTATCAACAAAATTATCCTCCAAATTATCAACAAAATTTTCAACAAAATTATCCTCAAAATTATCAACAAAATTTTAATCCAAATCAAAATATAAATCAACAAAATCAAAAAGAGGATAAAATGAATAATCAAATAGAGAAAATGGAACAAATGCATATAACAAAATATAATGAAGATCAAAATCAAGACAAAAAATTTGAGATAGAAATTAAATGTAAAAAATTAGAGAAATCAATATTAAATGATAAAGAAATAAAAGTAGAAATAAAAAATCCAAAAGCAAGTGATAAAAAATTTTTTGAACAAACATATATAACATATGAAGTAACTACTGATAAATTACAATGGAATGTAAGAAGAAGATTTTCTGATTTTGAATGGTTAAGAAAAATATTAGTTAAATTATTTCCTAGAAATTTAATTCCTCCTATTCCAGGAAAAAAAGTTGGTCCAAGAAGATTTGAACAAGATTTTATTGAAAAAAGAATGATGTTTTTACAAAAATTTATTGATAATGTTATGACTAATGAAAATTTTAAAACTTCAGAAGCTTTAATTTCTTTTCTATCTTTTATTGACAGAAATCAATTTGAACAAAAAATGAAAGAATTAACTTCTTATCAACCTTCTAATTATGTTGAAGATTGTAGAACTTTAACTGGAAATTTATTTATTGTTGATAATGAACAAAATGAAAAATATTATGTTAATATTCAGAATTATTATAAAATTCAAAATCAATTATTTGATAGATTAAATTATAATATGAAAAATTTTTATAATAGTTTAAATAATGCTTGTATTGCTCTTGAAGAAGCAAAAAGAGATTTTGATACTTTACATTTACTTAATGCAAGAGTTTTAATGAAAGAAGAAATTACAAAAACATATGAAACACTTGCAGTCTTTTTTAAAAATTGGAAAAGAAATATATTTAATCAAAATGAAATAATAAAATCGAAAATTAAAGATTTTTTTAAATATCAAAGAATGGAATCAGATTCATATTGTGAATTAATAAAAAGTAGAGAAGTATTAAAATCACAATATATGTCAGAGAAGAAAAGATTAGATGCAAGAAAAGAGAAATTATGGCAATTAATGGATGTAACAAAATGGGAAATTATAGATGATTTTAATAGAGTTGATAGAGCTTTATTAATGAGAGATAAATCTTATGCTTTTTCATTTATGTGTACTAAAGAAACTACTGCTTTAGAAGGTATTCATAAACAATTAGGCTATGCTAATAAAATGAATATGGAAGAATTAAAAAAATTAATTTCTAAAAATACTGTTAGATTTGTTAATACTGTTAAAGAATTTACTAATGAATTTTATCCTACTCTGACTGATGGTATTTCTGTTTGGTCTACTTTGAATGGATTTATTTAACATATTATTTTATTTTAAACATTATTTAAATGAAGGAGTTATAATTTATTTTTTTTTCTTTAATTAATTTTATTTATAATTTTATAAAGTTATTATAAATACATATATATTTTTTAAATGATTCAAATTTTTAACTTAAAAAAATTAGTGATTATAAAATATTTAAATAAACTCTAGAGAAAACATGAGATAAATAAATATATTTATAATATAATATAGTATTAAAAGATATTACCTTAAAAAAATTAAAATCAACATTATTTGTTTCCGTCAAATTTATATTCTTTAAGAATATAATTAATAATATTAATAAAATTAAATCTTTTAATTTCATCAATATTCATCATATTATATAATAAATTAATAAATTTATCAGAATATAAATTTTCACTTAATCTAATAATATTATTCACATATTTTTTAATATTTTTTTCTATATTATTAACCTTACTTACATTAATAAAGTCTGCATATAAATTATTAATTTCGTTTTTATAATTTAAAGCATAAATACAACATAAACCAAGAGAAAAAACATCATTTTTTATTAAATCGATAGATCCATTTGAATCTTTTGAATGATATAAACTATTTAAATTTGGGCTAATAAATTTATTTTCATTTTGAACAATTTTTTTAGAACTTAAATTTGTTAAATATTCAAAATCTGCAATTTTATATATATTATCTTTAAATACAGTAATATTTTTTGGATTAATACAAAAATGAGAAATTTTTTTTTTTTCTAAATTTGCTAAGGCAAGACTAATTTGATATATAATATTAATTAATTCTTTTTCTGAATAAAATTTTTTCATTTTTCTATATGATAATATTTCACTTTCCCAAGAACTAATTCCACATTCAGTTAAAATATTTATTTCTTCTTCATTAAAATAAACTCCTAAAATTTTTGTTATATTTTCTTCTTTTGAAAAACTATATTGAAATTCATAAATATTTAAAAAATCATCTAAATCTTTTTTTGATTTAATAAATTTCTTTTTTATTGTATAAAAAGTATTATCATTTATTTTTCTGACACAATAAATTTTACTATTTTTACTTTCTCCAATTTGAGAAATAATTTCATAATCATTTATATCAAAAAATGGAATTAAAGTCTTTGATTTTTTTTCTATTATTTCAGATGAATTTATTTCATTTTTTGTTTCTTTTTTTTCACAATTTTTCATTCCAATAATTAAACTTTCACTTTTATTTTTAATATTATTTTCATCTTTTATATTAAATTCTAAAATATTATCATTTTCTTTCATTGAAGAAAATTCTTTGAAATATTTTTTTTTTGGAGTTGTATTATTTTGCTCCAAGGAATCTTTTGTATTAATATTATCAGTATTATCATTAACTGAAATTTCTTCTTTATTAATATTTGATTCTAATTCATTTAAAATAATATTTTTATAAAAATCATCTATCATTTTTTTTTCTTCTTCTTTCTTATTTTTTTCATTTTCTTCATAATCTAAAATTTCTTTTTCTGATATTTCAATTCTAAATCTTAAATGACATTCTTCACATTCAAAAATAAATTTTTTATATTTAATAAAACTTTTGCATTTATCACAAATTACTAATTTTCTTCCATTATAATAAGTTAAAAATAAATTACCAGAACAATCTTTTTTATGATGAATTAAATTAGGATTATGTCCACAAGGAATTTTGTTTGGTAAAGCAGAAATGTGATTTATAATTCCTTTTTTTATAGTTAAAGAAAGAGTTTTGAAAATTAAAGGATTATAAATTTTAGCATTCGAATGAAAATCTTGATTACATTTTAAACAAGTCCAAATTATTTTTTTTGGGTCACTTATAAAACCACATTTTTTACAAAATAATTTATTTTCTCTTATATTTAAAAATAAATTTGATTTTTTACATTTGATACATCCCATTTGTTCATTTACCATTAATCGACAATGATATTTTTCCCAAGTTGCAGGTTGAATATTATTTTCAATTTTATCTTCTTCTTCATTTTCTATTAATTTAGTATAATAATTAACTTGACAAAAATCACAATATAATTTAATAAAATCGATTTTATAACATTTTAAACAATTAGAACAAATTAACGAGTAAATTTTATTTGAGTTTGGTTCACTTACTTTAATAAAATTATTATTCTCATTACAATTATGAATTGGAGTAACACTTTGTAATCTACAATGTTTTAATGATGAAAAAATTTGACCATTTTCTATATATTGCTTATTCTTTATTTTTAATGTATTTATCAAGTTTTCTTTATCAATTAAATAATTCTTAATATATAAATTTCTTTCTGTTGATTTAAATATTTTTTGAAATATTTCATTTTCAAATGCATCATTTGGGTATTTTTCATCTAAAATTATTTTCACAGAATCAGATATATATCTCATGAAATCACTATCTTTTTTTAATAAAATTTCTTCAAAATTTTCATTATATTCATCATTGAAAATTTGAGATATTTCATCTTCTAATTCTTTTATGTTATTTAATTTCTTTATAAAATCTTCTTTTTCTTTTTCTTTTCCTTTATACACACTCATTATTTATGATTAATTATACAATTAGTTAATTACTTAAAAAATAATTTTATAATATAAATTCATTTTTAATAAAATAATTTAACAATTATATTTTATTTTCATTATCAGTTAATTTTGTATATTTTTCTTTTTGACGTTCTAATTCTTTTTTATTTACTATAGAAGCCATTTCAGAAACAGTTTCAAGTTGAGTAATTTTTGCCATATTCATTATATCAGCTATTTCATATTGAATAATTTTTACAGCCATAAAATATTTTCTTTGATAATATAATAATCCTATTAATAAAAGTATAATAATTATAATTGCTAATATAATAGAAAAAATATTATAACCTTCAATTTCTATTGAAATTGGATTAAATGTTAATAATTCTCCTGTTTCTGGGTTTTCTATTAATATATTTATATAATATAATTCTCCAGATGTAAGTCCACTTATTATAAAATTATTATCTTTATATTCACTTTTAACACCCTTTGGTAAAGAAGTCATTCTTGTTAAATAACATAATGAACTCATTTTAGAAAATTCAATAAATGAAGTTGAAACAAATACTTTATAATTTATATTTTCTATTTCATACGAATGACCATAAATGTCTTTTTTTTTAAAGCCACTTGTTATTACATTGATTTTTCCTCTTCCAATTTGCTTTACAACTAAATTTGACTTAGTACTTGATTTATAGTAATTTTGATTATTTGTAGTATAATAATATAACATATAATCAGCTTCTTTTCGACATCCTTTTTTATTTAATCTACATTCAATACCTTTTCCTTCTTTTCCATTAACTTTTAAATAATAATTTTCAGAATTCATGTTAAAAGCTGTTATAATATATCTTCCTGCTTTTTTTTTCATTTCAATTGTTCTATCTTTTTCTTTATTATTATCATCGAAATAATATTCTAATTTATCAGTTATTGAAGCATCTAATCCACTACCTTTACAAGTCGATAATTCAATTACAAAAATATTATCATTCTTTCTTATTTTTTTTAATTCATAAATTGATTTTTCTTTAATATAAAATTCATCACTAGAATAATAAAGGCTTAAAGGATATACTTCTATTCTTTTATAATAATTAACAAAAGGAGAAATAATAATAGAAATTGATTTATCAATATTATCTGAATTACTTTCATTATATTTTAAATGAATACTAAATAAAACTCTAACATTTCCATCATCATCAATATCATCAAAATTAACATTTTTAATTTTAATACTTACACTTCTAGTTATAGGATCAGTTGTTCCTTTATATTGTGCATTTTTATTATCTGGAATTAAAAAATTAAAAGGATTAGTTTTATCAGTTGTATTTTGAGCATTTCTTTTATATATATTTATTGTTGAAAATATTGTTGCTTTTGCTTTTTCATCATTACATCTTACTGATAAAATTGTTGAATTATATTCTTCAAATAAATCAAAATAACCATTAAATATATTCTTTGTTACTTGATATGTTATTTCTTTTCCAATTGGTACTCTAGTCCATTCTGATTCGTAATTTAATTGAATGTAAAATCCAATATTTTGTTTTGGTGTTATTTTAAAATATATTTTTTGGTTAAGGTCTTTTTTATGATGAATTATAAAATTATAGTATGGATTATTTTTTGTTATTAAAGTTGAACCTAAATGAACATATTCATAAGAATAATTTTTTGATTTTTCATTATATGTTGATATATTCTGATATACTAATACTTCTGCTTCTCCGGTATATGTATTAATTTCATAGTTTAAGTTTAATTCTTTTGTTTTATAAAATGTCAAAATAAAAGGATTTGAATTTTTTTCTAAATAAAATAAATTTTGCCTGTTTACATCTAAATAATGATATAATTTATTTTTTTCTAAAATTGCAGAATTTATTTCAAAGAAACAAGATTCTAAACAATCGACACCAATCAATAAAATTGAATTTCGAGTCAATTTATAATGTGTTTTTTCAATATGAATTTTTAAAAAATTTCTTTTATTCCTTTGAGTATTAGAATAATCGCTTTTCTTCCTTGAAGGAAATTTATTAAAAATATCTCCTTCAATGTTATTAACTAAATTGACAAAAATATCTCCAACTCCATAAATAAAATTAACAGAGAAAACGATATCAATATCATCAATTTCAGAAGAAGTAATTAAATTATCAAATCTAAAAAAACAATCTATTTCATTTTTTCCTTTGCTTTGGCAAATTGAAGGTGAATTACTATTCAAAGGAATAATTTTTTTTGGATGAGAAGTAACAAAAAGAGAATAAGAACTTTCTATAAAACCATAAATCATTAATGTATAAATTCCTCCTATATTACTTAGACCATTTGAAATGAAATAATTATCATTTTTATTAATTTGAACATAATCAAATTGAGGATTTGAAGAAAACCAATTATATTCTTTTGTTGTTGGTAATGTTTTTCCATAATTAACATATAAATCTGAATCACCCTCTGAACAATATAATGATATATATAAACTATTTTCATTTTCATCAATTGAAAAAGTATAATAATGAATTTCTCCTGTTTTAATATGTGATTTAATTGGTTCATTTAATGTTATTTCATCTGCATAGTAATTATATATTATTGTATATTTTATAAAACTTTTAAATGAATTATCTGTTCCAATTATATATATTGAGTAATAACAAGTTAAATCTGCAGTATCTAAAGTTTTATAAGATGGTACTTTTAATATTTTACCATAAAAATCAGTTTCTGCTTGCCAAAGATGATTATCTTTATCTTCTTCTTCACATTGAAAAGTCATATAAACTCTTCCATCTCCCTCTTCAAACCTTATCATGACTTTACCATCTATTTCTTCTGGAATATCTTTAATTATATATTTTTGCTTTTCATTTACATGAATTTCATACCTAATTAATTTTCCTTGATTTAATAATATTGGCTCATCTGTTCTACTTAAAGCAATAATATCAAATTTTACATTTTGTTCTCCTACTTTTTTTATGTATATATATATTGGACAGTTATTTGAATATAAACAATGTTCTTTTATTGATTCTGATGATATTTTTATATAATCTGATTTTTCAACATTGAAATGTTTTAAATAAAAATATTGATTTTTACTATTATTCACTCTTTCTTTTGTTATTTCTTTAAAATCAATATAAATATCAATTTTTCCATAATATAAAGTTAGTGATAATGAAAAAGGTAAATCAATAGAAAGATGATTATAATAATAGAACTGTTCATTATAATTAGTATAAAAGTATTCTGATTGGATAAAAGATTCTATTAATATTAATTCTGAACTTTTCATAGAAACTCTCATATAAATTATATCAAAGTCATTGACATTTTCACTTGTGTTTTTTTCAGGTATTTCTTCCCTAACAACAAATAAATAAAATTTTCCAACTTTAAAATATTTATTTGAGTTTTCAAAAATTATCATATTTTCATAATCATTTTTTAAAATAAATCCTTTTACATTAATACTATTAGATTTTTCTTCTTTTTTATATTCAAAATCACTAAATTTATCAAATAAATATAAAGAAAAAAAATCAGTAGTTGATTTACTTAAAGAAATAATTAAATCTTCTTTATTTTTTTTATGATTATTATTGATTTCGAACATATAAACATTGAATAAATTTTCATTTGGAATAATATCTCTTATCATTTCTGAAGGTTCTTTAACTAAATCAATTTCTCTAATTTGATAATCTTTTTTATTCTTTTTTTTATTTTTAGTATAATAATAAAGAGAATAAGTTGAATATATAGAAGCAATTACATTTACATCAAAATTCATTTGTATGCCTTCTTCAGAATTCAAATCTTTTGTAGAAACAGTAATAATCGAAGGTTCAAAAATAATACTTTTTTTATTTTTTTCAAATTTATCTTTTTTATTTCTAGAATAAGCAGTTACAGTTAAATTAGTATTTCCTGTTAAAGTATTTAAAACAATTGTGACACTTTCAATATTTTCATTGTAAATTCCAAAATTATAAGAATCTTTTTCTTCTTTCATAAGTGAACCATAATACATTGTTTTAGGTACAATATAACTTGAACTTTTTCTATTAACTGCAGTAATTCTGTATTGACATGCTGCATCTTCAGAATTTTCACAATATACAATTGCATAAATTGCACAATTTAATTTTTCAACTTCAGTTTGAATTCCATTTTTTGTTTTATGACATATATTATCTTGATTTAAAATTCTTATGGAAAAACCATTAAACGTTTCTACACTATAAAATACTTTTTTTTCTTTTATTAAATTATCTAAAAAAAGTTTATCTATGATTGGATTTTTTGTTAAGGAATTTTCATTAAAATAAGCATATAAAAGTGGATTTCCTTGTCTAATATCAAGGTTAATAGAAATATCTGAATCACTTGATAGATCTAATATTTTATATTTTGTTACTTGTTTTTTAGGTAAATAACCTTTTACACTCTTTCCTATCATTAACATATTTAGTCTTTGGTAGTTTTGAGTTTGACTTGAAAAATATCCTCCTATTAAATATGATGCATCAGTACTTTCATTGTCAACACCTACACAATAATGAAAATATGATGTATCATATTTATTTAAATTTTGTTGTTTTTCTTTAAAACTCTTAATTTTATCCTTTGAAATAACAATTAATTTTTCAGTTATAATATGATGACTTTTTTCATCAGTTAATTCTTCATACTTTTTATCTTCATTCTCAATAAAACCATATTCTTTCAAAAATAAACTTCCAGTAAATAGTGTAATTGAAAGTATAAAAGAATCTTTATCTACATTAAAATCTATCATAGGTGTGTTATAGCATTTAACATATTTATCAACAACAGAATCAAAGACTTGAACATTAGTTTTAATAGTAATATCATAATTCATATAAGCAACTAAAATTCTAATATTCGCATCATATTCAGGAGCTTCAATTAAAATTTGATATTCACAATCTTTACAATAAGTATTAGAATTATTTTTTCTTACATCAAATATATATCCATTTAGCCAAGCTGGACGAAGTTTAAATGTATTTGATGAGGATGGTAAACCATTATTAGATATATAAATTATATATGGTGATAAATCCGCAGATAAAAATTGAAATGATAAATGTTCATAATCCACTTTTATTGTTTTGAAACTAAACATCATTGAATTTCCCTTATTTATTTTGAATTTTAATATTTGTTGAGGTGCAACATAAATTATATGATTAAAATTTACTGTTAATGAATATGAACATTTATTTTCACAAGTGACTGAAATATAAAATGTTTTACCTTTTTTAATATAAGTATTATGAATTGGTATTATTTCATTTCCATATCTTGTACATGACCAATTTGAATTTATCAATGAAGGATATTTTTCTGTATCTGAGATAAACATATCTGGATCTGAAAAAAATTCTTTTGAATTATGCTCTAATTTAATTATTAAATAATCTTGTGGATGTGTTGGATCATTTAATATTTGTAATGAATAATATGCAAATTCACCTTTTTTTAATGTTCCGTTTGTTGTTTCGTTAAGTTTTATTTTTATAATTTCAGGTTCCTCTTGTTCATTTGTTTTTGATATAAAAATTAAGAAAAATAAAAATAAAAAGGTATATTTCATTTATTTATTTATAGGTAAATTAATGAATTAAAATTTAAAATCTATTATTTAATTTAAATTATTTTTTTTTGGAATAAAAATATTAATTGGGACTTTTTCTGAAATTTGTTTTTTTAAATGATTTCTATGCTCTTTTATTAAATCTCTGATTTTATTTTCTTTTTTATCATTTAATTTTTTTAATTTTGTGGTTAAAAAAAAAGATTTATTTTTTTCAATCAATTCTTTTTCATCTTTTTTACAATTTTCATTTATAATTTTATCAAAATTTTCTTTTCCAATTGATTCCTCCAATAAATTGATTATTAAAAAGGATTTTTTAATATAAGGTTCTTTCTTCTTTTTAATTAATTGAACTAAAACAGAAAAGAATTCATTCCAATAATCAAAATATAATAAATAATTAACGTCAAAATTTGGAATAAGCTCTTCTATACATTTAAAACTCAATTCACAAATATTATTTCCTTTATCTAAACAACATTTAGTAAGAGTAATTAAAGTGTCTCCATAAATCATATTTTCACTAATTTTTTTTAAGCAATTTATGGCTTCTTCTTTAATAAAATTTTTTTCTGAATTTGCTTTTAATAATAATTTTGGTGTTATAAATTGAATAAATTTTAGTAACCCAATTTGTTCGTCATTATTATCATATTCAAATTCATACTCTGAAAATAATTCTTGAATAAAAACTAAAGTAACTTTACACAATGTTGTTCTTAATGAATTTAAAAATGATAAAATTATATCAAAAATATCTAAATCATACATTATTATTTTAAATACTTGTTTATTATATTTTCTTAGTCTACGAATATAATTTATTGCTTGAACATGCTCAATCCATTCATGTTCTTTTGTTTCTTTTAATAGTGATGAAATTTTTCTTGTTAATTCAATAAAATCTGTTTGTTCATGAAAAGGAGGAATTTTATCATAATCTAAATGAGAATTTGACATTTCCTTTTCTTCTAAACTATTATCCATATTTTTTTAAATTTAAATAAAATATTTAAAAATAATTATTACACAATGTAGTAATTTGTTGAGAATAAAATATAATTTAAAAAAATATTCATTTATAAATCCCAATTTAAATTATTTTTATCAATAATGTGTTTAATCAATTCTTCACTTGGAAAATCAAAAATGACTACTCCTCTAATATACTCACTTTTAAATGAAATTTCATTTGTTATAAAAGCTACAAATTGAGGAGTACATTTTAAATTTCTATTTGTCATTGAATTATGATTTAAAACTAATTTTTCTTTTTTTCTGTCTATGTCATATAAATATAATTTAATAGAATCTCTTTTACTTTTAAAAAGGAAAGGTCTAAATAAATAATGCATTAATTTATATTTATAAATATCTTGTAAATAAAAAAATCCTTCTTTAAAAGAATTCCAATTTGTGAAATTTGCAAAGTCAGAATTTTCAATAAATGGATAAATTTTACCTCTTATTGACTTTAATTCTGGAAATTCATTTTCTTGATAAAATATATCGTAATATTCACTTAGAACAGAATGTAAAAATTTATCAAAACATAAAAAATAATTAATAGATTGACAAGTTTTATTTACAAATTGAAATCTTACAAATAAGAATTCAGATGGATATTCTTTTAAAAAATTTGACATTTCTTTTAAAGTGTCATTTAAAGTATAAATAGTAGGAAAATTTGAATGATAAATATAATAATTTTGTCCAGGTCTTAAATCAAAATATCTAATTCCAGCTAATAATTGTTCTCTAATACTCCAAACTTGATTTACTATTCTTTCTTTAATGAATTTTAAATTTGTTTTTATAAATTTACTAGAACATGAATTATGAGTTCCAGGAATAACTAAATTTGTAATATTTGTTGAATCATCTATATAACTCATCCATTTTGTATAGTTTTCCAATAATAATGATGGATTAAATTGGGAATTACTAAACCAGGGATATTCTTTTTTAGGAGTGTAACCATAAAATAAATCGGTCTATTTATAATCCATTAATAATATTTTTTACCAACACAACTAATACTAAAATAAAATATGCTAAAGCAAAAATATATTTTATTATCATTTTTTTGTATAATATAAAAATAAATAATTTTAAAATTACGTCAATCCAAAAAATTTCAACTCAAAAACATTTAAATTTTGAAACAAGAAAATAATAAATATATAAATAAATAAAATACAATTATTTTTCAAAACTAATTTTAAATATTAATATTAAATATCTAAATAAATTATTATAATATAATTGATAAATATATCAATTAAACTTTAAATATTTAATTTTTATTAAATTAAAAAAAATTAAATTTTTAAGAAAACATTATTAAGTTCAAAAATTTTAATTGCAAAATCAATATCATCAAGTCTTTTTTCAATTTCAGCTCTTTTATTTCTTATTCCTACTGCTCTTAAATAATAATCAACAGGGAATAATCTTAATTCATTCATTAATTCTTCTTTAATAATATATAAATTTTCTAAAATAATTAATCTATCATTTTCCCAAACTTTAAAAGTTCCTTTTGGATATCCTTTTTCTTCTTCAACTAATCTTTCATATTCTGTTTCAATAAATTCTCTAACTTTAAACTCATAAATATATTTTGGTACTTTTCCTCTATTTTTTGAAGGAATTGATATTTTATTTAAAATTTTTTGAATTTCTTCTTGAGTTAACTTATTATTTTTATTCTGTTTAATTTTAATTAATTCACATCCTGAAGATAACTTATTATTTTTATATTCAGTAGCCAAAAATCTTTTATGTGATTTTAATAAATTTTCTAATTTTTTATTTTCATAAACTGTATATCCTCTTCCTCTATAAGAGGATTTTGGCCTTTTATTTTTTTCTTTTTTTTTTAAATCAAAATAAAATGGATTTTTTTTCATATATGATACAGTTATTGAAGGAGGAATATTTATTAATGTGGAATTTTTTGATAATTGTTTAGAGTATGAATTTTTCAAAACTTCATTATTTGATTTTTCTCTTGGAAAAGGTGAATAATAAGTTTTGCTTTGAATAATTTTTGTTGCCATTTTTTTTAATATTTTTAACAGAATTAATTTGAATTTTAAAAAATTTTAAATGGAAAATAAATTCATGAATGAAAATAATAGATATTTTCATCATTGGTATTTTAAAAAGATTTTGGACCATATTTTTAATACAAATAATAATTTGAAATTAGAAGAAATTTTTAAAGAAATTTCAACTTTTTTTGGGAAAGAATTTTCTCAACAAATTATGAATAATATTACAGTTGTTAAAATGTTTAAATTTATCTGTGAACAAATTCCTGACTTTGAAATATATAATATACAATTCAGAGGAAAAAATTTTTTATTTTTTGAAGAAGATTCAATTTGCTCTTGTAATGAAAAATTAAATAATAAATCTCATTATTTTTGTCAACATTATTTATTTTTTCAAATTATGAAAAAATTAAATAATTTTTCAACTCATAAAATTTCATTTAAACAAATGAATGAAATTATAAATTTAAAATATTCTTCATTAAATAATTATCAGAATTAAATTTTTTAAAAAATGTTTAAATTTTGTAAAATGAAATATAAATTTACTTAATAAAAAATAATTTTTACTTTTTTCTCTATAACAAAAATTATAATAATATCAATTAAAGATAAAAATAATTTAAGCCATTTCAGGAATTTTTTGTTGTTCTTGATATCTTGAATTGATGGTACTAGCAGAACTGATATTTCCACTTGGAATATTACTAAAACTTCTATCAAATTGTGCGCTTGCACTATTTGATAAAATTCTAGAATTACTATTATTATATGTTGGAATAAATTCATTATTATTAATGATATTTTGTGATGATAATAAATTAGTATTGTTATTAACACTATTTACCATATTATTTGAAAGACTATAATTTAATTTATTTGTGAAGATTTGACTTCCACTTTTTTGAATATCACTCATTCTTGGTGCTGTTTTTATATAGCATGAATTTTCTCTTACTGGAGGACCACCTGCATATTCAATATATTTTTGTTTATTTTTTTCCATTTGTTCTCGGTACTCTGCTTCTGTAGGATAAGCATCATAATTATTATTAAGATATGCATTATACATTCTGTGATTACATCTATTTAAATTTTTATTTACATCTTGAATATTTATATCATATACATAATTTTTAATATGTTGATATTTTGGATATGCAGACGGAGGATTTGGATTTACATTACCAAATATATTATTATAAATTACATCATGTTTTGCTGGACGGAACATTTCTTCTTTTGTTTTTTGTGGAATTTCATATGGTCTAAGAGAAGAAACTAATTTAGTATATGCATCTGTATTATATTTTTTTAAAACATCTTCATTTTCTTTAATTAAACGTGCTTTTTCTTGTTCTATTAAATATCTTCTTGCTTCTTCTTGTCTCTTTTGTTCTTCTAAATCTTTTAATTCTTGTTCTTTTTGAGCATGATATTGTTGCAATCTAATTTTCCATAATCTCTCAACTTCCATATTAAACTCAATTTCTTTTTGTTTTCTTTTTTCATTCATTAATTTCTCTTGTTTTGCTTCTTCTTCATATTTCAAAGCAAGATCTCTTTTAAATTCTTCTTCCAATTTTGCTTCTTCTTCTTTTCTTTTTTCTTTTTCTTTCATTTGAGCAATAGCACTGGCAAGAACATCTTCTTTTAATTTTTGTCTTCTAGCTTTTTCTTCTAAATCTTGTATTTTTCTTTTTCTTTCTTCTCTTTCAATAGTTAATTCATTTCTTACATTTTCCCAATAATCATTTTCAGCTTCTTGTTTTGCTTTTTCTTTACTTAATTTCTCAAAAATTCTATCTCGTTCAGCTTGAAGAGCATCTTTCTTTGCTTGAACATCAGCATCTCTTTGTGCTTTGCTTGCAAGATATCTTCTTAAATTTTCATCTTCAATTCTATCATCTTCTTCTTGTCTTTTTTTTCTTGCTTCTTTATCAGCCATACTAGCTTCCATATAAGATTTATTTATTGCTTTTTTCCTTTCAAAATCTTCTCTTGCTGCTTGCTCTTCAAGATAAGCTTGTCTTAATGCTTCCTCAGCAGCCAAACGATCTCTTTCATATTCTTTCTCTGATTCTAATTTTAAACGTTCTTTTTCTTTCATTTGTTCTAAATTTGCTCTTCTAGTTTCTAACCATAAAGCTTGTTTACGGTCTTCTTCTTCTTTTTTCTTTTTTTTATCTAATTCTGCTTGTTTTAAAGCAGCTTCTTCTTCCTCACTTTCTTTTATTAAATTTTGCATTTTTAAAAATTGATTCTGTTCTATTTGACGACAAAGAATTTGATTTCTTTTTGCTTGATTTATGGCTGCTTGAACGTCTCTTAATTCATGATCATTTTCTAATAAATGTCGACGAGTTAAACTTTGACTACGAATAATACATTTTTGCTCTCCTATTCCTTTTCCAAATATTTGTTGTAAATCATCAACATCTACATTTGTTATTGATTTTAAAGTTAATGGATTTAAACCATATGTTTCCGTTTTTGGATATGTTGGATAATAGTTTGGAGGAGGTATTGAATAGTTTGGAGAATAACGATTTATTGTTGTTGTTGAAGTTGATGTAGTTATTGTATGTTTTGTTGACATTTATTTAATTTGTGAAATAAATTTGTAACTTTTTCTTTTTAATTGTTTTATTTATTTTTTTAAAATTCTTACACATTTCAAATAAATTACAATTTGAAAGAAATATTATTTTTCTAACGAAATTTTAATTCATTTAAAAAAATTAAAAATTAACAAAATAATATGGCATTGGTATTTGAGCAAGAAAGGAAATTAGATTTAAATAATGGACATGAACAAAATGAATTAGGACCTGGACAATATCTACCTCAAACAATCCCTAAAAAAATAAGTCAAAATATTGCTCCTTTTTTAACATCATCAAAAAAATTAATAGATAATAAAGAAATTACCCCAGGTCCAGCAGATTATTTTCATGATATTACTAAAGAAAAAATTGATAAAATTAAAGAAAATTCAGTGATAGAAATTTATGAAAATAAAAATAAAATAGAAATAAAAAATGAAATCATTTCTCCAAATGACCCTGTAACAATAAATCAATATCAAGCAACCATTCGATTAAAAAAAAATTTTGAAAGATATGGTTTCTTGACAAAGGAAAAAAGATGGAAACAAAAAATAGGAAATAATAGTTTAGGACCAGGCTCTTTTTTTGATAATAAAAATATTGACTCATTAAATAAAATTCAAAAGAAAATAAAAAAAAATAAGAATAAGATAGTAAAAAATGAACAAATGAAATTAAAAGATAAATCTAATAAAATAGATTCTATTCCTGGAAAAAATAATTTTGGTTATGATATAGGAAAAAATGGAAAATTGATTAAAAAAGAAAATCCAAATCAATTTAAAATATTTGCAGGAGAAAAAGGAGACACTGTTGGACCTGGAAATTATGATATTGATTTTCCAGAACAATGGAAAAAAACTGGTACAAATTGGTCAAAAAATCAATTAAATAGATTATTTGAAAAAAAAATAATTAAAAAAAAAGTTAATAAAAATATTAACAGCATCGATTGTAATTTAGGAAATTTTAGAGATAGAGAAAATAATAAAAAGCAAAATTTAATTTATGATAATTATATAAAAGGAAATATAAATAATTTAAGTATGAATTTTTATAAGACTTATTCATTAAATCAATTAACTTCAAAAGATAAAATGATAAAAAAAATATTTAACAAAGAAAAAGATGTTAGTTATATTCCAAAGAATATTACTCCAGGTCCTGGATATTATTATAATGAAGAATTACATAATATTTCAAAAAAAAGTGGTAATAAAAAGTCAAATACAATTTTTGGTTCAACATCAGAAAGATTCGAAAAAAAAACTGTAAATCATTCAAATTCAGCAAATAATATTAATTTAGGTCCAGGACAATATTTTATAAACAAACATAGTGATAATTTTAAAAGAAGACATTTAAAAAAATTTATTACTACAAATTCAGTTCCTTTTATGTCAATCACTGAAAGATTTAACTTTTCACAATCACAATTACAATCTCAATCTCAGAAAAATATTAATAATAATGTAGATATACAAAATCAAAGTTTTAGAAAATCTTATTATAATTCATTTGATTCAACTACTCCATCTATATCTTCAAAAAATTTTAATCAAACAAAATATAGTTCTATGATTGGTACTTTTTATAGTAAAGAACCTAGATTTAAAGACTCAGAAAAAAAATTAAAAGAAAGTTCTTTAAATCCTGGACCAGGTTCTTATATAAATCCTTTTTCTAATACTGGTAGTTCCAATACAATTGAATATAATGGAAGATATGTAGATATTAGAACAGGCAAAATTTTAATATTAAATAATGAAAGACCAAAATCATCCATTTCTAATAAAAAAATTAGTTTTTATGATATTAAAAAAAATTACAACGCATGTGTTGGAAAATATAATCCTGGAATTAATTTAACAATAGAATATAATAATATTAAAAAATTAAAAGAAAGTAGAAGTAATATAGCCTTTAATTCAGGAGTTCCAGCAGATAGAGGTGAATTATATTCATTTCAAAAAAATGAAATTTTAGGACCAGGTAAATATTTTATTGATGATAATATTATCAAAAATAAAAAATATAATAATGTACCTTTTAGCAGTTCATGTGAAAGAGGTTTAATTGAATCATATAATATAAATGATAATAATATTTTGAATAAAAATGATTCAGAAAAAAATATAGGACCAGGAAAGTATAATTTACTTGATAACTATGATTGGATCAAAAAATCATTTAATATTAAATATATTTAAAAATAAAATTATAAATAAATTAAAAGAAATGGTTTTATAAAAAAGCAAATAAATAATAATAAATAAAACTTATCCTAATGATATTAATAAGACTTCAGAATCTAATCTAAAAAACAATTATATATTAATGAATTAATAAACAATATAAAAAAATACTAAATTCATAAATAATAACAAATATCTACCTTAAATCACACTTTCAACTGGTTGATCAA
>JAEEGI010011648.1_pt1 | contig 18953 bp, 17 predicted proteins | sample 8958751 | NCBI WGS metagenome assembly JAEEGI01 (sample SAMN16246545, study PRJNA631951) | gut metagenome | biome: gut microbiome; feature: rumen; material: KS-attached | host: Bos | place: Iran: Karaj | collected 2018-10 | reverse complement strand
CGGGATATAAAGAAACCGTTACGCCGACTGCAGAATATTACGATGTTTTTTCCGCTGATCCGACAAGACCGATGGGGAACAGCGTATATAAGTTTACCGATGAACAAAACAGGCTTATGGCGCTCAGGTGCGACTGTACTGTTCCGATCGCGCGTATCGCTGCAACAAAACTGACTGATACACCCCTGCCCTACAGACTTTTTTACTGTCAGAACGTTTTTTCCGCCCCAACGATGGGCAACAGACTGACTGAAGAAACACAGTGCGGCGCCGAATTGATAGGAACGGACGCACAAAACCCGATCGACGCTGATATCGAAATTCTTGAGCTTGCCTCAAAAAGCATGGAAAAGCTATTCGGGTTAAATTTCAACATAGAGATCGGTCACGGAAAGCTCTTCACAACGCTTGCAGAGTTATACGGAATTGACGATGAAACGGCGGAAACCGTCCGAAAACTTATTGAAACAAAAAATTTTGCCTCAATAGAAACGATGAATATCCCAAAGGCATTCAAAATGTTGCCGAAGATGTTCGGCAGCGCCAGTGAGGAAGATCTTGCGGGACTTGATGCTATTGTTGACGAAACCGGTTCCGAAAAAATAAAACAAATAATTGAATATATCAAATCGATAATAACAAGTCTCAAAGAAAAAGGATACGGTGACTGTTTATCATTTGACCTCGGTCTTGTAGGCCGTCTGGATTATTATACCGGCATTATTTTCGGCGGATTTGTAAAGGGACTTGGACATGCAGTACTACTCGGAGGCAGATACGACAACCTTACCGCAAATTTCGGAAGAGCGCTCGCCGCTACGGGATTCAGCGTTACGGTAGACGATATTTTTGATCTTCTTAAAGATAAAAAAAGCGAAACAGCAATCGCCGCACCGTCCCGTCCCATTCGCATCGCCCTCACAAAAGGCAGACTTGAAAACAAAACGATAGAACTGTTTGAAAAAAACGGTATTGACTGTTCATCGCTAATCAATAAAGGAAGAAAGCTTGTTTTTCCTTTGCAGAACGGTAAATTTGAAGTGATGCTCGTAAAAAGCCGTGACGTTATAACATATGTTGAGCGCGGCGTATGTGATCTGGGAATAGTAGGAAGCGACACCATAGCGGAATACGGAACTTCCGTATATGAGCTTGCCGATCTCGGCTTTGGCGCGTGCCGAATGGCGCTTGCAGGTCCTGCAAAATATAAAAACGACCCCGACAGTTTTTTCGGAGGATACTCAAAAAAGATCATTGCAACTAAATTTGTCAATATTACAAAACGATATGCAGCAGCAAAAAAGGCCGATGTTGAAACAGTATCCATAGAAGGATCCGTTGAGCTTGCTCCAATTCTCGGGCTTGCGGACGGGATTGTAGATATAGTTGAAACGGGAGATACTCTGAGAGAAAACGGGCTTGAGATAATAGAAGAGATATTTCCTATCTCTGCAAGAATAGTTGCAAATATCGCCGCGACAAAACTCAGAAAAAAAGCGATAGACGAAATATTGTTTGAAGTGTTCAAAGTTTAAAGCATTCATCAGAGGTGAAAATATGCTGAAAAGATACCGTGAAGCAGATTTTTCCGTTTTTTTCAGGGAACTTGAAGAAAAAAGGAACTCTACCGAATCGGATGTAACGAAAATTGTTACCGAAATAATAAATGACGTAAGAAATAACGGCGATAAGGCGCTGAAAAAATATACGGAAAAATTTGACGGCGTAAACTCAGACAATTTTGAAATACCGGTTATAAAAGCGAAAGAAGCATTTGAAAAGTCAAAAATAAAAGACGCGCTTTCCGCCGCCGCAAAAAACATAAGAGAATACCACGAAAAGCAGGTTGCGCAAGGTTTCAGAACAGAAAAAGAAAACGGCTGCGTTGTGGGCAGACGTGTTTTGCCTCTCAAACGTGTGGGGCTTTATGTTCCCGGTGGAAAGGCCTCTTATCCGTCTTCGGTGCTTATGAACGCCATTCCTGCCAAAGTTGCAGGCGTTGAAGAAATAATTATGGTCACACCGCCTCCGAAAAATGAAGATGAAAACACGGATATTCTCGCCGCAGCTGCCGTTGCGGGTGTAGACAGAATTTTTTACTGCGGAGGAGCGCAGGCGCTTGCCGCGCTTGCATACGGGACCGAAAGCGTGCCAAAAACCGATAAGATTGTCGGTCCGGGCAATATTTTTGTAGCTACAGCAAAAAAGCTGCTTTTCGGAACAGTAGATATAGACATGATAGCAGGTCCTTCCGAAATATGTGTTATTGCTGATGAGAATGCGCCAAACGAATATGTTGCCGCAGATCTTCTTTCTCAGGCCGAGCATGATGAGCTTGCATCGTCGGTTCTGATTTGTTTTTCCGAAAAAAAAGCGGACGAAGTAGAAAAGGAGATCGAAAAACAGATAAAACGCCTTTCACGCTGTGATATTATAATGAAATCATTGAAGACGAACGGAGCCGCGCTTATATGCGACAATATGCAAAGCGCTCTTGCAGCAGCAAATACCATTGCTCCCGAACATTTGGAATTATGCGTAAAAGAACCGTTTGAATATCTCGGCTTTGTCAGAAATGCAGGTTCTGTTTTTCTCGGATATTATTCTCCGGAGCCGCTCGGAGATTATTATGCAGGACCTAATCATGTTCTGCCGACGTCCGGCACAGCGAGATTTTTCTCTCCGCTTTCAGTAGAGAGTTTTACCAAAACAAGTTCTTTTATATATTATACATCCGAGGCGCTCTCTGCCGCTTCATCTGATATAACCGCGATAGCCCGCGCCGAAAGGCTGACAGCTCACGCGAATGCGATCGAAGTAAGGAACGGTAAATAAAATGACATTCGGAAAAAATCTTAAGGGTATGGAAGAATATATTCCGCAAATCTATACGCCCGAAATGATCCGTCTTGACGCAAACGAGAGTTATGCGGATATGCCTGACGAAATGAAAAGCAAAGTTCTTGCCGAGATCAACGCTCAGGCGTTTAACAGATACCCCGACCCCGCGGCAAACGCATTATGCAAAGCATTTGCCGATTATTACGGACTGTATGCAGCAAATGTTATCGCCGGCAACGGAAGCGACGAACTGATATCGATAATGTGCTCGGCGCTTTTACCGTCACATTCAAGAGTTCTGGTAGTATCTCCCGATTTTTCGGTATATAAAATATACGCGAATCTTTATGAAAACACTGTTATTTCCGTTGATAAAGACGAGAATCTGAATTTCGATCCGGATGAGCTGATATCGGTTGCGAAATCCCGCGCTGTTGATCTGATCTTATTTTCAAATCCATGTAATCCGACAGGACAGGGCATAACCGCAAAAGAGGTTGAAAAGATCATATCGTCGGTAAACTGTGCCGTATGTATCGACGAGGCATATATGGAATTCTGGGCTGACAATGAAACCGTTATGCCCTTGGTAAACAAATTCGACAACCTTATCGTGCTTAAGACATTGTCAAAAGCGTTTGGAATGGCGGGATTCAGAATAGGATTTGCTGTTGCAGGAACGGAAATTATCTCACTATTCAGAAAAGCAAAAATGCCGTATAATGTGAGCGTTTTATCTCAGGCAGCAGGTCTTGCGGCGCTGAAGAACAAGGAATACCTGAAAAACATGACAGCTCAGATCATTGCGAGAAAAAACATGCTTTATCAGTCGATCAAACCTCTTGAAGCGCCTGAGTTCAGAGTTTTCGACACGAAGACCAATTTTATTACGGTCAAAACGCCCAATGCTTTGGCGATACACGATTATTTGCTTAAAAACAAGATCTCTGTCCGCTATATTGCACCTGATTTTTTGCGTATAACAGCAGGCACGAGAGGCGAGAACGATATATTAAAAACAAAACTGGAGGCAGCGATAAATGAGACAGGAATTCATTAACAGACAAACAGCCGAAACACGTATTTCCGTTAATCTGTCCATTGACGGAACGGGTTCTTTTGACGGTTCATCGGGGATAGGTTTTTTTGATCATATGCTTAATTCGTTTGCGGTCCACGGCGGATTTGATATTGTTCTGAGCGCAAAGGGAGACCTGAATGTTGATTGTCACCACACTGTTGAGGATATCGGAATAGTGCTTGGCAGAGCTTTTTGCGGAGCATTGAAAGATAAACGGGGCATTGCGAGATTCGCCAGCTGCGCAGTACCGATGGACGAAGCGCTTGCAAGAGCGGTCGTTGATATTTCGGGAAGACCGTACCTTGTTTTTGACGCAAAATTTGCTGAAAGCAAGGTCGGTGAGTTTGACACATGTATGACTGAAGAATTTTTCAGGGCATTTGCTTTTAATTCGGGAATTACGCTTCATATGGCACTTTTATACGGTAATAATTCGCATCACTGCATTGAAGCACTCTTCAAAGCCACCGCACGCGCACTGAAAGCAGCGGCGAAAATCGAAAGTGACGATTTTTTAAGCACAAAGGAAGTTATAGAATGACCCTGGCAATAGTAGACTATGGCGCAGGCAATCTTCGGTCGGTAGCTAAAGCATTTGATTATATCGATCAAAAATGTATCATTACGTCCTCAAGCGATGAATTAAAATCATGTTCGGGGATCGTTTTGCCGGGTGTGGGTGCTTTTCGTGAAGCCGCAGGGAAGCTGAAAGAAGCAAAGCTATGGGAAACGCTGAGAATCGAAGCAGAAAAAGGTAAAGCGCTTTTCGGTATCTGCCTGGGTATGCAGCTTCTTTTTGATGAAAGCTCTGAATTCGGACAAACTGACGGGCTCGGACTGATCGAAGGAAAAGTTGATAATATAAACACAGGCGGACAGCCTATCAAAATTCCGCACATCGGCTGGAACAATTTATGTTTCAATAAAAAATCCGCTCTTTATGACGGAATAGAAAACGGAACTTACGTTTATTTTGTCCACTCATTTTCGGCAAAAACTGAGGATGAAAACGTTACGGCATATACGGACTACGGAATCAATACCGTTGCTTCAGTTGAAAGAAAGAATGTGCTCGGCACGCAGTTCCATCCGGAAAAAAGCGGCGTAAAAGGATTAAGGATACTGAAAAATTTTTGTGATATGGTGAAACATGATAATTTTACCTGCAATTGACATAAAAGACGGACAGTGCGTCCGCTTACTTCGGGGAGAATTCGGAACGGTGCATAAAGTTGCCGAAAGTCCCGAAAAATCCGCCCGTAATTTTATCGAATGCGGAGCAGAATTTTTGCATGTTGTAGATCTCGACGGAGCTCTGCTAAAAAAGCCTGCCAACACGGAAACGGTAAAGAAAATCATTGCGCTCGGAGTGCCTGTTGAGATCGGAGGCGGTATACGTTCCGAAAAAGATTTTGAAGCATATGTTGAAGCGGGAGCAAAGAGAATAATACTCGGTTCAGTTGCACTGACAAACAAATCGCTCGTAAAATGGTGTGCCGAAAAATACCCCTCTTTAACCGCTGTTGGAATAGATGCCGAAAACGGCTTTGTTTCAACCGAAGGCTGGCTTTGCAGGGGTAATGTTGAATACACTGAACTTGCAAAAGAGATGGAATCGATCGGTGTAAAGAATATTATCTTTACAGACATTTCGAGGGACGGAACTCTTGAAGGACCGAACACAGAACAGCTTGCAAAGCTGAAGGAAACGGTTGATATAAACATAACCGCATCGGGCGGAATAAGAGATATAAACGATATAAAAGCATGTAAATCACTGGGATTATACGGCGCGATCTGCGGAAAATCCCTTTATGCCGGAACTCTTGATCTGCGGGAGGCGATAGAATGCTCGCAAAGCGAATAATACCGTGCCTCGATATAGACAACGGCAGGGTTGTAAAGGGCACCAACTTTATACACCTTCAGGATGTGGGAGATCCGACCGCAATAGCAAAAGAATACAACGAGCAGGGCGCAGACGAAATAGTGTTTCTTGATATAACCGCATCAAGTGACGGAAGAGGAACGCTGCTTGATGTTATAGAACGGACGGCAAGCGAAGTCTTTTTGCCGGTAACGGTCGGCGGAGGAATAAGGACAACGGAAGACATAAAAGAAATACTGCGTGTAGGGGCAGACAAAGTTTCGATCAATTCCGCAGCAGTTAAAGACGAAACGCTTGTTGCGCGAGCGGCAGATATGTTCGGTTCACAATGTATCGTTGTTGCTATAGACGTAAAACGCGTGCCTTCAAAACCTGACTATAACGGAGTTTTTCCTCCCGACTTTTGTACGGATATAAATGATTTTCATGTTGTTATTCACGGAGGTCGGCAAGATACGGGAATAAATGCAGTTGAATGGGCAAAAAAAGTTGAAAAGCTCGGAGCAGGAGAGATTCTGTTGACATCAATGGACACCGACGGCGTAAAAAAAGGATTTGACCTTGAAATAACTAAAATAATCGCCGATATCGTTTCTATTCCGGTAATTGCCTCGGGCGGATGCGGATGCCTTGAAGATTTTGCCGATGTTTTCAATAAAACCGACGCGTCTGCCGCACTTGCGGCGTCACTTTTTCATTTTGGGATCATTTCGGTGCCTCAGGTCAAGCAATTTCTGAAAAGCAAGGAGATACCTGTAAGATGAACTGGGAAGATAAGATTTTTTCGGAAAGGCAGCTGGTACCGGCAATAATTACCGACTGCGAAAACGGCGATGTTCTTATGCTGGCATATATGAACAGGGAGTCTTTTAGAAAAACGCTTGAAACAGGCAAAACATGGTTTTTTTCACGCTCAAGAAACGCCTTGTGGAACAAAGGAGAAACAAGCGGTCACTGGCAGTATGTTAAATCAATAAAAACTGACTGCGATACAGATACGCTGCTGATTTCGGTAAAACAGATCGGACCGGCATGTCATACGGGAAAGCGCAGCTGCTTTTTCAACATAATTACGGAGGAAAAATGAAAGATACATTAAGCGAACTTTACGACGTTGTGCTGTCAAGAAAAGCCGAAAAAACGGAAGGCTCTTATACCTGTTATCTTTTTGAAAAAGGACTTGACAAGATACTGAAAAAAGTGGGAGAAGAATGCGCCGAAACGGTTATTGCCGCAAAAAACGCAGAACGCGCAGACGGTGATACGGAAAAAAGGAACGAGCTTATAGGAGAAATATGCGATCTGTATTATCATATTACGGTTATGATGGCATCCCTCGGCATATCACCTGACGACATCAATGCCGAACTTGAGAAAAGATCGTTAAAAACAGGCAATCTTAAAACTTTTCACTCAACGGATAAAAACACGTAAAAGCGGACTTAATTCTGAAAAATTTGTAAAATCGAAAATTATACTCTTGACAAAAAATACGGTTGTGCTATAATACTCGCATACTGATTCGAAACGGAGTTCATAATGAAAAGAACACGCTTTTTTACAGCTGAATATTTCTTTTTCGGTTTTGCATTTTACTTTAACAGGCAAAGCCCGGTTGTGTTTAGCTGAAAAGTGTAAGGAATTTTGAGTGAAAGCTCCGAACAACAATACACAATACTCTCACAGCTGAACACCGGCTGTGAGTTTTTTATTAGGAGGATTTTTTATGATAGTACTTCTCAAACCCAATCCCGACAAAGCGCAGCTTGACAGTCTTATTAAATGGCTTGAATCAAAAGGTGTTGAAATTCATCCTACTGTCGGTACCACACAGACAATACTCGGACTGGTAGGCGATACATCGCATCTTGATATAGATCTTATCTCGGCTCTTGACATAGTTGCAGGCGTTCGCCGTGTTCAGGAACCATATAAAAACGCCAACAGAAAATTCCACCCCGACGACACCGTTGTAAAAGTAGGCAATACATCTATAGGCGGAGGCAGTCTCACGATTATAGCGGGACCATGTTCTGTAGAATCCGAAGAACAGATATGTTCTATTGCGAAGCAGGTAAAAGCAAGCGGAGCTACGCTTCTTCGCGGAGGAGCGTTCAAGCCGAGATCATCCCCCTACTCTTTTCAGGGACTGAGAGACGAAGGTCTGAAACTGCTTTCGATCGCAAAAAAAATGACCGGGCTTCCAATAGTAACGGAGATAATGGATATCGAGCATCTTGACTCGTTTGATGATGTGGATGTTATACAGGTCGGCGCAAGGAATATGCAGAATTTTGAACTTCTTAAAGCTCTCGGAACGACACGCAAGCCGATTTTGCTGAAAAGAGGTCTTTCTTCTACTTACGAAGAACTGCTTATGAGCGCAGAATACATTATGGCGGGCGGGAACAATAACATTATTCTTTGCGAACGTGGAATAAGAACATTTGAAACATATACAAGAAATACTCTCGATATTGCAGCCGTTCCCGTTCTCAAGCAGCTGAGCCATCTGCCTGTTATAATAGATCCGAGCCATGCATCAGGCAAATCCGCTCTTGTTTCGCCGCTTGCATGTGCAGCAGTAGCCGCAGGAGCAGACGGACTGATCATAGAAGTTCATAACGATCCCGAACATGCGCTTTGTGACGGACCTCAGTCTATACGGCCGGAGGCATTTGATGAGCTTGTAAAAAAGCTTGCCAAAATTTCTGCAGCTGTAAAAGAATAAATCGGAGATACGGCTATGAACAGACGCACGGTCACAATAAAAGTCAATAAAGGATACGATGTGATTATCGAAAACGGAATTCTGCCTAATTGCGGAAAAATCGTTAAAGAAACGGCGGGAGACTGCCGTATTGCAGTAATTGCCGATTCGAATGTTGCAAATCTGTATCTTAAAACGGTGCTTTCGTCTCTTGCCGAAGAAAAACTTCAAACGGAACACTACATTTTTGATGCGGGTGAAAAATCAAAAACCATATCAACACTGGCTGATATTCTTGAATTTCTCGCCGATAAAAAGCTGTCACGATCCGACACAGTGATCGCCCTCGGCGGAGGTGTAACGGGAGATATTGCGGGATTTGCGGCGTCTGTATATCTGAGAGGCGTAAAGTTTATTCAAATACCCACAACGCTTCTTTCCGCCGTTGATTCATCTGTTGGAGGGAAAACCGCTGTTGATCTGAATGCCGGAAAAAATCTTGCCGGCACCTTCAAACAGCCGGACGCGGTAATATGCGATCCGAAAACACTCTCCACACTTTCAGAGAAAGAATTTTCGAACGGTCTTGCGGAGGCGATAAAATACGGTGTCCTTTTCAGCGAAGAATTATTTGAATATTTTGAGAACGACCGGCTCGAAGATAATCTCGATGAGATAATAGAAAAATGCGTTGCTTTTAAGGGAAAGATCATTGAAAAAGACGAATTTGATACCGGAGAGAGAAAGCTGCTGAATTTAGGTCACACAATAGGCCATGCGATTGAAAAATGCAGTAATTTCACGATTCCGCACGGTTTTGCAGTTGCTGCAGGAATAGCTATGACTGCGCGTGCCGGAGAAAAATACGGCATAACAAATATCGGAACAGCAAATAGGATCGAAAAACTACTGAAACGCTTTTCACTGCCCATAAGCACGACTTTTGGCAGCGCTTCTCTGGCAGATGCCGCTTTATCGGATAAAAAGCGATCAGGAAACAGGATAACGCTCGTGATTCCCGAAAAAATCGGGAAATGTGTTCTTAAAGAAATGGCCGCAGATGACATCAAGGATTTTATAAACAAAGGTATAAATGATCAATGGATATAAATATAACCCCCTCCCCTCTGTTCGGAAAAATCAATGCCATAGGTTCAAAATCCGATATTCACAGGCTGCTTATATGCTCTGCTTTTGCAGATAAAAAAACAGAAATACAAGGTTTCTTTTGTTCGGACGATATAAATGCTACTTTAAACTGTATGAAAGCGCTCGGTGCGAAAGCAGAGATATCGAACGAAAGATGCGTGGTCACTCCGATAAAAAAAGCAGCCGGCTGCCCTGTTTTTGACTGTATGGAGAGCGGAACGACGTTACGCTTTCTTCTTCCGGTCGCATGTGCAGTTTGCGAAAAAGCCTCTTTTTCGGGACGAGGCCGTCTGCCCGAAAGACCTATAGAGGAGCTTATTTCGGCGATTGAGTCAGGCGGAGTTTCTTTTTCGAAAAAAAAATTGCCGTTTGAATCTGAAGGAAAACTGAAAAACGGCAGATTTTTATTGCCCGGCGATGTCAGTTCACAGTATATCTCGGGGCTTCTTACTGCGCTTTGCTTAGTTGAAGGCAAAAGCGAAATAATATTGACCACACCCCTTGAGTCGTCGTCATACGTTGATATGACATTATCAACGCTGAATCTTTTCGGAGCGAAAATAACCGCGGAAAGCGGGAAGTACACGATATACGGCAACGGAGGTTTCACGTCTCCTGAAACGGTAACCGCTGACGGTGACTGGTCTAATGCGTTGTTTTTTATGGTTGCCGCAGCGATCAAAGGCAAAGTTGAGATCAACGGTCTGTCAATGTCAAGCCCGCAGGGAGATAAGGCAGCGACGGAATTATTAAGACGATCAGGTGCGAATATTGTAGTAAAAGAAAACAGTATAATTATTTCAAAAGGAGACCTTCGCGCTTTCGACACAGATATCTCACAGATTCCCGACATGCTGCCGGCGCTGGCTGTTTTAGCTGCTTTCGCGAAAGGCACGTCCGTATTCAGCGGCGGAAAAAGACTTCGGACAAAAGAAAGCGACAGAATTGCTTCGACAGTTGAATTACTGACTGCACTCGGAGGAAAAGCCGTGGAAACAGAAGACGGAATTACTGTATTCGGAAGCGGCAGTCTTGAGGGCGGAACCGCAAACGGAGCAAACGACCACAGGATAGTTATGGCAGCTGCGACTGCCGCCACAGCATGCAATAAAAATGTAATTATCAAAGGCGCACAGGCAATAAATAAATCATATCCAACTTTTTTTTCAGACTTTAGTAAACTCGGAGGGATAACGAATGTCATCTGAATACGGGAAAGCGCTTAAAATATCTGTTTTCGGTCAGTCACACGGAAAAGCGATAGGCGTTAATATAGACGGTCTGCCTGCCGGAGAAAAAATAGACGAAGATGAACTTCGTGCTTTTATGTCAAGACGCGCGCCCGGAAGAAATGATTATACAACAGGAAGAAAAGAGTCGGATATCCCGATTTTTCTTTCAGGACTAAAGGACGGTAAAACATGCGGCGCTCCGATTTGCGCGATAATCGAAAACAATGACGCTCATTCATCGGATTACAACGGATTCGACGTAACTCCCAGACCGGGACATGCCGATTATACGGCTGTTGTTAAATACGGCAAAAACGCGGATCTGCGCGGAGGAGGTCATTTTTCCGGAAGATTGACAGCACCTTTATGTATCGCCGGAGGAATAGCTAAGCAGATACTCGAAAGACGAGGAATAAATATCGGTGCGCATATCGCATCGGTCGGTAAAGAAAAAGACGAGTGTTTTCCGCTTGAACCGACGAAAGAAATGTTTGAAGATATCTCGTTGAAAGCATTCCCCGTAATAAACGATAATTGCGGTATTAAGATGGTCAACGTGATAAAGTCAGCGGCGGATGAAAAGGATTCAGTCGGAGCAGTTATCGAATGCGCCGTTATTGGCATTCCGTCCGGATTAGGTTCGCCGATGTTTGATGGAATAGAAAGCCGTATTGCGCTTGCTGTTTTCGGCATTCCTGCTGTGAAGGGTATAGAATTCGGTTCGGGATTTTCATCGTCACAGATGTTGGGGTCTGAAAACAACGATGCGTTTGAAGTAAAAAACGGAGCGATAAGAACATCAACAAACAATTGCGGGGGAATACTGGGAGGTATTTCTACCGGAATGCCGATAATATTCAGGGCAGCATTCAAACCGACGCCGTCTATAGGGAAAGAGCAGAAAACAGTAAATATTGAAACACTTGAAAATGCGGTTATAACCGTACGGGGCAGACATGATCCGTGTGTGGCTTTGAGAGCTGTTCCTGTAATCGAAGCAGTTGCCGCAACGGTGCTGCTTGATATGCTTCTGGAGGAAAAGAATGGAATTATCTGATATCAGAAAAGAAATCGATGCAATAGACTCTCAACTTCTTCCGCTTTTTCTTGAACGAATGAAGCTTTCGGCAGAAGCAGTGAAGTATAAAAAAGAGCATTCACTGCCGATTCTGAGCAAATCAAGAGAAAATGAAATACTTGAGCGTGTGATGAGCGAAAGCGGTGATATGGAGCAGTATTCGCACAGGCTTTATATGATGATCTTTGAATTGAGCAGAGCATATCAGGCGACGCTGTTTGACAAAAGATCAAAAATCAAAGAAGAAATAGAAAAAGCTCTGACTGCTTCCGAACAAACACTTCCTCAGAGAACTACGGTTGCATGTCAGGGCGTTGAAGGGGCATATTCCGAAGAGGCGGCAACGAAGCTCTTTCCTCGAGGAAATCTGATGTTTTTCAAAACTTTTGAAGCTGTTTTTGATGCAGTGGAAAACGGCTTTTGCCGCTACGGCGTAGTTCCGATCGAAAACAGCTCCAACGGTCCGGTAAAGGCAACATATGAACTGCTTCATAAAAAAAACGTAAAGATCGTTAAAAGCGACCGTCTTTTTATTCGTCATGAACTTCTCGCATTACCCGGAACAAGATTAGAAGATATTAAAGAAATACGTTCGCACGAACAGGCGCTCGGTCAATGCAGTGAATTTTTGAAAAAGATTGGTTCAAAAGCAGTTGTCAAGCCGTTCCCGAACACAGCCATGGCTGCAAAATCTGTTGCAGACGGGAAGGACAGCACTGTTGCGGCGATCGCTTCGCATTCAGGATGCGCGCTTTACGGACTTGAATGTATTGCGGAAGATATACAAAACAGCGACAATAATTATACCCGGTTTATCTGTATCTCTAAAAACGCTGAAATATATCCGGGTGCAAACAGAATAAGCTTTGTTGTTGAGTGTGAAAACAAGCCGGGAATGCTTTACTCTATAATAGCTAAAATCGCCGCACTTGAGATAGATATTCTGAAGCTTGAAAGCTGTGCGATAGTAGGCAGAAATTTTGATTTCATGTTCTTTTTTGAAATAGCATCGAGCGTAAATGACAAAAAAACTGTTTCAATGCTCGAAAGCATTGAAAATGAGTGCAAAAAACTGATTTTTCTCGGGAATTATTCGGAGGGATGAATGGAAGATAAAATCTACGGGCTTCTGGGAAGGAAACTCGGTCACAGCTATTCCGTTTCAGTTCACCGAATGCTTGGCAACAACGCTTACAGACTTTATGAGCTTGAGCCCGACGACCTTGGATCTTTTATACGTCAAAAAAACATCGGCGGGCTGAACGTTACTATTCCGTATAAGGTTGCTGTAATGGATCACTGCGATTTTATTTCGCCTGAGGCTAAAGAAATAGGTGCAGTAAACACCATAGTAAACAGGAACGGTAAACTATTCGGCTACAATACGGATAAATACGGTTTTGAAGCAATGCTTACAAACGGCGGGATAAACGTTGAAGGGAAAAAAGTGATCGTTCTTGGCAGCGGAGGCGCTGGAAAAACGGCATATTACTGCGTAAAGCATCTTGGAGCAAAAGAAGTTGTAACGATCTCGCGAACCGGTAAAGATAATTACGGGAACATAGACAAACATTACGATGCAGATATAATAATAAACGCTACGCCGGTGGGAATGTTCCCCGATAACGGGAAATCGCCTGTTGAGCTTGAAAATTTCTCATCATGCCGCGGAGTTGCGGATATGATATACAATCCGCTTCGCACAAAACTGCTTCTTGACGCAAAAAAACTCGGCATACCGTTTGCAGGAGGACTGATGATGCTTACAGCACAGGCAATAAAGGCCTCAGATTATTTTTTTGACACAAACACAGATGAAAGGACCGCAAAAAAAACTGCAGATCTTCTTGCGAAAGAAAAAGAAAACATCGTTCTTATCGGAATGCCGGGCAGCGGGAAAAGCACGGTAGGAGCTGCTCTCTCACTGCTTACCGGAAGAGAAGTGACAGATATCGACAAGATCATAGCAAAAGAAACAGGTAAAAGCATTCCTCAGATATTTGAAGAATGCAAAGAAAAGGGCTTTCGCGAAACAGAGCAAGGAGTAATTGAAAAAGAAGGAAAAAAATCAGGCAAAATAATCGTGACCGGAGGCGGCGCGGTTACGGTCGACGCAAACTATAACTCTCTGAAACAAAACGGACGTATATACGAAATAAAAAGAGATATTTCTCTGCTTGCCACAAACGGACGTCCGCTTTCGCAAGGCGCAGATCTTGTTGAAATGTATAAAAAAAGAAAACCGATGTATGAAAAGTTCAGAGATGTCTGTGTAGAGAATAATGCAACGCCTGAAGATACCGCAGAAAAGATACGGAGGGATTTTTTTGAAAATTCTTGTTATTAACGGTCCGAACATCAATATGCTCGGAATACGCGAGCCTGATATTTACGGCAAAGAAACTTATGCCGAACTTATTGATAAGATAAAAAGAGAAGCTGATAATATCGGCGTTTCAGTCAGTTTTTTTCAATCTAATCATGAAGGTGAAATTGTAGACGAAATACAGAAGGCATACGGTGTATTTGACGGAATAATAATAAATCCGGCGGCATATACGCATACGAGCATTGCGATCGCCGATGCGATCAAAGCAGTAGGCATTAAAACAGTGGAGGTCCACATATCAGACCCCGACACAAGAGAGGAATTCAGAAAGATATCGTATGTGAGACCTGTTTGCGCCGCAACAGTTAAGGGAAAGGGATTTGCCGGATATATCGAAGCTCTCAGTATACTGGCAGAAAAGTAAACAGACATAAGTATATAATAACGTAAAAAAACGACCATGCGGAAGCGTGACTTCTCCGCATGGTCTATTGAATTTCACGGTTAGGTTATCAGGTCATTCAAATATTACGGCATATTGGCTACAAGTCTGTTTTCTTTTTTATACGGGATCGATTTCAATTCGCTTATAAATTCTTCGACATGCCCGGTATAAACTTCACGCGGGCAGCATGAATATCGCATGCAGTATTTAGCGGCATATCCGATTACTTCGCCCATCATACCGCATGTTCGCATAACACGTGCAGTTCCCAGGGCATCGTGAGATACGCTTATATTTCTGCCTGCCATAAACAGGTTTGCGATATTTCTTGAATAAAGTGATCTGTATGGAATAAAATACGGCTTTTTGAACGGTTCGTGATAGTCTTTTGCGATAAACGCATCACCTTCGTGAAATGCCGCATAATACTTTCTGTCAGGATAATGAACATCAAAATTCCATGTAGACGGAACGCATGAATCGGGATATTCAACACCTTTAAGGACATCGCTTTTAGTCATTATTATATCGCCGAAAAGTCTTCTCGATTCGCGTTTGCCAGCTATATATGCGCAAAAACCGGGTTTGTAGTTTTTATATGTACCGTCTTTGTTTTTCATTGCATCTACAGCACCGAACATTGCACGAAAGCATAGATCACGGGTATATTCCATTTTGACAATCGGATCGTGTTCCATACCGCACTCCCAATACCAGCAGCCAAGCTTTCCCTCTTCATTTTTTTCGTTATTCCGTTCAGCATTCAGACGGCCGGGGAAATCGGCATTTGAAAGATCGATTGCCCAGGGGCATTCAGGGAACTTTTCTTCTTTACCCGTATCTTCAAGATACCACATACATGTCATACCCATGTGTCCGTTTGTGGTCACCTCAAAATCTGCGCCTGCCAGCGCGCCTATCGTTGCGTCACCGGTGCAGTCCGCAAAAAGTCTGCCGCGTATAAGGCGGCGTTTGCCGTTTTTGAAATCCCACGATATAACGCCCTTGATCACACCGTTTTCCGTAACGACATCTGTGACGGAGTTTTCAAGATAAAGAGTTATGTTTTTTTCGGCGCAAAGCAAACCGAGCTTTTTTTCGTCCTCGTAATTTTCAGGTTTGTTATCGGAACTGTGCTGTGTTGCTATTGCCTGTTCTATTTCATTTGTAATATTGCCTATTCCGGGGAACGGTTCAAAATGTGTTTCCCCGCCAAGCCATACACGAACTTCCGAGCTGTTGTTGCCGCCGACTACCGGTCTGTCCTGCACGAGCGCAACTTTCACGCCGTTTCTTGCAGCGGAAAGTGATGCGCATATGCCTGTGATGCCGCCGCCGCAGACTACAAGGTCATATTCGCCTTCGTCTGCAGGTTCTTCAGACCCCATGCAGGAGTATATAAACTGTCTGACTTCCTCAGGCTTTTCAGGGAGATCGGGATTTTCTTCATCTGTAAGAACTATCATACCGACACGGCCTTCAAAGCCCGTAAGATCGTGCAGCAAAAGCTCGTGAGATCCTTCATCAAGAAAAATCCTGCCGCCCTTTTGCCATGACCAGCGGGTGCCGATGTTGCCGTAGACAGCGCCTATTTTTTCACCGTCGATATGCAGTTCGAAAATACCGGGGGCGTATTGAGGTTTCCATGGCGCAACCCAGTTAAAAGTATAAGCGTATGCTGTATAGACGCCCGGAGCAGACACGCAAAACGTTGTTTTTGCGTCGTCAACAGGAGTGCCGAGTCCGTGTGCAAGGAGATACGGAGTTCCCATTGCAAGAACAAACTGTGTGTCAAGAACCCATCCGCCGCGGTTTTTTATTTCGAGTGCATTGATAAGGATGTTGCCCATACTGAATCCCCTTTCAAGATACTTAAAAACAGGTATTTGATTACATAGCGTAAATCGATCGCCTATATGGCTTTATATGTTTGTTTTATCTATCAGACTGCATAATCTGATTTTACGGCAAGGCAAGAGATATTATTCTTCAAGTGCCGGATCGTAGAGCTTATCAGCTTTTACATGTTTTTTGTAGTGGATAAAAAATGCTATAAGCTGAACGATAAATGTGACAGTCCATGAAACGACATATGAAAGATAGAGGACCTCGGGTGTGTGAAACTGTTCGAGCTGAAAAACGGTAAATATCCATACGATCCTCAGACCGCATATACCAAGGACTGAAATGATCATCGGAGAAACGGAAGAACCCATACCGCGCAAAGCCCCTGTCGTTACATCCATAAGTCCGCAGAGGAAATACGGGAGCGAAATGTAGGCTAATCTGATAATTCCGACAGAAATCGCTTCGGCGGAATCGGTGATGTAAATAGATAAAAGCTGTTTGCCGAAAATGTTTACAAGAGAGCCGTTTATAAGACCTACGACAGTAACGCAAGCAAGGCAGATCCAGAGCGATTTTAATGCGCGTTTATATTTTTTTGCGCCCGTGCACTGTCCGGTGAAATTAACTGCGGTCTGATGGAACGCATTGATCGTAACATACACAAAGCCCTCGATATTGCCCGCAGCAGCATTACCTGACATGAAAATATCGCCGAAAGAGTTTATGGAAGACTGTATTATTACATTTGAAATAGAAAAAAGCGAGCCCTGTATGCCGGCAGGAAGTCCTATACGGACTATTTTAAAAAACTGCATTTTATAAAAGCGCATTTTAGAAAGGATCAGGCGGCACGAATCTGTTCTTACCATAAGCGCTCTTACGACCAGAACAGCGGAGATACCCTGAGATATTATTGTTGCAAGCGCAACGCCCGCTACATTCAGATCAAAAAGTGTAACGAAAACAATGTTTAATATTACATTTACAACGCCTGCAACTGAAAGATATATAAGAGGACTTCTCGTATCCCCTACTGCGCGTAAAATTGAAGCGCAGAAGTTGTATACCATTGAAAATGTCATACCGCAGAAATAGATCCGCATATATACGGTTGAAAGCCCGATAACATTTTCAGGCGTGCCCATAAGTTCAAGAAATATCTTCGAAAAAATCACACCGATCGCAGTAAGAATGATCCCGCTGACGATAGCAGTAGGCAAAGATGTATGGACGGTTCTGTGGACGGCCTGATCGTCATTGCCGCCGTATCCGTGAGCCACAGAAACGCCTGCGCCTACGGAAAGGCCGACAAAGAGGTTGATGATAAGGTTTGTTACCGAGCCTGTCGCACCGACTGCCGCAACTGAAATACTGCCGCAGAATCTGCCTACCACAACAAGATCTGCCGCATTGAAAAGCAGCTGCAGAACGCTTGTTAAAATTATCGGAATCGTATATTTGACAATATTCCAGAAAAGCGGTCCCCGGAGTATTGAATTATTGTTATTCATTCTTTTGGTCCTCGTTTCATCAATAGCCCGTGTATTATAACATATAATATGAAATATTGCAACATTATTCGACAGGTAAAATCAGTTGTTGAAGAATTGTCATTTTGTTCAGCACGAGTGAAAAATATTGATGCAGAAACTTACTATAGAATGTTTTATTTCAGATTTTTCTTTTTTCTGCCCGAATTTTTGATTTCGCATGCAAATTCTTCAGGATGTTTAAGATAATAATCCTGATGCTCCTGCCCTGCTTCATAAAAGGTTTTAAACGGTTCCACGCTTATATAAACGCTTTTTCCCGAGTCCGTTTCAAGTTCAGTTATCTTTTTTTCGGCGATATGCTTTTCGTTTTCGTTTGTATAATAAACCGCAAGAGTGTAGGAATGGCCTCGGTCGATAAACTGACCGTCTTTATCAAAAGGATCGACATTTAACAGGAAAATATCAAAAAGCTCATCAAAAGATACCGTATCGGGATCATAATCGACTTTTACCGTTTCACGATGTCCTGTTTTTTGATGTTTTACATCAAGATAGTTCGGGTCTTTCTCTTCTCCTCCGGAAAAGCCCGCAGTAACTGCCACGACTCCGTTTTTTTCTTTAAAATCGGGGGTGATGCACCAAAAACATCCGCCGGCAAAATATGCCGAAGAAGAAACTTTCGTTTTTTCCGTATCAAAAACCTCCTCGAAAATGGCATGTTCTTTAAGAGAACGGGCGCATTGAAGTTCCTCTTCCCCTTTTACGGTCCAGACAAATTTATGCGCATGAAAAAACTCTGTGGTAAGCCGGACAGGGAAAGATTTTCCGTATTCTTTGTTATACGATATAAAAGCGGGGC
>JAEEGI010011645.1_pt1 | contig 18954 bp, 23 predicted proteins | sample 8958751 | NCBI WGS metagenome assembly JAEEGI01 (sample SAMN16246545, study PRJNA631951) | gut metagenome | biome: gut microbiome; feature: rumen; material: KS-attached | host: Bos | place: Iran: Karaj | collected 2018-10 | reverse complement strand
GTCGGGAAGTTTGAGAATCCGGCGATATTGCTTGGATTGAAGAATGATGGGATTTTGTGAGTATGAGAAGCATACCGGGACAGGTCTCGCTGTGCTAATTCGTTCTTTACTCTGGCGCAGAAAGAAGAACGAAAAGAAACGTTATTCTCTTACTTTCTCTAGCGTAGAGAAAGAAGCAAAGAGACATTCTCCCCACCAAGGCCTCCCCGCAGGGGGAGGATGCAACACGAGAAATCGCAGCGCGCCGTCAATTTCCCTCCGTTTTGGTATCGCGGGACACGCGATGATATTTCTATAGTTCACGCACCCTGCATTATAGCCGTCCCTTATCAAGGGACTCTAAAGGTATCGCGGGACAACGCGATATTTTTTTTGATGGCTGGCGCATGGAGGAGAGGGGAAAAGAAGAAAAATGGGGAAATGTTTGGAAGTTTATGAAATTATTCGTATCTTTGCAGAAAAATGGAAGAGATTCGCAACATATTCGCATCATCATGTGTGGAGGCTGCAGCCAGGAAACTGGGTTGCAGTACCAGTGAGATGTACCGTAGAATGAAACGTGTGGGACTTATCGCGGGTTTTATTCTGCCAGGTTATGATGTGCTTCATACACAAAGCCGTGAGCACGTGACGGAGGATGTCTTGGGAGCTCTTCAGATATGGGAGAAAAAACTTGGCATAGCAGTATGATACGACTTTATCACGGTAGCAATGTCGTGGTGGATAGACCGCTGGTGGGCATCGGCCGCGAGGCACTGGACTTCGGAAAGGGGTTCTATGTGACTGCTTTGCGCAGTCAAGCAGAAGAGTGGGCTCGCAACAAGGCTCGTTACTATATGCTGCAGGAAGGCTCCGTTAGTTTGTATGATTTTGATTTTGACGCTGCCGTGAAATCTTTCCGCTTTCATGAGTTCGAACACTACGATCGCGATTGGTTACGTTTCATTGTGAGCAACCGTCGTGGTGGCGGAGAATGGCGGCAGTGGGACATCATTGAGGGTGGAGTAGCCAACGACCGTGTGATTGACACGGTTGAGAACTATATGGCTGGCCTCATTGATGAGGAAACCGCTTTAGGCTTGTTGGCTCAGCACCAGCCAAACCACCAGATTTGCATTACCAAGCAGGAGGTGGTAGATCGCTACTTGCATTTTGAGAAATCCGCTCAAGTGAAAGCCTATGTTGAGTGACATTTTGATGTGGAACAAGATAGGCCGTATCGTGACACTCCTCTCTAAGCGGCTTGATGTGAGCAGCGAGCGTGCTTTGGACATATTCTATACCTCTCGCACTAACGAACGATTGCACGATGAGCGAACTGGCCTCTACCTGATGAGTGATCTTTATATCGTTGACGAGATCATACTGGAACTCCAAGGACAACGATAGCTAGCCAATTGAAAGGCGTGGAAACACGGCAGGCTTCTTTATAGGCTGGCTGATGTAACCTGTCATCACGGGGTTTTCTGAAATACGTTTTCATTTCACACAGAGATTAAGTTTTTAATGCCTCACACAGATACCACAGATAGCACAGAAGACCCGATTTTGGGTTGAAGAGAGGCGTACTCAGTCGATGCTGGGAAACAGGGGCAATCCTTGTGGACGCGAGGGAATTCGCGATGGCCGAGGATGCGAGCATCAGGGTAGTCGGCTGTGAGGGCCTTCAAGAGCTCGTAGAGGGCGTGCTTCTGGGCCTCGGTGCGGGTGTCGGCAGGATGACCATGCTCATCGAGACCTCCCTCGTAGACGATGCCAAGGGAACACCAGTTGTAGCCTTTGACATGGACGCCCTGGACGGACTCAGGCAAGAGAGGTATGACACTGCCATCGTAGCGGACATAGTAGTGGTAGGACACCTGGCCGTATTTCTGCTTTCCGCAGTTGATCAGGGATTCCACGCTGAAGGGGCGGGTGCAGCGATTTGACACGCAGTGCACGACGAGATACTTCACGACTTTTAGAGGTTTCATGATTATCAAGAATTAGAGAATTCGAGAATTAATCAGAACCAGTGAGGAGCACAGGACTGGACGGCGATGGTGCCGAGGACAGTGGTGATGACTGTGGCGAGGATCTGCAAGATCTGCTTAAGAGTTGACCATTTGAATTTCATTTTTTCTAAAAATTGAATTTTAAATTTTAAGTTTATATTCGGGTTTTGGTATCGCGGGACACGCGATGAGTCATTTATCGGCTGGCGCGTAGAGAAGAGGGAGATGCAGATGAACAGGCTGCGTTCATTCCAATTGATAATTGATAATTGAGAATTGATCCAGTGTTCCCACAGGGTTTGGAATCGCTTTGCCCCGGATACATCTTACATCTTCCCTCAGACATCTTACTTAACTAGGCGTTGCCAGTTGACCTTCGGTCGACTAATGGGCGCGACTCGGCAATGATTAAACGAGTTGAGTTCCTCGAACTCTGTCGCGACTCGGGATAGCTAGAGCAAGCTCTGCTCTCCGCTCGCTGCTCCATCGCTTGTCATTGCTCTCGCTGCTACATTAGTTTTGATCCATTTCGTCTTCACCGCTGCCGTTGCCGTCAGACTTGGTGTAGGTGCGGGTGGTGACAGAGCTGCTTTGGCCGTCCTTGATGGCGATGGCCTTCAGGGTAGTAGTCTCGGTGAAGGTCAGGGCCTCACTGTACACGGGACTCTCAGCGGTAGGCGTAGAGCCATCCACGGTGTAGTGGATCTCAGAACCGCTCGGACCGGTGATGGTCACCTGGGTACTCTCCTCGAACTGCGTGTTACCCGCGAACGAAGGAGCAGATACGCTCGGAGTCACGCTGCCGCTGTTAGAGCCGGAGTTTGAATCTCCGTTCTCCGTAGATCCATTCTCCGTAGATCCACCTTCACCCTCCGAAGAACCGTTGTCCTGTTCAGGATCCTCAATGACTGCGGGATCAGACGAGGTGACACGCTTGACTTCCTCACCATTGCGGTCGTAGCAGGTGATCTGGATGGCGGTGTTCTTCAGCTCATCCTTCAGCTCGACGTTAGGCGTGAAGATGATGCGACGGGTCTTGATGAGCGATGTCTTGACATCGTTGACCGTGGCACACGACTTGGCGCGGAGGCCGAAGCGCATGGTGCCGAGACCGGGGAGGGCGACGGAGTGGCCTTCGGTGGCCCAAGCCTTGATGACTTCGCCAGCGGCATCCCAGCAGGCCTGCATCACGCCCTGGCTGACGCCACTGCGGAGGGCGGCCTCGCGGATGACCTTCTCCTGGTTGAGGGCTGAGTAGATCTCGGGCATCATGACGTAGCGGTACTCGCCGACGTACTTGCCAATCTTCTGCAGCTTTTCTTTTGCTTTTACTTTAAGAGCCATAGCTTAAAAATTGATAATTAATAATTGAAAATTGATAATTAACTCGATGTCGCTGCGAGGGGATTTTTTGCGGGTACACGTAGGAAAACTTCATAGTGCACGTAGGAGTAATTCCGGGTACACGTACCGGTAAATACGGCCTTGCATTGACGATACAAATGTACAACATTCGGAAAGCCTCACTGACGGCAGATAACGGCAGAATACGGCAAATGACGGCAGGTGACGGCAAAAACCGGAATTAGTAGTCATCATACTCTCCGGGCTCGCCGAATTTGTCGATGATGAGCTGAATCTGTTCTTTACTGTAGTTGTTGTCATCCTTGGTGTTGGCAAGGCGTAAGAGCCGCTTATGAAAGCGAGGGTCTTTCTTGATCCAACGAAGGAGCTTGTCCTGGGCTGAACTGGGATCCTTCATCTTAGGGAACATCAGCCAGGCGAATTCTGATTTACCGTAGGATTTGATTTTGAACATAAAACACAAATTTGAGTTGTAGTTAAACACGAATTACCACGAATTGAACACGAATTATCACGATAGGGATTCGCGGAGGAAGTCGAGGAGATCGATGCAGCGGGACTTCTGATCGTCGGATGCATTGTGTTCGAGTGTGCGGTCGACAGAGATGGTGATGTCGTAGTGCTTGCAGACGGACTCACGGAGTGCTTCGAAGAAGAGGAGATTAGTCATGCAGGGGTCTGTGCAGGGATAGATGTTGACTGTGCGCCCCTGAAGGGGCTCGAACAGTTCAATGTCTAAGTGAGGGACAGTGCAATAGGCCATCCAGATGCTCTCTGGAAAGAGCTCAGACAAAACCACGGCTGCTTCTTCACTCTCAACCACGCAGATAGGTTTTTCGGAACATAATAAATGCAGGCCGAAGAGACAGTGATGGACTTGCCAGGAGTTGAGGAGGGGCTCGCGCTTCTTCAGGAGCTGGGAGATCCAGCAGCCTTGACCGATGTGGGCATCGAGGGGCTGAAGCATGTCGTCGATCATCCAGAACATGGGTTGGCCGCTCTTGGTCTTGCCGAGGTGATAACGCTGCGCCGCATGGTGCATGTTTTCGACAGTGAGTTTTCCGGCAGCGATAAAGGGCTGAAAGAAGTCGAAGTCGTCGGCACGACAGGCGGAGATCATCTTCATAGAGGGCATCACGAAGTCCATGGAGTAGCGAGGGTCGTCAGGGTCAAGTGGTGTACACACCAGGTGACCTTCGACCATCTGAACGTCGAGGCCGACTTCACGGCCAATTGACTTGAATGTCCAATGAGATAACAACTCCGATAACTTCATTTTAAGACAACGAATTACACGAATTTGCGGCGGGGTAGGCGTAGCCCCTATATATATACAGAGCCCTTTTTATTTAATAATAAAAAAGGGCGATATATAGGGGGCTGCCTAGTAGGGTGGAGCATCATTATTGTCGGTCTCAGGGAATGGAAGTGATGACTGCACAGGCTCCATGGACTTGCGACGCTGCTCATCCTCATACGCCTGGATGCGCTGACGCTGCTCAACGGAATTGAAGAAGAAACCCTGCTGGTTGTAGCCATCCTTGCCGGGGGCAATGATATGCTGCTCCTTGGCACGATTGAGCAAATAGTAATAGTACTTGTTGTCCTCGATGCCTGATATATGCATGGCAATAGCCATGAGCTGGTTGAAACGCTTGAACGAGCACCCCTCCATGGCATCGGTGAAGAGCTTCGCCAGATCCCACGGAATCTCTTCGGGGGGCAATGGCTCCTCGATGTCGTTCTTTAGGATATAATCACGGTTCAGCTTGCCCCAGTCAACCTTAAACGAGGGCTTGGCCTCCTGCTCCTCAGGCTTCTTCTTTGAAGCAAAGCGACCGTTAGGCTCGCGAGGCTGTTCGTCGGGTTTCTCGCAGGTGACAGGCAGGGCTGCGTCGTCGAACTGGTAATAGAGATTCTCCTGGCATCGCCTCATGCGCGACATAACATGCTCTACCTTGAAGGTCTCGGTATTAGGCACGATGGAGCACGCCCACGCCTCGAAGGCTTTGTTGGTGAGCTCGGTACCAATCCAGCCACGCATGTTGCGGTCGGTGTCGCTCTTGTTCTGATGGAGCACATCAACGATGCAACAGTTATAGGTTTGGGCAAGGCCCATCTGATCCTCTACCACCATCGTGGCCTGTGTGCCATCGTTGATGTCGGTGATCAAGTCCTTGACACCATCGACTATCACGAGGTCGGGCTGTATCTCGCTGATGGCGACAGTCAATAGCTCGCGCCGCTTCTCCCAACCAATACCACGTACGTTGAATACAAAGAATTGATCATTAAGAGAAGGTTCCGAAATAGCAGAAACCGCAGAAAGATCTTTTTCTTCTGAACACGAATTGCCATTAATTGAACACGAATTGTCATTAATAGCAGCCTCTTTAGAGTCTTCCGAGTCTTTAGATGTTGAATTGTTAATTCTCGAATTCTCTAATTCTTGATGTGAAAGAGGAATGATGCGGTGGACGAGGATGTTTTGGGTGGACTGAGCGGACTGCTCAGTATCGTACCACAGCACACGGATAGGCGTTTCGCGGATGCGCTCTAACCCGAGCACATTCTTCTTCAAACAACACGCCATGACGATAGAGAGAAAGAGCGTTTTGCCGCTCTTCGCCTTACCCGTGTTGGCCACGAGTTCGGAGAGCGGAAAACACTCTGTGCCGTTCATCTTGAACAGGAATTCAAGGGGTGGCAGTACGGTCTCTGGCGTCAAACGATACTGAAGCAGTTCTTCGCGTGGCGTGAGTTTCCTGTTGGCTGCTGCAGATTTCGCTGCCTGGCATAACTTTGCCTGACTGCTCCTTACTAAGCTGAAAGCGTCGTCTTTGGGCACCGTCTCATCAATAGGTGCCTGCTCCTGATGGATACTTGTTACTTTTTCTGACATAATGTTTAAGTTTAAGAAATATCTGTGTGACAAATTTATCTATTTCATTAGGAATATGCAAATTTCGTTACCGACATATCGGTAACCGCTTTTAAATACTTTAACAAAATTCATTTACAAATGGCATCAAAACAGTATGCGAGCCCAGTGAAGACAAGTCTGCTGGGTTTGGCCGTGTCCGACTTTATGAAGGATACCGGCCTGAAGACGGCGTATGTGCGCCGCCAGTGTCAGATTGGCTCTACCCGTCTGAACAGTCTGAAAAAGGTGAACTGAAATCCATCGAGTTCGAGATGGTCGCCAGGATCCTCTGTGTCTTCCATCGCGAACGCCCCGACCATTTCCCCGCTTTCTTCAACCACTTCACCCACATCATACTCGATGCCCCACCATAAGGCTTTATATTATGAACATAGCAATTGTAGGTACAGGCTACGTTGGCCTGGTTAGCGGAACATAACTGTCAGGAGCTATAAGTATTAGAAACAGATATGAAGAGAATAATTATACGCGATTTCGGGCCAATAATGAAGGCCGATATCATGCTTCAAGATGTAAATATCATTATTGGTGAGCAAAGCATAGGTAAAAGTTGTGTTTTGAAGGTGGCTTGTTTCTGCACTTGGGTGGAGAAACGTATAGCCATTGAACAGAATGCGAAGCGCTTTGAGAAGAATGGCGTGTTTTTAGAAGAACTGGTGAACTTCCACCGCTTGAATGGGTATGTACATGATAATACATATATTGGATACGAGTCGGATTTTATAAAATTCTCTTATGACAGTGAAAACGGCTTTTCGTATGAGTGGAAGGAGAAGAGATGGGATTACAAACGCCCTAAGGTAAGTTATATACCTGCAGAAAGGAATTTGGTAGCTGTCATACCAAACTGGTTTGAGGTAAAGTCGGTTGCTGAAAATATTCAAGACTTTATGGCAGACTGGTCGGATGCCAGAAAATCTATTGAAAAAGACAAGGATATCCTTAATCTTGACGTGGCATACCATTATGACGAAAGTAGTGATACGGATTATGTAAAAATGAAGGATGGACGTATTCTTCCATTTACGAATGTTTCAAGTGGTCTTCAATCATTGATACCCCTATATGTTCATTTAGTCAATATTACCAGCAAAAAATATCGAGAGCGAGAAGACAACTCGGTGAAGCATAAGTCGGAAATAGATAATTTGGTAGATTTGCTGGTAGATTTTTATGCTAAGAACTTAGGTGAGGCTTTAATAAAAAATCCAAAGTATGGGACAATTAATCAAGAAACCGGCTTGGAGAAGGAATACATTCCCAATCCAGAAATGAGAAAATGGCTAATTGAAAGACTCCTTAATATATCAAGAATCCATCATTGTGAAGTATTTCTAGAAGAGCCGGAAGAGAATCTGTTTCCTCCTACCCAGCAAATTCTGATGAAGTCACTTCTAAGATTTGTCAATATGGGAAAAGGTAATACGCTCTTTATCTCAACCCACAGTCCATATATACTGGACATCTTGTTGGAAAGAGAAACGTATGATTTCGGATTGTTCTATATCCAGTCAACAGAGAACGGCTCTGTGGTAAAAAGCGCAACAGAGGCTGACGTTCAGGATATGTTTGAAAGTGGAGTGGATGCATTCTTTAATATAGAAAGACTTGGTGATGAAGTATAATGAGATTATGCCGGAGTGTTTTATTGACACGACACTTATTGCTTCATTGTTGGATGCTAAGGTAAGTCATAAACATAGTTGCAATGAGGTGGCAAGGGAGATGGAGAAAGGACACTACAAGGATGCATTTGCCGTTGGTATTATAGACAATGATAAAAGGAAGATATCTTATATAGAGAGTTTTGACGAGATAGGTAGAACAGACAACCTTACATTTTTAAAGCATAAAGATAAACATCATTATGTAATAAAAGTAGGGAGAGAACACAAGGCAATGGAGACTTTCATCAAAGCAAATGTTGATGCTATAGGAATGAAGATGGAGGATTTTAATTTGCCTTCGGACCTTGCCGAACTGATTGAACAAACAAAAGATAGTGTATCAACTCAGAAAGACCCAAGAATATTAAAATTATGCAAGACGATGCGCCAGTCGCCGGAAGTGGCAAAACTTCAAGAGGTACTAGAATATCTTGCTACGAACAAGTATAATGCCGACTTAGACGCAATAAAAAATATGATTGAAGGGTGAATTACCTCCATAGCTGATATACGATGAGTGAAATTGGAGATTCAATCCAAGCGAAGTGCCTCGCATTTAGCGATCGCATAATAAAGTTGAACGACTATTTGCTGGGTCAGGCCGCTAAGGAATATGAGGAGGCAAAGATGCAGTTAAGGCAACGAAAGAAAGGACGTCAGCCATCTTCCATCAGCCTTCAGACATCTCTTGTTCCCGTTTACTTACAATCTGTAAGCAACTTGTGCAACCAATTGCTCAGAGCAGGCACCAGCATTGGTGCTAACAATGCAGAAGCCTGCAATGCAGTCAGCAAGGCAGACTTCAAATCCAAAAGCTTCATTGCTCTGAAGGAAGCTCGTGAAAGCTTATATTGGATTGATTTATTACATAGAAATAGTTATTTAGACGACAAACAATACGAAAGTATTTATACGGATTGTGAAGAGTTGGTGAAGATTTTGGTTGCTAGATGCAAGAAACTCAATGAAGAATAGCTGATAGAAATGGGAATAGGACGGATGATTACGAAAGCGGTAGCAATACTCTTCCCTCTTCCTTCTTCAATCTTCCATCTCATATAACAACATGCAAAACGTTAAATACAGTAGAGGATAAAGAAGAAGCAAAGAAATAAGGAAATACGTAAGATAGGGTAGTGGAAGTACCCTCTTCCTTCTTCCCTCTTCCATCTTCCTTCGAAGATATTTCTGTTAAGTGAGTGAGGAACCATGCTGGTTCCGAGCAACTATTCCAGCCCCCTCACTCCTTATCAGATTATAGCAATATGAAAAAGAAACTTGCAATCATAGGTGGTAGCTACCTCCAGCTGCCGATAGTAAAGAAAGCCAAGGAAATGGGAATTGAGACCCACTGTTTTGCTTGGCGTGAAGGCTCTGTCTGTGCAGATGTGGCAGATTTCTTCTACCCAATTTCTATCATTGAGAAAGAAGAGATTTTAAAAAAGTGTCAAGAGATCGATATTGATGGCATCACTACTATTGCTTCTGATACAGCTGTAGTCACAGTCAATTATGTCGCTTCTCGTATGGGTTTGCGTTCTAATCCCGATGAGTATTCAGAAGTAACGACTAATAAATACAAGATGCGCCAGTGTTTTATGGACAATGGCGTACCTTCCCCAAAGTTTACATTGGTGGATGATGAAAATCATTATCAGATAACAGGGTTTAAGTTCCCATTGATTGTAAAACCCACTGACCGTTCAGGTAGCCGAGGCGTTGAGAAGGTTTTAGACCCATTACAATTAGAAGAGGCAATTAAAAGAGCTCAGAAGGAGTCTTTTGAATACAAGGCAATTATCGAGGAATTTGTAACGGGGCGTGAAATCAGTGTGGAGTCTATTTCTAACGAGGGGAAGCACACGATTCTTCAGATTACTGATAAGGTAACGACTGGTGCTCCTTATTTCGTGGAATTAGAGCATCATCAACCTTCATCATTGCCGGAAGACATAAAGTTACGAGTAAAAGATATAGTTCTGAATGCATTAGATGCGCTCCACATTCAGTATGGTGCTTCACATTCCGAGTTAAAGATTACAGAAGATGGTGATATCCGAGTAATAGAAATTGGAGCTCGTATGGGTGGCGATTTCATAGGATCGGACTTGGTTCGTCTATCAACAGGTTATGATTTTCTTAAGGGTGTCATTGAGGTTGCTCTTGGCGATTTTCATGAACCTATTATTTCGGAGCATAATTTTTCAGGAGTTTTCTTCCTTTCTGAAGAGACGAAAGAATTACTGCCTGTGATAGATAATTCCAAAACCTTCACTGAAATAGTCAAAGCAGAAGTCACAAATCCAGTTTTGCAACACATTGAATGTAGTGGAGATCGCAGTGGGTATTTAATATATAAATCTGACTATAGAGTTGACAAGAATGATTTATCTCATAACTCTAAGTTACATAATAATTGATTTATTATTAAATGGAAGATAGTAATAAGGTCATTATCTTGGGCACCACAATGTTCTCTTCTCAATTAAGTGTAATACTTAATCAAGAGGATGTTGAGGTCATAGGTTTTACCGTGGATAAAGCTTTCTTAGATAGTGATACATTCAATGGCCTACCAGTATATCCATTTGAAGAATTAGAAAGCTGTATTAATACAAAGGAGGTTTCAATTCTGAATACGATAGGGTATATTCGAATGAATGATGTTCGAAGGCAGAAGCATATTGAGTGTAAACGAAGAGGACTCAACGTTCTTACATATGTTTCCGAAAATGCACAAGTTTATACGAACGATATAGGGGAGGGCAGTATTATAATGCCAGGATCATACGTCGGGCCCTTCTCGGAAATAGGCGAATGTATTGTGGTCTGGCCAGGAGCCGTCTTGTCGCATCATAATATAATAGGTGATAATTGTTGGATAGCACCCTCCTGTTGCATAGGTGGTGGAGCGAGAATAAATCAAAATTGTTTCTTGGGATTAGGTTCCACAATTAGAAATGAAATTGAATTGGCAGATTATACTTTTATTGGTGCCCACTCATATGTAGGGAAAGATACTGTAAAAGGAGGTGCTTATGTCGGAGTGCCCGCGAGATTGTTGTCAAGCAGAGATTCCTATGAAATAGTAGCAAAAGTATAGAGTAGAAATATATGTGTAATTAGAACGAAATAATAAATAAAATCAATATGATCCCATTTAACAAACCATTCCTTACAGGCAAGGAAGCTCATTACATGTATCAGGCAGTTTATACAGGGAAGCTGTCTGGCAATGGCGTGTTTACAAAGAAGTGCCAGCAGTTTTTTGAAGAAAAATATGGCTTCAAGAAATGCGTCTTGACCACATCTGGTACAGATGCACTGGAGATGGCTGCCATTCTTTGTGACGTGAAGCCTGGTGATGAAGTGATTGTGCCTTCATATACTTTTGTTTCATCAGCTCTGGCATTTGTTCGTCAAGGTGCTCGGATTATTTTTGCTGATAGCTGTGAGAATAATCCGAATATTGATGCGGACAAGATTGAGGCTCTCATTACAGACAAAACAAAGGTGATCGTTCCAGTTCATTATGCCGGTGTGGCCTGTGATATGGATAAGATTATGGATATTGCTAATCGTCATCATCTCTTTGTTGTGGAGGATGCTGCACAGGCCATCGATTCATATTACAAAGGACAGCCTCTTGGTGGTATCGGCCATTTTGGATGCTTCTCATTCCATGAAACCAAGAATGTGACTGCAGGTGGTGAAGGTGGTATGCTCTGTGTGAATGATGAACGTTTTATTCGTCGTGCTGAGATAATATGGGAGAAAGGCACCAATCGTGCAGAGTTTTTCCGTGGTATGGTCAATAAGTATGGCTGGGTAGATACAGGCTCCAGTTTCTTGCCTTCAGAAATTAATAGTGCATTCCTTTGGGCTCAGCTTGAAGATTTGGAAAAGATTCAGGATCGACGCAAAGCGGTATGGGAACAATATCAAGAAGGATTGAAAGGTCTTGCTACAAAAGGCTTCTTTACTATGCCTAATATGCCCAACTATGCAACCAACAACGCGCACATGTTCTATTTGGTTTGTCGTAGCTTGGAGGAGCGCACACAGTTGATAGCCTATTTGAAGGAAAAGGGCATCGGTGCTGTATTCCACTATTTAAGTCTTCACCTCAGTGATTACTATCGTTCTGTAGAGACCAGTATTCCTACTCTTCCCAATTGTGATAAGTTTGCGGACAGGTTGGTACGTCTTCCGATGTTCTATGAACTGCAGGATGAAGATGTGTTATATATTATCAAGTCCATACATTCTTTTTTCGGTAAATAGTTATGCCCCATATTTCTGTGGTCTCTCCCGTTTATAGGGGAGAAAAGATGGTTCATGAACTTGTGACAAGAGTTAAGGACAACGTCTCGAAGATAACAAATGATTTCGATATTATTCTCGTCAATGATGCTTCTCCCGACTTGTCATGGCAGATGATTCTGAAAGAGTGTGCTGCTGATAAACGAGTGAAAGGTATCAATCTAAGTCGCAATTTTGGTCAGCACAGGGCGATTACCGCAGGTTTAAATTATGCTAAGGGCGATTGGGTGATAGTGATGGACTGCGATTTGCAGGATCGCCCGGAAGAGATTCCGAGCCTTTACAGAAAAGTTCAGGAAGGATATGACATTGTTCAGGGTGAACGCGTTGAACGTCATGACAAATTCATGAAGAAACTTTCATCCACTGTTTTTAATGCAGTCTTCAGTTATTTGAGTGGAATAAAGAAAGATAAGAAGATTGCAAACTTTGGCATATATAAACAACCTGTGATAAAGGCTGTATGTCAAATGCCGGAAAGAGATCGTGGATTTGGATTGTTGGTAAATTATGTAGGTTTTAAAAGCATTTCTATTCCGATAGAGCATGGGAACCGGTTTGAAGGTACCTCATCATACACTTTAGTAAAACTTCTGAAATTAGCTTTCGGATCGATTATCTCAAATACAAATAAACCGCTTCGTATGATGACTGGACTTGGCTTCTTTTTGTCATTTACGTCGTTGTTTATTGCTCTTTATAATGTCATAGCCTATTTCTTGGGCATAATTAGTTTCCCAGGGTTTACGACTACGGTTTTCTCAATATGGTTTGTGGGAGGCATGCTCATGATGCAACTGGGTATTGTCGGTTTATATATTGGAAAGATCTTCGACCAGGTGAAAGGCCGTCCACTTTATGTGATAATGGACGAGGTGAATGTGGAGCAATGAATGTGACAGAAGAATCTTATAAGAAGACAGGTAGGCTTACCATTCGTAACGTCTTGTTCTTGGTGTTTGCCGTAGCCGTATACTCATCAGCAGGCTTCTTTTCCAAGTTGGCCTCTGGTTATGATTTCCTGAGTCAGCCTTATATTTGTTGCTTGGGTGGGGTCATCATCGTTCTGGGCATCTATGCGGTGCTATGGCAGATGGCATTGAAACGTGTTCCTCTGAATCAGGCTTATCTCTTCAGGAGCCTTGGCGTGGTGTTTGGCTTGGCCATAGCCTTTTTGGCATTTCATGAATCGATATCATGGCATAACCTGTTAGGTGCGGCAATTGTCTTGTGTGGCTTGTTAATTCTGTTGAGTAAGAAATGATTTACTTACTGGTTATACTTGGTATCTTTTCTTGCTCCTTGTCTCAACTCTTTCTGAAGAAGAGTGCTAATCGTGAGTATAAGTCTAAATTGTTTGAGATCATCAATCCTCTGGTGATATTCTCTTACGGAATATTCTTCTGCTCATTGCTAATCAACATCTGGGCGATGAGTCATGGACTGGAATTGAAGGAGTTGGCAATGCTTGAATCATTAGGCTATGTGTTCGTTCCATTGTTGTCATATTTGGTGCTGAAGGAAACGATCTCCATGCGTACCATTTCAGCCATTGCAGTCATATTGTTTGGTATGTTTGTTTTTTATCTGTAAACAGTCAGTCATGAAGGCTTTAACACTTAATGATACGAATGTTTTGAAAGGAGTCGCGATAGTATTGTTGCTCTTTCATCATTGCTTGTATACAGGTGAGGACTACAATGACATTGTAATACATGACCATCCCGTCTTTCAAAATATAGGTGAATTCTCCAAATTGTGTGTCGCCCTCTTTGTGTTTTTATCAGGATATGGTCTTACCGCAAAGACGATGAAAGATGGTGGCATTGGCAACCTCTGGAGCTTCTACCGTCATCGCTATTTGAAGCTGATGTTGAATTATTGGGTCGTCTATCTGATATTTGTACCAATAGGAATCCTTTTCTTCCATCGTACATTCCCTACAGTCTATGGCGATAATTGGTGGTTTAAGGCAATAGTCGATTTCCTGGGCCTTCATCAGGCTGTTATAGGACATCCTCATGGCTATAATGCTACATGGTGGTTCTTTGGCGTTATCATCATAATGTATCTGATATATCCTTTATTATGGCGATATAGGCGCATCTGGTTTTTAATGATACCTATAGGGGTCATGTGCCCAACAGTGGCTATGTTTATCCCATTCTTCGGTCCGAGTGATTTCGGTCACTATTTCTTGGCTTTTGTTTGTGGAATGGCCTTTGCATACAATAATCCCGAACTGGGGGGGGGAAATTGGATGGTGAAGATGTCCCTTCTTCTATTATTCCTGTTAGCTTGTCTCTTCCGCTTCTATGCATGGAATGTACTTATGTGGGATGCGGGTATTATTGCAATCGGATTGGTCTTATACAGCATGATTCGAATTCCGCAATGGATATCTGCTGCTTTGGCCTTTCTGGGGAGGCATAGTTATAACATTTTCTTATTCCATACATTTATATATTACTATTGGTTCCATGATTGTATTTACTGGAGTAGAAATCCGGTAATAATCCCCCTGACATTGTTGGTTGTATGTATACCGATATCGATGGTGATTGAAGGCCTGAAGAAATTGGTCAAAATAACAAAACTGCAGAAAGTTCTTGCCGGGTAATATAATTAATACTCAGATCATAAAAGATTTCTAGATGAATTATATATTTTTGAATAAACGAACGGGTAGGATATTGCTCATTCTGATGACTGTCCTTCTTGCGATGATAGCAGTTGTAAAGATGGGACTGTCTCTTTTCCGTATTGATATTAATCCAGATGCCGCCTATTATTTAGGAGTCAGTCGGCTGATTTTGGAAGGTAACATCCCGTTTATTGATTTTCCTCCAGGCTATACACCTTTGTCGTTCTATGCGATGTCTGTACCTATAGCTCTTTTGGGAACATCGTTTACGATAGCTCTCCTTTTTCTTTATTTACTCCATCTTGCTAATGCGGGTATTATATATAAGATAGTCAGGCAATATTCCAGTGACAAATTGATAGCAGTTTTCTGCGCAGTATTCAGTCTCGTGCTCTGTCTCGGTACTGATGGATGTCATTATATCTTGGAGCCTTTCGTTTTGTTCTTTGGATTGTCTGCCTTATATGTTTTAAAGAAAGGAAATCTTAAGTGGATTGTTGTTTCTGGCTTTTTCTGCTTTTGCTCTTTCTGGAGTAAGCAGTATGGTCTTGGGTATATTTGCCTTGCGGTTGCTTTCCTATTCTTGGAAGAAGGCTGTAGTAAGACCTTTATTCGTAAGGTTTCTTATCTGTTGATGGGATTTTTTGTGGGAATGGCAATCTTTGTGCTATTCCTTTTATTGCAGGGAGTTGATCCGCTTGCGTTGTTAGGTTTATCAGGCAGTAGTTATGAGCGTGATGGCGTTGCTGGCCTGATTGGAGGTTGGATGTCTCTGTTTATCACGCTTCCTTTACTGATGGTTGCTATCATTGTGATGATTGCAAAACTGAAAGATGCCAGAAAAATGTCGTTGATGATTGTCTCATTCTTGGCTGTGCTAGGTTTTATGCTCCAGTGCTATGTGAGGTTCTATGCCCATTATCTGATGCTGGCAATGCCTTTCTGTGTGTTGGTATTGTTTGCATGCATGGATGTGATCAAGTCAATTAAGTGGAAAAACATCTACATAGCCCTATTGCTGTTAGCTCCTGTTGTTCCAATCTATTTCGCTTCAAAAGATATAGTTGCGTGGGCTGGTGACAATACTCGTGACAAGCAGGTAACATGTGCTAAGTCAATCTCTCAGTTCGTTCCGGTTGGTAGTAAGGATGTCTATTGTGCAATGGATTTATTGCCAGTTATGCACATCAATACTTATAACCCGCCATTGATTAGTAAATATGGTATGAGCAACGGCTTTGTCCGGGAATCTGATGAGGCTGCTGAGTTGATTCATGCAGCATCCTATTGCATGATTAGTGAGCGTGATTTTAAAAAAACTCAAAAGTACACAGCGGATATTTGCGATTATTTGAACAAGAATTTCAATAAGACTCAAATAGAAGGAATAACTGAACAAGGTTATTATTCTATCTACGTTAGAAAGAAGTAGGAGATATTAAACTTTTTCGATTTACAAATCCCGATAATGCACATCTGACAATGTTATTCAATACATTCGATTTTCTTTGGATGTTTCCTGTTATATTCTTTGCATACTATGCTTGCATGGAGTGTAGGAAATATAATGTGTCACATCTAGGGAATATTTTCCTATTAGTGGTCTCTTATGGGCTATATATGAAGTGGAAGCCAATCTATGCACTCATTTTATTATGGGTGACTATGATCACTTTCATTTCTGCCAAACAAATCGAATCGAGAAGAAAAAATAACTTAGGGGGGACAAAAATTCTACTGCTAATATCTCTCTTGCTGACATTTTCTCCTTTGTTCTTCTTTAAATACTACAATTTTGTAAATGATACGCTTTCTGATACGTTGGGGATGATTGGAGTTACAACGGGTTTGCCAGGTCTTAACTGGGTGATGCCTTTGGGGCTGTCCTTCTTTACGCTTCAGGCTGTTGGCTATTTGGCAGATGTCTATCTTCACAAAATAGAGGCTGAACGAAACTGGTGGTATTACATGCTTTTTGTGTCATTCTTCCCTCAGATTGCTTCAGGTCCAATTAGTAAAGCAGGTGACTTGTTGCCTCAGATTAAGTCAGAACGACATTTTGATTATTCTCAGGCTGTCGATGGTCTCAGATGGCTGATATGGGGAATGTTCATGAAGGTTGTCATGGCTGACCGGGTTGGATTATTGGTTAACACGATATTTGATTATTATGAGCATCAGAGTGGTCTGTCTTTGTTGATAGGGAGTGTACTATATACTTTCCAGATTTATGGTGATTTTGCAGGCTATTCGTTTATGGCAGTCGGTGTAGGTAAGCTCTTAGGTTTTAATCTGATTAATAATTTTGAACGTCCCTATTTGTCTCAGAGTGTAACGGAGTTTTGGCATCGATGGCATATTTCGCTGTCCACGTGGCTTAAAGACTATGTTTATATCCCATTGGGTGGAAGTCGGTGTAGTAAGTGGCGTAACTATTGGAATATCTTCGTGACTTTCTTTGTCAGTGGTATCTGGCATGGGGCTAACTGGACATTCCTGGTCTGGGGTATGATGCATGGCGTTTGCCAGATTATTGAAAAGATGTTAGGCCTTCATAAGAAGATTTCAAGTGGGGGTGTTAAGTGCATTCGTATTCTTATTACATTTATCATCGTAAATTTTGCTTGGATTTTTTTTCGAATGCCCACATTAGCAGATGCGACGAATGTGATTCGTAAAATTTTCAGCGATTGCAATATGACGCTACCAATTGTAAATTCGAGTATATTGTTTTTGATTTTGTTTTCGCTGATGATTGTCGCGGTCAAGGACTTGACAGATGAATATTTACCACGCCATTGTCAGTTGTTAACACATAAAAACATAATTTTTAGATGGAGTGTATATGTGGTATTGCTATGCGTTATCCTTTCATGTGGAGTGTTTGATGCGAGTCAGTTCATATATGTTAGTTTCTGAGTCATGAAAAGGTTAGTCATAAAAACTATACTACTATTATTATTGGTGCTCGTCGTTGATGCAGTATTTGGCATAACGATGAGATCCGCGTTGTATTCTACGATAAAAGGCGACTGGGGGAGAAGGAATTTTATTGTGAATAAAACGCATGAGGATATTTTGGTTTTTGGCTCGTCACGAGCTATTCACCATTATGACCCTCGTATTCTGGCAGACGCGTTAAATTCTTCATGTTATAATTGTGCTGAAGATGGGAATGGTATATTATTGCATTATCCTCGTATTGAAATGATACTTCAGCGATATACCCCTCGTATTATTATTTACGACTTGATTCCAAAATATGATTTTTTGCAGTATGACAACACCTCTTTTTTGGGAATCTTGCGCCCCTATTCAGATAATACTTTAGTTAAAGAGGTTATTCGTGATATTGATGAAAATGAACTGCTAAAATTACATTCAAATCTTTATAAATACAATTCTTCTTTTCTTGAGATATTGATGCAGTGTTTCTCTCATAGTACAGTTACTGCAAAGGATTTCAGCTATACTCCTTTGGCGTCAGAGATGGATTATGAACCTGGGCCTACAGATAAATTCGAGGGTGATGGTATTGATTCCCTAAAATATAGTTACTTAGGTGAGTTGGCTGATTTATGTCGTTCTCATGGCGTAAAGTTATTCTTTACCGCATCTCCGTGGTATAAAATGAGTGAATCAGATGCGTATGCACCGATCTATAAACTTTGCGAGGAAAAAGGAGTGACTTTTTTGAATCATAATTTTGATAAAAGTTTTAATCTTGATAAGAAGTATTTCCACGATCCTGCTCATCTGGATCAATATGGTGCTGAAACTTTCTCGTCACTCATTGCCCATGAAATCAAAGAATGCCTTTAACGGTATGTAATCATTTGTTAATGGAAACGAATAACGATAATAAGCGGATTGCAAAGAATACCATTGTCTTGTACATTTGGATGTTCTTCTCAGTCGTTGTCGGGCTATACACTTCACGTGTGGTTCTCATGACACTCGGTGAAGAGAACTATGGCGTGTATAGCATCGTGGCAGGATTCGTGATGATGTTCGGTT
>JAEEGI010011643.1_pt1 | contig 18955 bp, 16 predicted proteins | sample 8958751 | NCBI WGS metagenome assembly JAEEGI01 (sample SAMN16246545, study PRJNA631951) | gut metagenome | biome: gut microbiome; feature: rumen; material: KS-attached | host: Bos | place: Iran: Karaj | collected 2018-10 | reverse complement strand
CTTCGCCAACACACAGGAGGTCGGGCGAAGCAATGTGTATGTCGCCGCCTTCGGTCCTGGCCCAAGGATTCCGCGAAGTAGCATTCAGCATCTCCACTCCGAAGAAGTTGCGGAAGATAGCATCATAGATGAGAGTCTCGCGTTCGCGTACTTCGAAACTCATGGAATTGATGAGGACACGATTATAAATCGTGGAGGAAGCATCGCGAGTGAAGAGTAGATTGTAGAGCGGCTTCAGCAGATAGCGATCGTCGGAGAATCCATCCCAGTGTTCGCGCTCATATCCCTCGATGAGAACCTTTGCCAGTTCGGCGCTGGAAAGTGACATCAACCGTTCGAAAAGGCTTTCCACAACCTGCTGTTGCTGGGAGATGCGTCTATCGTGCCGAAGGCTTTCGATGACTAGATGCTTGCGCTCGTCGTAATTATCCAGAACCGTTTCCAGGATGTCGCGCACATAATAAACTTGCGTCCAGCGTTCGAGCACCCCACTAAAAAGGGCATATTCGTGGTCGACAGTATTCTTTTCCAGGATATCGCTATATAGTGCCTCTGCAGCATTGAGGGGCGTCATGCGTTCGACCTCAATTCCAGGTCTACGAAGCAGTACGGCTCGCAGGTGACCCGTCTCGGAGGAAACATTAACTTTGCAAGGTTTTAGCATGTTCAGAATGAAGAGTGAAGAATTATGAATGAAGAATTAAGAATGGAAGGCCTAGGGATTATCTCGGAAGGCCTAGGGGTTATCCCGGAAGGCCTAGGGATTATCCCGGAAGGCCTAGGGATTATCCCGGAAGGCCTCAGGCACGATTGACGATGAACATAGGTTCGAGTCGCATCGAACAAAGGCACGATTGACGGTGAACATAGGTTCAAGGAACATACAACTCCGCAAGCATGCAACGAGCACTACCGCCACCAGCCTTTTCGATGCAGGAAAGGTCGGGCGCAAGGATAGACGTATCTTGCTGAATGGCATCGATTTGCTGAGGGGCAAGCGAGTGATAGGCCGTCTTACTCATTACGAGAAAACGCTGACCATCGGCATTTCGCACTTCCAACATATTGCCGGCAAACTGCTGCATCTGACTGAGTGAAATAGGAACAACCAGTTTCCCACCCTTCTCAAGCCTTTGCAGCAACTGACGGCGTTGTCCGTCGTCGCGGATGGATTCGAGACAGGCCACAGCCTTGTTCGTGCCAACATTCATGACCACATTGGTGTGATAGACAGGTGTGCCGTGCGCGTCCGTGCAATCGAAAAGCAGATAGTCATAGCCCATCGTCTCGGCCCATTCCTTGAGTACCACCTCGCTGGTGCGGGGCGAACGACAGGCATAGGCAACATGATGCACGCGGTCGAGAACGAACGAACCCGTTCCCTCGAGGAATTGCCCACTTTGTTCCCAATGAGTAAGGTCGACAACGCGGTCCCACTGCATCGGGTCCAGCAGCACCCTCAACTTTGTCCGTTCGAGCCGACGATTAGGGGCATACATGGGATAAAGCACCAACGTCGTGCGCCCTTCCTCGTCGATGTGAGTGGAGAAACAGTTGTTAGGGAAGATGGAATCGGGCGTAAAGGGTTCGGGAGTGTCTTGCAACACCTCGACTACGACGCCGTTTTCGCGCAACAAGGCCACATAGGCATCGAATTCGCTGATGGCTTCGCGTTGGGTGTGCAAAGCCTCATCGGCCGACTTGCTCCTTTGCTGGAAGGCATTGTTCGAAGCCGTTTCGTCGTTGAAGGCAAAGCGCACGGGTCGGACCATCAAGAGATGATTGGTCGTCTGCATAGGCACGAAGGTTAAGCGCTGAACTCCTCAAAGGTTTCGCGTATGATGGCAATGGCCTTCATGAGTGCGTCCTCAGTAATCGTCAGAGGTGGTGCGAAGCGGATGATGTGGTCGTGCGTTGGCTTTGCCAAAAGTCCCTTCTCCATCATGCGAATGCAGATGTCCCAGGCCGTGCGACCGTTGACCGGGCGGGTAACGATGGCATTGAGCAAACCGCGTCCGCGCACTTGTTCGATGAATGGAGAGTCTATCTTCTTTACCTCCTCGCGGAAGATGCGTCCCATGCGTTCGGCATTCTCCACCAGATGTTCGTCCTTGACCACCTTCAAGGCCTCTACTGCCACGCGAGCGGCCAAGGGGAAGCCTCCGAATGTGGAACCGTGTTCGCCCGGATGGATGTTCAGCATGATGTCGTCGTCGGCCAAGCAAGCAGAAACTGGCAGTACACCACCGCCCAAAGCCTTGCCCAAAACGACAATGTCAGGACGCACGCCGTCGTGTTCGGAACAAAGCATGCGACCGGTTCGGGCTATACCCGTCTGCACCTCATCGGCTATGAGCAGGACATTGTGCTGATGACACAGGTCGAAGCATTGTTTCAGGTATCCATCATCTGGAACAAAGACGCCTGCCTCGCCTTGAATGGGTTCGGCAATGAAGGCACAAACTTCCTCGCCATACTCGTCGAGAGCACGGCGCAAGGCTTCAACATCGTTGTAGGGAATGCGGATGAAGCCGGGAGTAAGCGGACCATATTTGTCATACGAACTGGGATCGTTGCTCATGGTTATAACCGTAACGGTGCGACCATGAAAGTTGCCTTCACAGCAGATGACCTTAATCTTGTCGTTGGGAATACCCTTCTTCACTGCACCCCAGCGTCGAGCAAGTTTCAAGGCTGTTTCCACGCCCTCAGCACCCGTATTCATGGGCAGAACGCGGTCATATCCGAAGTATTCGTGGATGAATTGCTCGTACTCACACAAGGCATCGTTATAGAAGGCACGCGAGGTAAGGCAGAGTTTGTCGGCCTGATCCTTCAAAGCCTTAACTATGCGCGGGTGGCAATGTCCCTGATTCACAGCGGAATAGGACGAAAGGAAATCGAAATATTGCTTCCCTTCGACATCCCACACATAAATGTCCTTGCCTCGATGAAGCACCACTGGCAGGGGATGATAGTTGTGAGCGCCATATCGCTCTTCAAGACTCATCAGATGCTGGCTGGCAGTCGTCTGAGCAGGTGAGTTTGTTGTATTCATTATTATATATATTGTTAAGTTAATTCAATATTTAAGATACAAAATGAATCTATTAACCTATTAAGCTACTAAGCCATCATCAGATCATTTGATTTCACTTATGAGCCGCGTCAAAGTCTCCTTCGCATCACCCAGTTCCAGATAGACGCCCTTCTCTCGCGTATAAAGCGGATTCTCGACGCCTGCATAACCTGGTTTCAGGTCGAAGTTGCAGATGATGACCTCTGGCGCTTGATCGACGTTCAGCACGGGCATTCCGTAAATCGGAGTCCCCTCTGCCTCGCGTGCGGCAGGATTAAGCACATCGTTGGCACCAATGACGACTACGGCATCGCACGAGGCAAACTGATCGTTGATGGCCTCCATCTCGTAGAGTTTCTCGTAATCGACATCGGCCTCGGCCAACAGGACATTCATGTGACCAGGCATGCGACCGGCTACAGGATGAATGGCATAGCGTACTCGTGCACCACGGCTCTCGAGGCAGTCGGCCAACTGGCGAACCTGATGCTGAGCCTGAGCCAAGGCCATTCCGTAGCCCGGCACGATGATGACATCTTTTGCTTTCGACAGCACAGAGGCGGCCGTTGGGGCCTCCTCGACAGGTTTCTGCTCCACCTGAGCCACTTGTTCGTTCAACACGCTAACCCTCTCTTCCAGATTGCGGACAAGGGCTTCCAGTTCTTGTATTTTCTTTTCTAAGTCCATAATTCGTTGGATTAAATGCTCATCACAGGCGGTGGATGAGGAGTGAGAGTCAACAGGTTTGCGGGTAGTTCCTAAAAGAATGCTCCATAGACTGCGATTCATGGCCCTGCACATAATTTGCGTGAGCAAGAGGCCTGAGGCACCTACGATTCCTCCTACGGAAACGAGGAAGACATCACTGATGGCCATACCTGCAATAGCGCCTGCGACTCCTGACAGGGAGTTGAGCAGGGAGATGGTGATGGGCATATCAGCACCTCCTACGCGAATAGAGAAGTAAAGGCCAAACAATGAAGACGCGATTACTGTTAAGAAGAGGAATATGCAATTGTCCAATTGTAAAATTGTCCAATTGTAAAATATCATGCCTACGACTGTAAGGATGAGCCACAGCAGGGTAAGAAACCCATGTGCTGGCCACACCAAAGGCTTTTGCGGAAGCAGGCGATGAAGTTTGCCAGCGGCAACGAGACTGCCAACCAGTGTAATCATACCTATGGCCACAGCCAATAAGGCGGTTATCTTCACAAAGGAAGGACGACCCACGTCAGCAGGAAGACCTATGCCTAACGCCGTAAGACATCCCACCAATGCCGATGCGCCACCTCCCAACCCGTTGAACAAGGCAACGGTCTGAGGCATCTGTATCATCTGCACGCGGCGAGCCATCACTCCACCTATCAGTGCGCCTACCAGCAGGGCTATGCACACCATAGGCAAGGCACCGATGCACAAGCCATTTATCGTCATCACCACACCTATGAGCAACGCCAATGCCGAAAGCAGATTACCCACGACAGCCGTTCGGACACGACTCATCATGGCTATGCCTGCCAGCACCATTAAGGCCAGCACCCCGTTGAGTATAATCTGGAATGTGCTCATGGTTGTCAGTGTTTCTTACGGAACATACGAAGCATGCGATGGGTTACCCCGAAGCCTCCAAACACGTTGATGGTTGCCAAGACGATAGCGACAAAGCCTGAAGCACTGGCCAACCATCCGTCATCGGCCAACAGAGCAATGCCTGTGGCTGTAATGGCACCTACCACCGTCACCCCCGACAGGGCGTTCATGCCCGACATCAGAGGGGTGTGCAACAGGCTGGGTACCTGACGGATTATCAGATAGCCCAACACCGTGCTGACGATGAATACTGCGATGAGAATAATAGGACTAATCATATCAAAAAGAGCCCATCCTGACCTTCCCTAAGGGAAGGAAATAATCAATGGTCAATAATCAATGGTCAATGTCTACAACCCCATCGCCTCACGAGCACCGGCATGAACGAGTTCGCCATCGATGCAGACGAGTGACTTCTGGATAATCTCGTCCGAGCGGTCGAGCACGAGCTTGCCGTCCTTCACCAGATACTTCACGAGGTTATAAAGGTTGTTCGAGAACATCCAAGTCGAACTGGTAGGCAACAAGCCGGGAATGTTCTTCACACCCATCAAGGTTACGCCGTGCTTGGTCTCAATTCCACCCTTCGGCGTGAGTTCGCAGTTTCCGCCTTGGTCGATGCTGATGTCCACGATGACGGAACCCTTCTTCATGCCCTTCACCGTGTCTTCCGTGATGATAATGGGAGCCACCTTGCCCGGGATGAGGGCTGAGCAGAAGACGATGTCCATGTCCTGAATGGTTGCCTTCAGGGCTTCCTGTTCCTGTACAAGCACGTCGGCAGGCAGACGGTTGGCATATCCGCCCTCGGCAATTGCCAGCTCGGCAGGCACTGTGGTATCCACCACCTTTGCACCCAGCGACATCGCGTTCTCAGCAGCCATCGGACGAATGTCGGCAGCATAGGTAATGGCACCCAGACGCTTGGCTGTTGCCAAAGCCTGCAGGCCAGCTACGCCCACGCCAATGACCATAACCTTGGCGGGCTTAATCTGTCCGACAGCCGTAAACATCTGCGGGACAAAGGTCGTCAGGTGGTTGGCCGCCATCAGAATGCCTTTGTAACCGGCACAAGTGCTCATGGAAGTCAGTGCATCCATGTTCTGAGCACGCGAGATGCGAGGAATGCCGTCCAGTGTGATGGCCGTAACACCACGAGACGTCAGTCGGCGCACCATGTCATGGTTGACGGGCGATGCAGGATGAATGAATGTGATGAGCAACTGACCCGCATGCATCATGTCCACCTCGTGCTTCTGCAGTTTCTCGTTGAAGAGCGGTTCCTTCACCTTCAGAATCATCTCGGCACGATCGTAGATCTCCTGCGGATCGTCCACCAGTTCGGCACCAGCCTGCACATAAGCCTCGTCATGATAAAGCGCACCTTCACCTGCCGAGCGCTCTACCAGTACCTTGAAGCCATCGGTTACGAATTTGCCCACCGTCTCGGGTGTGGCAGCTACACGCGCTTCGTCGTGCATAATCTCCTTAGGGATTCCAATAATCATAATGTGTGTGTATTTAAGGTTAATGTGTGTCTTTCTTGGCTTTCGAAGCCTTTGTAAAGGCAAAGATACAATTTATCCGCATTCGATGTTCTCCGAAAGCGGAATATTTTTATTTTTTCTTCTCAAAGCCGGTATTATTCGTCCACGTAGGCATCTTGCTGGGCGATATTGTCCTCATTCTTGCGAGCAGTCTCGTCGATGGCTTCACTATGCCCCGTTAGGGCGGCAAAGGGTGCAAACTGTGCCGCTCGCTGCATCATGGACATGCGCGGATGCCGTTTCGATGTCGGATGCTCCAGATTGATGATGTCAGAATAGTCGTTTTCCATTACCAGAGGACCCTCTCCCGTCCCTCTCTTTAGAGAGGGGAGTATAATCATTAGCCTCTTGAGGGTTTATTTCTTCCAAGAATTATGAATTATGAATTGTCTTACCCCTTCCCCTGATCATCCTCTCCCTAAAGGGGGAGCGGAGAGGCGGTGCCTCAAGCCTTATGTCCCCCTATCTGTTTATTCCTGTCTCGCGCTGTGGCACCCTCTTCAAAGTTCAGACCGCGCAGGATGGCATTCTTGCCAAAGCGTTCGCGTATTTTCAACCGAGCCTCCTGCAGACGACGTTCTTTGTCGAGTTGTTCCTGGCGTTTAGCCTTTTCGCGGGCTTTAGCCTCGTAGTCGGTGAACAGGTCCAGTTGCACTGGCGAGTCCTTCACTGCCATGTCCTCCTCCCTCACCACATGGTTGGAGACGAGGGTAAGCCTACGGATGAGGAGTTGGGGATTGACGATGCGGTCGTAGATGTCAAGCACGGCATCGGTGATCTCTCGCATCGACGAGGAAGGCGCATTCAGATTACCCGACCCGTGAGCCGACTTAGGCACCTTGCGCCCATAGTGGTCGGCCACTATCTCTCCGTCATAGTTGGCGCGGATGTCAGGTCGCGTCAGGCTCTCCACGTCATAGCCAATGCCCACCACCAATTGGTCGGTCACGAGGCGCTTCTTCACCAAGTCCAGTGCCATAGCGTCGGCCATCTCCTGTATCACCACACGAGCCTTTGCCGTCGTATAGGGTTCCGTCAGCACCTGACTGTTCGACAGGGAATGTGTCTCGGGTCGGTAGGCCTTGATGTACTCAATGGTGCACGGTTCCCATCCCCAAGCGTGGTCAATCAGGAGTTCGGCATTCACGCCAAACATGCGGTACAGGAGTTCCTCGTTCTCCAGCGACATGCGAGCCAGTTTGCCCATCGTGTCGATGCCATACATGCCCAGCTTCGTCGCAATGCCATTGCCCACTCGCCAGAACTTCGTCAGGGGTCGATAGTCCCACAACTGCTGTCGGTACGACATCTCGTCGAGTTCAGCTATCCGCATGCCGTCATCGTCCGGATCGACGTGCTTTCCCAGTATGTCCATCGCCACCTTGCACAGGTACAGGTTCGTCCCTATGCCCGCCGTTGCCGTTATGCCCGTCTCCATCAGCACACGCGTCATCATCACCTTCGCCAATTCTCGAGCCGTCATCTTGTACGACTTCAGGTAAGGCGTCACGTCCATCATCACCTCGTCGATGGAATAGACATGGATGTCCTCGGCTGAGATATATCGGAGATAGATCTGATAGATGCGTGTACTGTATTCGATGTAGTAGCGCATGCGCGGCGGTGCTATGATGAAGTCCACTCCACGTGCCTTCTGCCTAACCTCGAACAGGCGTGGCCTTCCTGGTATTCCCAGAGCCTTCAGCGAGGGGGAAACGGCCAGACAGATGGTCTTGTCCGTGCGCGACTCATCGGCAACCACCAAGTTAGTGGTGAGCGGTTCGAGACCTCTCTCCACACACTCCACTGAAGCATAGAACGACTTCAGGTCAATGGCAATATATTGGCGTTCCTTGGCCAAATCGTCAAATCGTCAAATTGTCAAATTGTCAAATTGTCAAATCGTCAAACGTCTTAGTCCAAATGAAATAGCTCAGGCAGAGGAATCGTCACAGGTGAATTGTCGGGATTCACCTCCATGATGTCCGCCATCATGTCCCACCAGCGCTGCGTGATGGGGTCAACGTTCTCCGTATCCTGCGAACTGCCCTCCTTCGAGCACTCCTGGTAGGCAAACAGGATATTCGTGTCGCGGTCCCAGTAGATGCTGTAGTTACCCACGCCCTGGTCCTTAATCATCTGTTTCAACTCGGGCCAGATGGCCGCATGCCGTCTCTCGTACTCTTCCTCAAAGCCAGGCTTCAGGAACATCTTAAATGCAAATCTTTTCATAGTATCACTTTTAGTTAGCAAGGGACAAAGATAGTGCAAACCGAGCGAAAACACAAATTAATTTGATGTTTTCCGAGGTGCAGCCTATCTAAGACGATAGTCAGAGATACAAATAGATTTCGAGAAGGCAAAAGGGATTGGAAGAAATGTGGATAACAAAACATCGAAGCGACTCCAACAATTGGAACCGCCCGTCATCCTTATTTGCGGCAGCACCTCGCTGGTGCCCCAGTGCTTAAACTCACGAGCCCTATCCAGCTTTGAACTGAGGATCAGACTGTAGAGTCCTGACTCGTTGATGACGATGGATTTTGATTTGTAGTTAGAACCAGTGCACCGAATTAGTGCGGTGGTTTTGTCCTCCTCATCCACATGAGTTGCCAGTGCTTAATATAACGAAATAACAGTCTTCGCTTACTTAGGCAGGTTGAAGGTGCGAGTCATCTCAGCCATCTTTTCGTCGCTTACACCTTCAGCTTAGTAGTTACCAACGAAAAAGCACCACGCATCATCACGACGCACGGTGCCCGTTGGTACCACGTTCTACTAACTAAAATCCTGTTTGTAATGAAAAACAGTATTATCTATTGCGCTTTGGGTTGCGGTTCCAGTGATAGACAACATGGAACATGACATAGCGCGGCAGTGTGCGATACCACGTCTCGGTGCGGCCCAGGGCATTCACCTCGTAGTGGGTAGCCGAGAGTTGGTGCAGGAGGTCGAAGGCTTCCACGCGCAGGATGAGTTTCCCTTTCCAGAAGGGCTGGCTGAGGGAGGCGTTGAGGACGAAGTCGTCGGTATTGAGGTAGCGACTGCCATAACCGCGACGACTGTACATGGTGGCATCGGCCGAGAGTGTGAGCCCGCCTACCTTCGTGCCACAGAGGGCAGGAGTGGTGTATCGGGCCGTGAGACCATATTCAAAGTCTATGGCATTCAGTACATCGAAGTCACGCATTTGCCCTTCCGAGTGCCGCCATCGGGCATCGGCCAGGGCGCGGATGTTCAGTCCCTTATGGTCGTACTGAATGTGGCCAGCGCCGTTCAGGGTCAGGGTGTTGACGGTGTTCACGTGACTTTCCGAATCGCCGACCAGCATGGCATGGTCCTTGGCGTGGTTCCAGTCGATGCCGCTGTTCACGTGCCAGGTCCAATAGCCCTTCTGACCTATTTTGCGATCGGTGCTAAAGTTGGCGTGTGCCACATAGGTGCCGCTGATGTTCATGGGCTGATAGGTATAGACGCCCGTAGCAGGGTCATAGGTGACCGACTGCGAGACGACGCGATGGTAATAGTCGAACTTGGCATCCAGGTAGTACATGCCCTGGCGAGGGGCCGTTTGGTCGGAGTAACTGGCACTGAGCGATGTCATTGCCGCGCCTTTCAGGTCGTGGTTGCCGAGTTTGACGATGAGGGGATGGCTGTCGTCGCGCCAGTCGATGCGGTCGAGCAATTCGGCCGGTGCGTTCTTGTAGCCGGCACTGAGGCGAATGTCGCGCTTGCCATCCTTCCATACGTGGCGGAACGAGGCGTGAGGGTCCAGGATGACGGTCGTCTGCCGGGCTATGGTATCAATAGACCCACCCCCTGCCCCTCCCTTAAAGGGCGGGGAGAATAGTCCACGCTGATAATGGATTCGTTCATGGACAACGGGAACGCCCATGCCGATGCTCCAGCGCTGGTAGCCTATGGTCATGCGGATTTGGGGGTGTATGTAGGTGCCGCTCTTCGACAGACTCACACCAGGCTTGTGCTCCCAACGGCGGCGATGCAGATCATAGGAGTTCGAAGGGTCGGTGATGGCCGTGAGGGCATCGAGTTGCGAGGGCAGGAGGAGGGTGTCGGGGTGGTAGAGCCAGTCGTGGTTGTCGGTCACCGTGACGTTTGCCTGGTCACCTACGGAAAGTGTCAGGTCGTGGCCGAGTTCCTTGTGATAGGAGAGCCATGCCGAGCCTCCCGTATAGCGGTTGCGGATGGAGCGGGCGTTGAGACTTTCTCCCGTGTTGGGGAGAGGGGTTGTCTGGTATAGCTTACCCTCCTCCGTTTCCTCGTTATCGTGGTTTACATAGGTATAGTATGAGATGTGCTGCTTGGGTCGGCGGAACTTGACGGTACCCTGTGCGTCGGCTGTGAGCCCCCATGTTGTTCCCTCGTTCATGCCCACGGTGCGCTGCAAGATGGAGAGCGAGTCGGCCCACTCCTCGAAGGCCGAATGCATGGAGCCGTTGCGATGGGCATAGCGGAAGTCGGCGGTAATGTAGGTCCAGGGTTTCTTTATGGTTAAGTCATTGTGCAAGTTCAGGCGGTTGTTACCCTGGCGGTTAAAGCTTTCGGTCCTTGAAGTCGGCGTCAGTCCGTCGAGATATTGCTCGCGGTGTTGCCGCATGGTCTGCTCGTCATTTGTGGAGGTGAACTCTGCACGGAATATTTCCTTCACCTTGTCCTCTTTGGCATAGTAGGCCAACTCGCCCGCAACACTGCGTGTCGTCAGTTCGGAGCGAGGCATCTTGGCTGGCGTCCAGTGGTCGGACTGCCCAGCATGGCGCGTCTCGTTTACATTGTTTACATTACCCAGCAGCGTCAAGCGAAGGCGGTCGGTAAATCCCAACAGGAAGCCACGCCCCAGGTAGCGTCGGTCCGTTCCGCCAGCGGCCTCCACGTTGGCAATGTAGCCCCGACTGTATTCGTCTTTCAGATTCACGTCCATCACATACTTTCTCGGCTCTACATCGTAGCCCAGAGCCTCGTTCTTCTCGGTCTGTTTCTCATAGACCTTCACCGTCTTCACGGTGTAGTACGGCAGGTTCTCCATCAGCACACGCTTGTTGCCACCAAAGAATGTGTGAGAACCCAGCAGCAGTTCGTCCACCTTGCGACCGTTGACGAATATCTCACCCTGCTCGTTCAGCGTCACGCCAGGCATCTGGCGGATGAGGTCGCCCAGCATGGAACCCTCTGGCAACTGGAAGGCCGTGGCATCATAGATGAGCGTGTCGCCATGCCAAAAGAACTTCACCTTCGTGGCCGTCACCACCAGTTCTTTCATCGTCTTGCCCTGCATCTTGTGCATGCTCAGCGTGGGCACGTCCACCTCTTTCTCCCCGGCAGGAACTGCCACGCGCTGCCACTGGTCGTCGTAGCCGTCAAGTTGGGCACGGACGAGGTACTCCTTCAGCAAGCCGCTGACCTCAGCCGCATAGTGTGCCATCACAATGCGCTCGCCGCGACCATAGAAACGCATAATCGGTGCCTTATCCACAACCACCGTGCTATCCGCCGAAAGAATGGATATGTGGGCCTCGGGCAAGGGCATCTTCAAGAAACCATCCTCAACTTTGCCCCCGAGGACAATGGTCTGGAGACGCTGCTTGCGCTTGGCCTGCACGGTTATGTGTTTGCCGTCCGTGTTTACCCTTACGGGCAGTCCCTTGCAGAGTCGGCGCACGTCGTCGGGCACGCTCTGGCCCTTCGGGCGGGCGGTAGTGCGGAGTTCCGTCAGTCCTTCGGTCATGATGTCGATAGTGTAGTCGGGATGCTCCTGGGCGAGAGCTTGCAGGGCCTCCACAAGAGACTCTTCCCCCGCTCTCCCTTGTAGAGAGGGAGCAGTTACCTGTGCAGACAGAAAGGGGGACGAGAGTATATATATAATAAGGTATAAAAGCCGTCGCATCACTCGCCCTCCTTCTTTTCTGTTTCAACGATGAGTGTATCGGCCTGCAAGGTAAGGTGCAGTCCTTCGAACATGTTCAGTCGGCCGATGAAATCCCCGAGCGAGTCGGTGGGTTGCCAGGTCATGATGAGTCGCATCGTGCGGGCTTCCTCGCTGCGGAACTGGACGACCTTGCCATAATGTCGGGAGACAACCGTGAGGATGCTGTCAAGCGGAACATTGTTGAAAGAAACAACCCCGTCAGAATTCGTCATAAAGGGGAGAGACTTTTCTACTTGTGTCAGCGTATCCGTGTCCTCACCCTTGGGGGTGGTTAAAAAGGGACGTATGAGAGCAAAGACGAAGCCCGATATGAGCAAAAGACCAACGAACACGGCAGCGACCTTTCGGAAAGTTCTTTTCTTGCTATATTCCATAGTTCTTCGACGAGCGAAGCGGCAGAGCCGATGACTAGGGCGCAACCACTCCTCAACGGACTTCAAGTCTTCATAATACTCCCTGCATTGCGAACACTCTGCCATATGCCGTTCACATTCGGTCCGCACCTGCGTATCCACCTCCTTATCGAAGAGGTCGACTACTGTTTTCATAAATTCGTTGCAAGTCATAACTTTATCATTTAACTTTTAACTCTTTCCTTATCTTCTCCAATCCATAGACAAAACGCGACTTCACCGTAGTAATCGGCAAACCAAAAATGTCAGCAATCTCACGGAAACTCTTGTCGCCATAATAACGCATTCGGATGACCTCGGCTTGTTCGGAAGGAATCCTGTCCAGCAACTGACAGATGCGCTGATACTCCTGTTCTTGAAAATCCTTCTCTGGTTCTATGGGTTCGGGCTGTCCTTCCAAGGGTATCATACGCAATCGGCCAGCCTCGCGCAACCGACTTACGCACAAGTTGGACAGTGTGCGGTAAAGATAGCCTATCAGATTCTTTTCTTCCAGTTCGCTTTGGCTCATCCGCTGGTGCAACCTTACGAAGGCATCCTGAACGGCATCCTCCGCATCCGCCCTATTACCGAGATAGTAACAGGCATATTGCAGCATCCGCAATCGCTCGCTTTCTATATGTTGCTCCTTCCCTTCACGTTTGTGTACAAAGCCCAATATTTTCATTTTCGGATTCTTTTCTATAATTATAACGCAAAAAACTGGAAAAAGACGTAATGACCGTCCATAAAACGCAAAAAAAAGTGAGGGAATGTCTGTTCCGACATACCCTCACACTATTGTCAGCATGTAGTCTTCGCCTACTTAGGCAGGTTGAAGGCGCGAGTCATCTCGGCCATCTGTTCGTCGCTCATACCCTCAGGTTCGTGACCCAAGGCGCGGCTCTGGATGTAGATGAGCGCACTCTTGTTGAGGACATCGATTTGGTCGAAAGCGGCCATTACATCGACATCTACGGCAAAGACGCCGTGCTTCTCCCACATCACCACGTCGTAGTCGTCATCGATGGCACGAATGGTGGCCTCAGCCAGCTCGTTGCTGCTGGGAAGCATGTAGGGAACCATGCCCAGTCCACGCGGACAGAAGGCTTTGGTCTCGGGAATCATGGACCAGAGCATGCGGGTGGCGACGTCCTTCTTCATCCACTTCTGGCTGTGGGTCAGCGCTACGAGTTCGATGGGATGGGTGTGGACGCTGGCGCGGTAGGGCGAACCCTTGGCCAGTAGATAGTTGTGTACGGCTAGATGGCTGGGCAGTTCCGAGGTGGGGCGAACGGGATTGTCGGCAATCATCTCGTAGGATGCACAGTCGTCGAGGATGCGAATGATGCTGCCGTTCTCCATGGGACGACGGGCAAGGTCGCGCATGCGCATGTTCGTTCCCTTACAATAGAAATAGCAACCCTTCAGGTGGGGCAATGTCAACCCGATAGGGGTAACAGGACCGATGGCAGGCATCTGGCGAATGGCGTCGTCAACGAGTTCTGTTACGTTCACGGTGATGTTACCACCATTGCGCTCGGCCCATCCTTTTTGCCAAAGGTATCCGGCAACCTCAGCAACTTTCTCAACTTCGGCCTTCAAGGCGGGCCGTCCGTCTAAAATTGATTTCATATTATTCGTTATTACGTTATTTCTTTATTTTGTTTTCAGGTTATTACGATGCCAAATCGCCATAGCGCTCACGGGTAATCTGTTCCAGCGACTTGCCACGCGTGTTAGGCGCACCGATTACACCCACCACCAGTGAAATGAGCAGCAGGATTATCATGCACCAGGCAGCACGGGTGAAACCTTCGCCGTTCTCCCCATAGATGAGCGTGAAGATGACTCCCCACACTGCCGAGAGACCACGCACAACGAAGAACATCAGTCCCTGGGCGCCGGCACGGAACTTGGCAGGGAAGAGTTCACTGCCCCACAGGGCATAGAATATCTGCACGGAGAGGCCTCCGTTGATGCCCCACAGGATGGAGAATGCCCAAAGGCTGCCCATGCCGTTGACTCCTCCGATGATGACAAACCACGTTGCCAGTGCGGCCAGTAGCCCCAGCACATAGAAGCGTTTGTGGGGTAGGCGACCGATCAGAAACGAAAGCACAAAGGTGACACCTACCACGAATGCCCATCCGGCACAGGCGAGCATGTTGGCATACTCGTTCGAGACACCACCCGCCGTCTCATAGATGTGAGGCTGGAAGAAGCCCATCACCGAGGCCACGAGGTTCCACGTCAGGTAGATGGTTGCCAGGAACAGGGCCGTGCGAACCGCAATCTTGTTTTGGAACAGGACTTTGATGTTGTCCAACAGGCCATTCTTTTTGCCCTGCTGTTTCTGGGCTTCGAACTCGGCGCTCTCCTGCAAGCCACGCTGTAGATTCCAAGCGACAAAGGCCACGACGAAGAGAGAGAAGAATACCACACGCGAACTGAAGACATTTAAGGCTTCCCCTGAAAGGTCATTTCCACCGATGAAATGGGCCAAATTCTCTACCCAACCGAACAAATAACCACCTGGGGCGAAGAGCATGCCCAGGAATAGGATGAGCATAGGACCAAAGCCCCACGACATTTGCGAAATGCAGATGTTGCGACCGCGATTGTTGACTTCCGAACTCTCTGAAATGTAGGTCCACGAGGCGGGAACGCCCACGCCCACGCTGATGCCCGTGATGAGGAATCCGCAGAGGAGCATGGGGAAGTTGACGGAAAGCATCACCAGCAAGACGCCTGTCATATAGACCAGCAGGTTATAGGTAAAGATGAACTTACGCCCATACTTGTCGGCAAGGAAACCGCCAATGATGGCACCGATGGCAGCACCCAGACAGTTGGCACTGATGAAATTGAGCCATCCCAGATGCACCTCCGACAGCCCCAGATAGTTCTGCCACAGGGTCAGTCCACTGGCTCCAGCCACAATGGCTCCTGCATCGAGGTAATTGGTAAGAGACACCGCTATGGTGCTCTTAAGAGAGGAAGAAGACCCTCCTCTCTGATTGTTATTACTCATATCGTTTACATCTTTATTATTTGTTATATACTCCCTCTCCCTCAAGGGGAGGCGACTGGGGTCTTTAGAATAGTGATTAAATGTCACTACGGCCCCACAAAGGGGAGTAAGTCCCCCTCGCGACGGAGGAAGAGGGGGAGAGTCTTTTTATCTCTTACTGGTCACCTCACGTTCGTATTGTTCTACTTCGACAATGAAATCGAGACCGACAGGCACATTATTGCGGAGGCAGAACTCGTCGTAAACGGCAGCCCAAGGCAGGGACTTGCACTCCTCGATGGCGGCTAGGTTCTGGAATCCCTTGCCTTCGAGTTCGAGTTGGCTGATGCGAGCCGTGGGTTCAAGCAGAGCACGGGTCATGCAACGCTGTGCAGCACGACTGCCCACGACATAGGCACCTACGCGGTTGATGCTGGCATCGAAGTAGTCGAGACCATAATGTACGCGATCGAGAGCCTTCGCGCGAACGATCTCCTGGAACAGTTCCAGCGTTGGGTCGTCCATGATGGTCACGTGGTCACTGTCCCAACGGATGGGACGCGAGACATGCAACATCAGTTCAGGCACAAACTGCAGCACGGCACTTACCTTGTCAGCAGGGCTCTCTGTGGGATGGTAGTGACCTGTGTCGATGGTCAGTATTTTGTTGTTCTTAGCAGCATAGGCCGTGTAGAAATCATGACTGCCCACCGTGAAACTCTCTAGACCGATTCCCAACACCTTTCCTTCGATGCAGTCCTTCATCATCGGCTGTGGCTTTTCGAAAATTTCATCGAGACTTTCCTTCAGCAACTGACGATAGAGGTAGTGGTTCACACTCTGATCCTTGCAACCGTCGTGCACCCAAAGGTTCATGATACAAGGGTCGCCCTGTGCCTCACCCATGGCATTGGCAATGTCGCGACAGCGCTTGGTGTGCTCGATCCAGAACTGGCGGATGCCGTTGTCGGGATTCGAGAGTGTGAGACTGCCGCTCTTGGGGTGTGAGAAACTGCTGGAGTTAAAGTCGAGTTTCGTATCGTTCTCTTTACCCCATTCTATCCAACTCTGGAAATACGAGGCATCAACTTCGTCGCGGTCAACGACCTTACCCTTGAAATCACCGTAAATCTCATGGAGGTTGAGACGATGCGAACCGGGAATGAGGCTCTTGGCCTTGAGAATGTCGGCTCTGAGTTCGTCGATGTTACGCGCACGACCAGGATAGTTTCCTGTGGTCTGAATGCCACCTGACAAACTGCCTGCCTGCACCTCGAAGCCAACCACGTCGTCGGCCTGCCAACAATGCATGGACAAGTGGAAGTCCTGCAACTGGCGTAATACTTGTTCTGTGTCGATGCCTACCTCAGCGTAACGGTCACGCGCTACTTCGTAGGCCTTGCGGATGAGTTCTTCTTTCATATTATTTATTTAAGTGTTAGGAATTTTTCGTAGGCCTTGTCCCATACCTCGTCATGATGGGGCTCATAGGTCTTCAGGTCCACACTGCGTACGACGATACGTCGCATATCGGGCAATGCGGTCACACCGCCAGCCGACTTCACCTGCACCAGAGTGTTTCCTAAAGCAGTGCCTTCAGAAGGTCCGGCAATGACGGGCAGACCTGTGGCATCGGCAGTCCATTGCATGAGGAAGCGATTGAGCGAACCGCCACCAATGACATGAAGCCTGCGGATGCAAAAATCGGCCATTCCATCGAGGATTTCCAATATCTGACGATAGCGCAGAGCCAACGAACGGAAGATGCAGCGCACGTAATCGGCAGGTGTCTCAGGCTCAGGTTGTCCTGTACGACGACAGAACTCGCGAACGGCGGCGGTCATGCTGTCGGGATGGGCAAAGAGCGGGTCGTCGGGTTGGATGAGTCCGTCGTAGGTACTGGTCAGGCAAAGGGCATTCAGTTCGTTGACGTCGGCAGGTACATTCTGGAACTCCTTGCGGCAGTTCTCAAAAAGCCAAAGTCCACAGATGTTCTTCAGGAAACGAGTGGTGCCTTCCAGTCCGCCTTCGTTCGTGAAGTTGTACTCGAAACTCTTGTCGTTAATGATGGCGTGACGACTCTCGATACCCAGCAGAGACCATGTTCCACAGGAGAGATAGGCATACTCGCCGTCCTCGGCAGGAACTGCGGCAACAGCAGAGGCGGTGTCGTGTCCGCCCACACTGACAACTGGCACTGGACCTAATCCCGTCACGGTCTGCACTTGTTCACTCAGTACACCTGCCTGATGACCTGGCTGTACTAACTTGCCGAATTGACTGCGTTGCAAACCCAACATTGCGAGCAAGGCCTCGTCGATGTCGCCCTTGACGGGATTGAGCATCTGGCTGGTACTCAGAATGGTGTACTCGCAGACGGCCTCACCCGTGAGCATATAAGTGAGTGCGTCGGGGATGAAGAGTATCTTATCGGCGTGCTCCAATGCCGTGCATCCATTCTTTCTCAGTGTCTCCAATTGGAACAGAGAATTGAAAGGCATGAACTGGATGCCCGTGCGTTCGTAGAGTTCACGAGCAGGCATGTACTCCTGGAAGAAACGCTCCACTGCCCCATCGGTATGACTGTCGCGATAGCAATAAGGCAGGCTCAGTAACTGGCCGTCCTTGCCAAAGAAGGCAAAGTCCACGCCCCACGTGTCGATGCCGATAGAGGTGAGTTCTATGCCCTCGTCAGCCACCTTCTTCAGGGCTGTGATGATCTCGTTGAAGAGATGGGGAAGATCCCAGAACAGGTGTCCGAGAATAGGGACTTGGGGATTCTTGAAACGAGTGAACTCGCGCATCGTAATGCGCTGCCCGTCGAAAGCGGATAACACAGTGCGCCCACTTGTGGCACCTAAGTCTACGGCAAGGAAATGCTTCATGTTATGATTGGATGATATTCGTGATAACGTTATAACGTAATTTCGGGATTACGACAGACTAGTTTCTTATTCCACGGCAGGAACTTCTATCTGCGAACCATAGCGATGATACTCGTTGGAGATGGACTGCTCCTTGATGTAGAGAGCCAACTCTATGCGACCATTGCGCACGGGAGCAGACTGAGCGATGTACTTGTCGCAATTGACTGCCGCCTCGAATACCACATCGGGCACTTGGCGAGAGATGGTACGGATGCGCTCGTAACGCTTGATGCTCTCACAGAATGCTGCAAGATTTTCCTTGACGATCTGCACACCCAAGTTCTGAAGACTGGGAAGCAAAGGATTGTCATCTGCAGCCGATATGGTAAGCGGCGTGCCTACAGTCTGAGCTGCCAAGGCTACCATCTCCACCTGTTCCTTGGTCTCGTCGCCAAAGAGTCGGAGTGCCATTCCGCCTGCGAGTGGCAGATAGCGGAAGACATTCTGCTCGCCACGGATC
>JAEEGI010011642.1_pt1 | contig 18956 bp, 15 predicted proteins | sample 8958751 | NCBI WGS metagenome assembly JAEEGI01 (sample SAMN16246545, study PRJNA631951) | gut metagenome | biome: gut microbiome; feature: rumen; material: KS-attached | host: Bos | place: Iran: Karaj | collected 2018-10 | reverse complement strand
TGGCTTTATAGCAGCTTTTGCATTTCCGATAATCACACTCGGTACTGTTAAAAAAGGGCTTATCAATGACCTTAATGCCGCCAATGAGTATCTGGCAGGGAATATTCCTGAATAATAACTGAATAATTACTAAAAATGCCCCTGTCTTTTCGGGGGCATTTTTAAGGACGAGAGGTTTTATCTTACCGTTAAGCGGGACATGGTTTAAGGCATCGCATTTAAATCAGGAGTAACAAACTTAGACTTCATGGACCGGCTTTTTTCAAGCAGAGAGGATCATTATGGATCGAAACGAAACATTTTGGCTGAAAAATCGGGTACATATCAGATCTTAATATTTTTATATATAAGGACTCAAAACGCTACTTTCAAAAGGCCGATAGAGAGACTTGATAAAATAAGTCTACTCTATCGGTTCTTTAAGTTTAAGGTGACGTCTGAACTGTAATCCCATTGATTCATGAAGGTCATATATGATTTTTTCTTGCTTGTTCCTATTCAGGCAATATGATAAAATATCAATGTTTATCAAACAATAGGAGACTTGCTATGATAAAATATCTTGATATTAATAGAAAAATATATGCAGATTTGGATAATGATAAAATAGTTTTTATTGATGAGCCTCAAAAGAGCTTTGAATTAAAAAAAACGCAAGTACATGCTGTGTTAAAAAAACTATTATGTGATGAACCTAATTATTGTAGTGTATGTAATTTAGAGCAAGAAATTTATGGCGAAGTTCGATCGGTAGATAAACACACAGATCCGGGAGTTGCCAAGTGTATACAAAAAATAAGAAGAGATTTTAATGACTTAGGGATTCCATGCAATTCAGATAAGGAGAATGAAGCAGATAAGATCACTATAGAAAACAGGAGATCTCAAATGGGGGTTCCGGGTGGAAGTTATAAAATCATCCTGCCTAAAAAGGAAAAGCGGATTGAAGGTTGCCTTGCAAAGCTTTTGGTAAAAAAATATGAGATGCTGTCAATAAGCAATGACGGTTGCATAAAAGAGTTAATTAAATTGGGCGATGTATTTCAATTCCCATTGATAGTAGGGGAGGATAATGAACATATCTGGCGTAAGGCAAATACAGATCCTGATAATCTGAATATTCTTTTGGAAGCCCCCAATGGATATGGAAAGACCACATTTTTAAAAAGCATTCTGGTATCTTCCTATTGTGATTATTTAAAAGATATAAGTGATGACAAAAAGAAAAAGTTGAGGGAGATTTCCGAGTTCCATGGGATTGATGGCTCTTTTTTATGTCTATATATGGAATGTGAAAGAATAGTTGATTGCGAAATAAATGATAGTAATTCTTGGTTATATGAATTATTACCTGAGGGAAAAAAGAGTGCTGATTCAGAAAAAAATATAGAAGAGAGAGAATTTCTTGAATTACTAAAGACCTATAGTGATAATAAAAAACTGGTTTTTCTTTTTGATGGGTTTGATGAAATGTCGAGTGAAAAAAGAAACCGGATCATAGAGATTATAGGTGCCTTTCGTAAGGATAATATATTGGCGACTGGGACACGTATAATTATGGCAACAAGACCGATCTTTTGGTCTTTTGAAAATGATGGATTGATAAATTTTTATAGGTTTAGAATTTCTAACGATATTTTACTTAAAGATAAAACAGTTTTTGAAGGATATGTTAAAGCATATTCTCAGGTATTCCCGGATATTAATTCAGACAGTTTATTTGAGGAGGTTAATAATAATTTTTATTTAAAAGGGATAGTATGTACACCTGCTGTTATCATTTGGTTGTTAATTATAAAAAATGAAAATAACAATGTTGAAATGTATAGTCTTATAGAAAAGATCATTGAACAGATGATCTTTAGATATAGGTCTGAGCGTGTAAAAGACGAAAAAAATATTTTTAAGCGTGTTTATGAGGAACTCGCATATAGGTATCTTAAGCTGAATACAGGTAAAGAAATGACCTATTATGAAGTAGAATGGAAAGAGTTGCTCAAAGGATGCATTAATAAATTAGAAGAGGATGGTATCCATGAATTTGATGATATGAATGATGTTGATTTAGGGATCCTTTTCTTTACTAATTTATCATTGGTTGAGTGGAATTCAAACCAAAAATTCAAGTTTTTATCCCCGATATTTGCATATCATCTCACGGCACTTCATATATTAAGGCTTTTTTTGAAAAACGGATATAAGGAAAAGGTTAAAAAGGAACTCGATTCTCTTCCGCCTAAAAGCAGATATTTAACAATAGTTATAGCATCTTCATTGGTAGGAGGCATTTTGGAGGATGAAAGGTTTTTTGGTGATTTTGGCAAAGAAAATAGAAATCAAATGATTGATGAACTGGCTCCCGGAGTGCTTTATGAATATTTAAAAGAAAAATGGAAATCTGTTGAAAAGGAAGAAAAATTATATATTATAGAGGCGAAGAAGCATATTGTGAATGAACTCTATGGAGAAAATTTGTTTAATTGGCCAGAATATAATATAAATTCCATTATTGAAGAGACCGAGGAAATACCTAATCTTAATATATAATAATTGACCGTAAGAAAGAACTGAAATAATAAAATGTATGATCATTCTATAATAAAAGAATATCTGGTTGGTATGGCAGAGATGTGCCAGACATATGATATCCGCACCATGTCGATTTCTGCGAAAGTGGGGGTTCAGAATGTACGACTCCAAAATATGTTTATTTATTTGGATGATATTATAAAGGATAGTCCTTTTTCTTCATCACATAGTGAAGATGAAGAAGATTATGAGCTTTTTGAATCATTTTCTCAAGAAGAATTAGATGATATGATAGAGGCACATGATAAAGAAATGGAGGATTATGAACCTTCAGAAGAGGAAATAGCTGAGTTTGAAGCAGAACAGAAGCAGTATGAAAAAGAATATGCAGAAGAACCTCTCGGACCGGATTGGACATGGTTTTACGGACCATCAGGATGTGGAAAAACTACTTTAATGAAAATGTATGCGTTGGCTTATGCCTATAGATATTATACAGAGCAATTCGGGAGAAATGAGGATTTATTTGGTGATGGATCTATAATAGAGAATATATGCGAAAAACTGGATGTGTTCAGAGGGGGCATACCGATTTATATAAAGGTAAAAAAAATAGATGAAAATGAGGTTTTAGGTCTACATGATCCTTTATTGGTTGAGAGAATAATAGCAAACGCAATAAGAAAAATATGTTCAGAATTTATTACGGATGAGTCGGCAATTGAATTTTGGAAAGATTTACCTGCTGACCGGATTGTTTATTTTATAGATAATGTGGAAGCCTTTAGTAACTTATCAGTTAAAGTAGGGCTTATTGAGGGTATAAAAAGCAGAACATATTATGGTGGGAAATGTTATCTTTCTGCTTGTACTGACGGTGATTTGATTTTCAGCACTTGTATGCTGAATGGTGAGGAAAAAAGATATTATTTTGATGAATTAAAAGGAAGATCGGAAGATAATTGTATTGGAACATTGAGCACGTTTAAGGAAAAGGTTTGCTTGGCCTTAGATAAAAAAACGATGATCGGCTCTGATATAGGAACAAAACTTGAACGGTATTTTGTTAATGATGAGATTATGGATTTGGTAACAACTCCACTTGAATTGACCGCTTTTATTATGGGTTACATTGATCAGGCGGGTGCTCATTTTAAAATATTGGAAGTTTTCAGACAATTACTTGAAACTAAAATTGAATGGAATAAAGGCAAATATCTTGAAGTTATGTGGCAATTATCACGCATAGCATACAAGATGGCAACAGCAAAAAATCCATATGTTATTTCACATTCAGAGCTTTTTGAATATATTAAAGAGATCAGAACAGAATCAAAATCGGTTTATAGATATAACCTAAGTACAGACGATAGTAGTATATATATTTTTATATCTTTTCTATGCAATGGTGATTTTTTAAAAAAGCAAAAAGAAGATTATGCTTTTAGTAATAAGGCTTATCAGGAATATTTGGTCGCTTATTGTATATTTAAAAATAACTTTTTCTGTTCTTCGGTTAGAAAGAGAAGAATTGAATATGTTAAGGAATATATTTTAAAGCATAATGAAAACTGGAAACAGGTCATTATATATCTTACATTTTATGATAATGAGATGAGAGAGGATGTTATTTCTTTACTTTTTGAAAAGGCTGACCAATGCGAAGATAAGGAATTATCTTATTATTGTCTATCTATTTTAACAAAACTTGTGACTCTTCCTAACGAATGCTTTTATGAAAATAGAGGGATAAAAGAATATGAACTGAGAGATTACTTTAGAATAGTTACACGTGATATAGTAAGTTTAAAGTTTTTAAACCTTGGGTATGATGAACATAAAAAGATCATTCAGAATCGAGGAAATCGTTCGGGAGAGATATTTGTTGAGTTGGCAATGAGTATGCTCGATTCCTTGTCGTATGAAGAGTTAAAGCGATATAGGAATGAAATATCAGATAAGGTTCTTTATTATTTACTTAACTGTGAGATTCCGGAAGAATATGTTCATAAAGCATTGGAAAGTATTTATAGATATTCCTTTTCCACTCGTTTTTCAGTTGTTGTTCATAAATCAGGAACCTACGATAGAAAAAGAGCAATACTTATAGAAATGACAGGTAATGAGATAGAGAATTCTTTTGAACCCAATGGATATTTATTAGCATTATATGCATTATTGGTCGGGTCGAGAAAAAATAAACCTTTGGCAGTTGCAGAAGAACTGATCAATAAAGAAGATAAGATGTCCCAAATTGGAGCTTGTGGTATTTTGTTCTTGGCTACTGTAATTAACAGAACTGTGAAAGATAAAAATAAGATAAAAGAAATGGGTTATGAGATAAAAAAGGGAGATTTTGTCCCTTTTGCCCCTTTTCTGATTAATGGCATTTCCAAGCCTTCTGAAAATATGTTGTTTAGATATTACCAAAGTGCCTTAAATGGAATATTGGATATGGGAGAAACAGAAGGGTATGAAGAAATATGTGGTAAAAATTTGAATATGTTACAAATATGATAAAATCATATTGTAAAGACTATTTATTTCTATAGCGGGCTTTATGCTCTCCATCCCTGTTGTCAATGACTGCGTTGCGAATAAAACGGCGAAGTATGTCGAAAGAATAGAATTACCAAACAATACGTATTATATTGAAACATTTGCAAAGGTCCGTATGATAGCGTACTTACGATAGAAGTAAAGAGATTGTTATAAATTTAGCGAAAGGACAAAAAATGGCACGTGAAATAAAGGTAAAAGAAAACAAGAGACTGTGGAAGGCGGAGGAACTGTTTACGGACCGGGTAGAACCTCAGGAAGCCTTTTGGAAAAAGTATGATGAGCTGGTCGCGGATCCGGGTAAATTTGATATAATTCATTACTATGGTGTTGGCGGGATCGGAAAGACCGCTCTCTTAAAGAAGATCATTATTGATCTGATAACAGACAGAGAAAATCCGAATGTTATACTATACTCATTTGAACTTGAAAAAAACAGAAATAAGGCGACTTTTTTATACACTCTGGCTCGACAGATAGAAATAAGGGTCAAGAATGCTGACTTTTACATATTCTACTATGCGTATTACAAATATTTGAAAAAAAATGAACTTACCGATGAAGAAATTGATGACAGATTGAGAAAGGCCAATACCGGAATCGTATCGTCTAAAGTTACGGATCTGCTAAAAGGGACGATAACACTTGGAACGGATTTTTTGCCTGTATTAGGAAATACAATAGGGTTCATAGGGGATAAGGTGGTCGATCTTATTGAAAAAAGCATAGCGGAAAAGAGATTGGGAAACGAGACGGCAACAATAAAATATATAGAAGAAATCGATGATCTGAGCGCAGGTGACGAAAGTGATATTGAGAATTCTCTTGATACTTATTTTACGGTATGTTGCTCCAAAACGCTTGAAAATACAGATAAGCCTTTCGTGATAATGCTTGATGCATACGAATTTATGAATGATGTTCTGTTAAATGATATCACGAAAAGTATTCAGGATGTTTGGCTTAGCGGAACGGGAACAAAGTATAATCCCGGCCTTGTAGAGCAGCTGCCAAATGTCTTGTGGGTTATCGCCGGCAGAGAAAAGCTAAAGTGGGGAGAGCAGATCATTCCGCAGGAAGATACACATTTGCTTGGAAATCTTTCCTTTTCGGATGCGAGAGATTTTTTCTTGAAGATCAAAAAAACGAACGGTGATAAAATGAACGAAGATCTGATATCAGATCTTTATGAACTGACAAAGGGAACCCCTGTCCTTATGGATATGTGTATCGATATATTCCTTAGGGAAGATACGCAATCGATAAGTGATTACGGGATGGACGGCAAAGAACTTGCGATTAGATATTTAAAGGGTATGAAGTATGAAACACGAAAAACCGTGGAGTTTCTGTGTTGTTTGCCGGGAGTATGGACAGATGAAATAGTAGAATACGTTTATTCACACATTTCATCGGATGAGCCTTATGACATATATGTAAAGACCAATATAAAGCGGATCAAAGAGCATACTTTTGTAGAAAAGTCAGATGACGGATATAAGATTCACAGCATCTTCAGAAATGCGATACGCAGTGTTACCGAAGCGGAAGAATTGATGAAACTTACGCATATGGTGTGTCGGTATTTATTGGATGAATATGATAAAGGCAGAACATCAAAATATTTAAAAACTGAAATCATGCAGACCTTGCTATCTTATTTTGATGAATGTATAGAGATATACGAGAATAACGTAAACCTGGTGAATAGAGATGTTTTTGACGAAATTATTTGCCGCCTGGATGAACTTGCAAAGCTTTATGAAGCGGCAGAACTATGGGGAAAGGCCGCGAAATGCCGCATAAGTTTATGCAATCTGCTTGAAAGATGCAAAGGTTTTATAACCGTTGCTGAAGATATGTTTTCTGATGAATATTCTAAACTTGCATCTGATCATTTTGCTATGTTCTATAGAACATCTGATATCGAAAATATGAATGCATGTGCGAAGTATACCCAAAAGGCAATTGAATATTTGGAACAGGTGTATGCTCCTGATGATTGGAGGGTATTGAACAAAAAAGATGATCTGGTAAAGGCTCTTTTATGGACAGATTCGATTGATGAATGTGAGAAATATGCACTTTCGTGCTTTGAACTTGCCAAACAAAAGGTGGAAAAGGATAAAAAGAGAGTATTTGAATATGTGTATCATCTCTGGAATCATAGTGGAGAGAGGAATGCTGAAATGTGTGCATTTATGGAGAGTCTGATACCGGAGATAAAGGATCGGGCAGATGAGGATATAAAAGAGATGCTTGCTGAAATAGAGCGAATAACAGAGTGGGAAAGTTTTATGGACAGCAGGGAGGGAAAGGCGTGGAGCAGTGAGGAGGACAGGAGAGCTGACGAATATAATGCCCAAATGAAGAGGGATGAAAAAGAGGTACAGGATGCATTAGAACAATTCCTGAGGAATTATGATCCGGAAAAAGCGTATAGAGAAGATGAGATCCTGGAAATCAACAGAATGATCAATCACCTGGAATATCTCTATTTCATGGATGATGCATATGATCTTATGGAGAAATTATATGATATTATGAAACGGGAGGCAGGAGGAAAGGATACCTTAGAAACGATAAAAATACATATGCAGATGGTTGAAAACCGTTCCGAAAATTATGTTGGTGATTTGGAAACGGCCGGGAGACTTTTGGATCAGACATATGATGCTGCTTCTGCGGATCCTGAGATAAAGAAAACTGCTGTGTATGGTGAAATTTTGAAAAAACTGTCTTGGTTAGGTGAAATGCAGGATAATGCTGATGTTGCTTTAAGATATTATAAGGAATTAAAAATGTTTCAGGAGAACAGTGGACAGGTTGTAATGTTGTTGAGCGAGTTGGATCGTAAGATAGAGAAACTGTCAGATATTTAAGATTTTAGTGATGAATGTGAAAATATTTCATTCGGAAACGACTGAAATCGCTGAAAAAATAAGGGGAATTCGAAAAAATACTTGTGTGTCGACGTCTTGCGATGTTGACACGCATTTTTTCGTTTTCCATTTATTTGCGTGTCGACGTCCTATAATGCCGACACGCATTTCGGTGTTTTCTGATCATCTGCGTGTCGATTTTGTAAAAAGGAAAAACCAGGGTGACGGACCTTGTGATTTTCGTGGGGGAAGGGACAGCGCGGGCTTGCAGGATGAATTGATTTGCGGTATCATCTTATATAATAGGCACGAATAGAAGCTACTATGACAGGGAGCAAGAGTGCCGTACATGTAAGAGCGCAATGTACGAAAAGTGCCATGTGAGCAAGAGTGCCGTGCACACAAGTGATATGTACCCTCTTTACTGGACAAACCCGTAAGGAGGGTATTTTTATGCGCTATAGTTATGAGTTTAAGCGAAAATGTGTAGAGATGTATTATCAAGGTAAATATCCTGATACTCCATGTCATGACGATTATAGACTGGGACGTAAGAGGAACCAGTACTTTTATAAAGTATTGAACTTGTTCTCATAAATGCAAACATTTTTTTACAAGAAAACATTATTATACACGCAGAATCTATTGTTTTCAACATATTTAATGTTTCTTTATAACCTCCGGATTAATAATTTAATATAAAAGGAAAACCACGGTTTCAGATATACGCAGATGTATGGTAAAGCGAGGATGGAAATGAAAACATTAAAATCCCCCATCCCCTGACTTAAAAATCCTTCAGTCAGCTTTAAAAAACGCCCAAATAAACTGACTGACAAGAATGACTTAAGTCAGTTGTTTTTAAGGCACGTCTGTGTTATAACTAAAACCGTCGTAAAAAAACATCAAAGGAGAAAAAACATGAACAGAGATTGTACATGTCTTGCGGATGGTCTTGTTGTTCCCGCAGATTTTGAGAAGACCGGATTAAACCTGAATGAAATCATTGTCGGTGCAACCGGATGCGGAAAATCCATGTCGAACGCATATTCAAGAGTAGTGCATACATATGATTCCAGTCTTGTGGTGCCTATATCCAAAAGGGCGTTAATGGATAAGTTCATCCCGATTCTCAAGGAAAGAGGATACAAGATTCAGGTCCTTGATTTTGCAAATCCGGAGAATTCAAATATAGGGTATGATCCCATGTTTAATGCGCATACCGATGAAGATCTTATTCTTCTTGCCAAGAAGATCACTGCTCCGGATGAAAAACGGGGGTCCAACGATCCCTATTGGGATAATTCCGCAAACAGTGTTCTGACAGCTCTTATGATGCTTTCAAGAGCTAATATAAGATTCGGCGGAAAAAGATCCACCTTTTATGATGTTATAAAAATATATCAGAATATGAATGTGGAATATGTTGGCAAAGGGCTAGTAAAAACTGCATTGGATCCTTTGTTTGACAGGCTCGATGAGGAAAATCCGGGTAACCAGGAGAACATGCTTTGGAATACATTCAGAGGGCTCCCCGAAAGAACGGGAAGCACGGTTTATTCCTGTTTAAATACCACAATGGATAAATTCCTTTCAAAAAATGTAATGGAAATGGCAAAGAAATATGAGCAGATAAAGTTTTCCGAGCTTGGAAAGCAGAAGACGGCCCTCTTCATCCTTACTTCACCTATGAATACCACGCTTCAGAATTACATCAATCTTATGTATTCCGATCTTTTCCGTGAACTGTTTAACGAAGCGGAAAGAAATGAAAACCGCAGACTGGATGTTCCTGTTCACATCATTTGCGATGATTTTGCCTGTGGAAGCCGTATTCTTGATTTTGAAAAGTATATCAGCATTTTCAGAGCCGCCGGCATCAGCGTCACTTTGCTCCTCCAGAGCGAATCGCAGCTTTCTTCCATGTATGGCATCGATGCCGCCAAAACCATCATTAATAACTGTGATACCTATGTTTATATGGGCGGAATGGATATTGAAACCTGTAATAGTATATCAGCCAAGGCAAATAAGACTTTGGCTACGATCATGTCACTCCCCAAGGAAAATGTAATTGTATTCAGAAGAGGGCATAAACCTTACTTTTCAAAGAGATATCAGATAACAGAAGACCCCGAATACATTAGGGCAATGTATCTTTACGAAGAACAGATCGATAAAAAAGGAGATCGAAATGAATAGTGACCATTCAGCTATCAGCAAAAAGATCAGGATTTATAAAGAGTTATCATACCTGGGAGGATTTTTCGAAGAAGTGTTGGAAAAAGAGCTGAATCAAGCGTTACCCGGCGGACTTTCCGTGGATGATCTGAAGAAGATTCCCGGTCAGGATATGTATGACATCATAGATTATGTGCATGAACAGATAATAAAGGCAGGCATCTATTTAAACGGATACGATGTCATCTCGGAGGATATTGATGGAATTAAAAAATGGTTTGTCGGAGAGGCCTTAAGGATCAGGAATAATACCGTGTTTAAAAGAATCGTATCCATACTTGCCCATAATAATGTATTGGTTTCAATGGTAGAAGCCGAGATCATCTATTACTTGTTGGGTATGGACGGAAAAGGCGAAAGAGGAGCAAAAGAAGTATCACGGTTAAGGAGATTCAGATCCGGTTCCGTATATGCTCGCTATCTGGCTGAATGTATAAATGAAAATGAAGAGACACTGGACATTGTGATAGATAATTTGGACTGTAAATGATATGTAAAGCGTTTTATAATTCACAGGAGGATTTTTATATGATAAACTGTAACCCCTTTGGCTTAAGGGCAGGAGATGTGACAATGGGTGATGGCTCGGTCAATCATCTTACAGTGTGGGAGCCGGCTGTAGAGGAGGAAAGTAGCGGCGGATTCAGGGAAATGTCACTTAAAACAAAACACTTTACAAACGGAAGGATTTTTCTCACCGGAGAAGTTACGGAGAAAATGGCAGATGATTTTGTTTCTGAAATGCTTTTTCTTTCGGAAATGGGATCGCCTGTGAACATTTATATCAACAGCCCCGGAGGCTCGGTAAATGCAGGTCTTGTCATTTATGATGTGATACAGGCATGCTCCGAAAAAACAGAAATAAACATTTATTGTATCGGGATGGCTGCATCCATGGGAGCAGTTATACTTGTAGGCGGGCAGAAGGGCAGAAGATACATTCTTCCGCACAGCAAGGTTATGATACATGAACCGCTTATCACCGGAGGAATGGGAGGCTCCGCCACTTCCATAAAAAAGACTGCGGATTCCATACTTGAAACAAAGGCAATTACAAATGGGATACTTGCAAAGCATACCGGAAAAACGATTGAGGAGATCGATGAGGCAACATCATTTGACAACTTCATGAATGCGGAAGAAGCGGTGAAGTTTGGAATCTGTGACGAGATAAGGGATATATTCGGGTAAAACGGTTTTATGGTGATGTTATGGCGTAATCGGAAACAACAGGAGGAAACGGCAATATGACAAAGAGGGAGTTCGCGGATTACCTTAACGAAAAGCTGGAGTATTATGGTTTGTCGGAAGAAAAGCTTGCCAAAGCGGTTGGAATCAGTCAGAAAACCATAAACAGATACCGTAACGAACAGACTGCCAATTTGGGGAACAGGGACAGAATTATACAGTATTTTGAAAGGGTTGCGGAAAAGCAGGTCAGAGTAGGGGAAAAATATGTTCCGAAACTTAGTATAGAGGAAATTCTGGAGGAAGCAGACGATTATGACTTTCGGGATAACTTTTCGTTGCCGTCATCCATATCGGATCTGTATTACTTTACGCCGAGGGCGCAGGATTTTATAATAGATCATCTGTCTGCATATAATGAAATGGATGATAAGGAACGGGCATTTATCAAAAAGGTGAGAAGCCTTCCGAAAGCATTACAGGACAAGCTGTTGGCAAAACTGGAGAGCATTCCGGTATGTATGGATATGTTTATGCCGGATAATGTCGATGAATACGGCTTTATTGAGGAACCCTGCTCTCCTTTTTCAAAAGCCCGGGAATACATAAGAGTTATGAGGGAACTGACCTATACCCGCGGAAATTGGTTGAACGGTACCAATGATAAAACCAATGAACGCAACAAAGTATACATAAAAGACAAGAGAGCAAGGTTTATATTTGCGTGTGAAGACCTGTATATGAAAGGTGAGGAAATAAAGCAGAAGCTGTTTGATGTCATATTTGAAACCACGAGCTTTGAAATGAGAGATTGGTATTTTCTGTATTTGTTTAACAGATGCATATTGTCCGAAACATATTTCAGGGAAAAGACCGTGGATATCGACGGGACACAATATAAAGTAAAAGAAAACGAATATATGATATGGAAATATCTGTTCTTTTTGGAAAGTTGATGAGAGGAGCAAAAAATGGAGTTTTTACCTGAGGTTAAGGAGGAGAAGTTTGGTAAACTTCCCGTGGTGTCGGTCCACCTGGATGAGGATTACTGCCTGATATCCGATGAGCGGATTTACAATGTGGAGGAAGCCATTGAACTTGTGGCGGACCGCATCGAAGACTGTACAGAGGAGAAGGCTTACGCTATATTTATGGACGATGCGCTTTGTCCCATCTGCGCGGCAAGTGTCGGTTCCGGCAATACAAGAAATGTTACTTTTTCAATAAGAAATATCGTACAGACAGCGATTCTGTCCAATGCCACTTATGTGACCATTCTGCACAACCATCCTGCAAGGAACGTAAACAATAGGCAGTGCTGCCCTTCCAAAGAAGATGTTATCGTAACATATAACATTTTGAAGGCGCTTGCATATTTTGATGTGGAACTCTTCGACAGCATCATCGTCTGCGGATTCAAGAAGAACAAATTGGGCAAGGAGAATCCTGTCTACTATTCGATGAAGGAACATAACTTTGCAAAGCTGACAAAAAAGTACGGTATTAAGGATGCTCCTCTGCCATTGACTGAATACGACATTGAGTGGAACAAGGACAAAGTGAATGGAACAGACGGCAACGTTCTGTCCGACCGGTGTAAACAATCGGAAGACATTTCATATAAGTTTGGCTTTCTAAAGGGTATGAATACCCCGGACTTTGATCTGGTGAAAGAGCTCCGGAAAGCGCTTGATCCGAGTGAGAAAGAAAAGTGGTACAGGATGAGCGATCATACAAAGCAAAAGTTGGCGGAACTTTGAATGAATAAGGAGGACGCAACAATGGGCAGATTTAATGGAAAAGATGTGAAGATCTGGGTGGATGATGAGAGACCTATACCGGCAGGCTATGAGGGTACAAATTCCGTTAACGAAACCATAGCATTGATTAAAGAGATCGAAGCTGACGGCGGAAATATAGTACTTCTGGATCTTGATCATGATCTTGGAGATTATGCCAAAGATGGCGGAGATGCCATCAAGATCCTTGATTTTCTGGCAGAGAGGGAAACATTCTACCCAATAGCCATTCATACAGGCAATATCGTAGGACGCCAAAACATGGTGCGTATGATAAACAGATATTGGCCGGATTAGTTTAGGTTTTAAGGCACTCTATCATTTTTTTAAAACGTATGATAGAATTGCAGCATGTATGTTAAAGCATTACATTAATTGATTTAAGGAGAATAATATGGGACTCAGAGATCAGAAACTATCAGAAAGACAGTCAAGGGAAACAGTAAATGCAATGCAGTTGTTTACAGACAGAGAAGATCCTCAAGAAGCATTTGAAAGAAAACTGGCTATTATCAATGAGTTCAGGCATGATGCGTCGGGAGTTATATGTTATTACGGCATAGGCGGGATCGGGAAAACGAGTTTGAGAATAAAACTTTGCCATTTGATAAACGGTGATCCTGAATGCAAATGGATATTCTCAAAAACGGACTGCGATTATGCGGTTTTTGATTTTGGTGAAGATGGTATTACAAACGATCCTAAAACAGTATTACTCAGAATAAAGGAACAACTTGAAAAAAAGGGATTTTCTTTTTATCTCTTTGACAATGCTATGCTTTTGTATGCACAAAAAGTCGGAGATAAATATGATAAAGAAAAGACGGAGTCTTTTCTTGATAGAAGTCCGTTTGCCAAGCTTGCGGTCTCTGCTATAGGTGCTGTACCGGTAGTCTCCTGGGTATCGAATATCGTTCAATTGATAGATCAGGCTGCCACAGGTGTGAAGCAAATATTGGATGATAAGAGCAAGAAGATATATACAGAGGAATTAACTCGTTTGTATGGTATGGAAGCCACTGAAATATATGATAGGTTTCATGAGTATTTTATAAAAGATATGCAGCTAAACATGGCTAAAGCTAAAAAGCCATTGGTTATTTTTATTGATACATATGAGAAGTATGTAGATACATTAAACAGTGATACCATTGATATTATTTCCGATCATTGGCTTTGGAAAGGCCCCCAAAGTGTTATACAGTCTATTCCCGGTGTTTTATGGGTGTTCCTGGGACGTGAGCGGCTTGAATGGGATAAAGGCGATGAGCATTGGCGTATAAATATGCCTGAGAAACCTTTACATGAAATGAACCCGGAAGATAAAGAAAACCTTGCCAATGAAAATATAGAACAGCATCTTCTTGGCGACCTGAGTGAAAAAGATACCCTCACATATATGAAAAAGGCCGGAGTTGATGATGAGAAGCTGTGTCATGATCTATACCAAAATATTACAAAAGGTACACCATTATTCATTCATATATGCATAGAGCAATATAAGAATATCATAGAAACAAGGACTCCTAAGTTAGAAGATTTTGGTAATGATATCAGCGAACTTGTTACCAGATATTTAAAAAACATGCCTGACTACTATAAAGAAATGTCATTTTTCCTTGCAATACTCGGAACATGGACCGATGAAATGGCATTTGATATTGCACCCAAAATTAACTGCATGAAGGGATTCAATGAGGCAAGATACAGGGATTATGTTGAACATTCCTTTGTCATCAAGAAGATAGATGGAACTCAGTATATACATGAAGTAGTAAAAAAAGCTTATCTTAAAAATGCAGGAAAAGAGATCACAGGCGAAGTGCGTAAGGCATTAGATGAGTGGCTCTTTGATAAAATGCAAAATGATCGTTCGGTTGATCAGGCTGACTCAGTAGGAAGATATATCGATAGTCTTATACAAATGGATTTATCATATGATGATTTATATGAACGGTGGGATGATATACATAAGAAATGCGAAAACATTAAAATAATGTATGATTTCAAAAGACTCATTCTAATGTGTGAGAAACTGTATGAATATGTCAAAGCTACTTTCAGTAGTTCAATACTTGAAATGGTCGTTGCCGCCGCATTATCAGAATATTATTGTAGGATTGGGAATATAAATAAAGGCAGAGAGTTGGTTGATAAGTATTTTCCGGATGATTTCAAATTTGTACACTGTAATGATAAGAATATATATTCTATGTATTTTTCTGTTGGAATTGTTCAATACTATGCCGGAAGATATTTAAAAGCAAAAGAATATGATGAAGAAGCATACAAAGGACTTTTGCAAATCTTAGGGGAAGACCATCCGGATACAATAAGTGCCCTAAATAATCTGGCTATTGCTTACCGTGCCCTTGGAGACTATACAAAGTCCAAGGAGTTGGCTGAGCAGGTGTATGAAAAACGTAAACGGATCCTGGGAGAAGACCATCCGGATACAATAACTGCCCTAAATAATCTGGCTATTGCTTACCGTGACCTTGGAGACTATACAAAGTCCAAGGAGTTGGCTGAGCAGGTATATGAAATACGTAAACGGATCCTGGGGGAAGACCATCCGGATACAATAAGTGCCCTAAATAATCTGGCTATTGCTTACCGTGACCTTGGAGACTATACAAAGTCTGCAAAAATGAAAGAGCAGGTATATGAAAAGTGTAATCGGATCCTGGGAGAAGATCATCCGGATACGATAAGTGCCCTAAATAACCTGGCTGTTGCTTACGATGACCTTGGAGACTATGCAAAGTCCAATGAAATGAAAGAGCAGGCATATGAAAAACGTAAACGGATCCTGGGAGAAGACCATCCGGACACGATAAGTGCCTTAAGTAATCTGGCTATCGCTTACCGTGATCTTGGAGACTATACAAAGTCTGCAAAAATGAAAGAGCAGGTATATGAAAAGCGTAAACGGATCCTGGGAGAAGACCATCCGGACACGATAAGGGCCTTAAGTAGTCTGGCTATCGCTTACCGTAATCTTGGAGACTATACAAAGTCCAAGGAATTGGTTGAGCAAGTATATGAAAAGCGTAAACGGATCCAGGGGGAAGACCATCCGGACACGATAAGTGCCTTAAGTAGTCTGGCTATTGCTTACCGTGCCCTTGGAGACTATACAAAGTCCAAGGAGTTGGTTGAGCAGGCGTATGAAAAGAGTAAACAGATTCTGGGAGAAGATCATCAGATAACACAAAATGCACTTCAGATAATTGCCTTATTAACTTAACAGATTTCTAATTTACCAGAATAAAATATAGAACAAGAATTAAAATGCCGATCTAAAGGGAAGCAATGAATTTCACTGTTTCCCTTTTTAAACCCTCAGGATGGGGTGAGCCAATTTAATCATCGCATGGCGAAAAGGGCCTCATTTCTGAATATAAGGTAAATAGTATAATAAATATCAAGAGTCTGCGAAAAAAGTCTGTAAAAACCAAATAGTCCTGTAAGTATAGGGTCTCCTGAGATAAAATAAAAATATCATAGGAGGCCTTTTATCATGGCTATCATCTTTATCTTTTAATGGTTTCTTTCCGTGTTCCTCTCTGTCTGTGTTTATATCCTTACGGAGCATTTCTGCATAGAATAGCGCCTCTTGTTCAGCGATACGTTTACGGAGCTTCTTTCCGTTGGCTCTTGCTTTAACATGGGTAGCATCGACAAAAACTTCACTGGGATCGATAAAGTGAAACTTGTAACATTCTTCAAGTATGTGCTGGAAGATCTGTTCGAAAAGATCAGTCCCTTTGAAACGACGTGTATAGTTTTTTCCAAATGTGGAGAAATGAGGCACTTCCTCATATAATTCCAGACCAAGGAACCATCTGTAAGCCATGTTTACTTCAATGTCCTTGATGGTCTGACGCATACTTTTTATGCCGTAGAGATACTGGATGAAAGGGATCTTTATAAGAATAACAGGATCTATGCTCGGACGCCCATTGCTCTCAGAATATTTGTCTCGCACAAGGTTATATATAAAGTTCCAGTCGATTGCCTTATCTATTGCCCTAAGCAGATGATCCGTAGGCACAAGATCATCAATACTTGCGAGCTGTACCTGGGTTCTTATTCTTTCGTTTTCCTGCGTCATTATATGACTTTACCACCATGTTTTGATACAGATATTATACTACAAAAGTGGATGAAAGTCGCTAAAACAAAGCATTTGAGCATAAAAAACAAAGACCCATGCCATATCAGGCAAGAGACTTTGTCGACAGTCTGAGAGCCGATAGGCTCTTTTTTTTAGGAGATTCACATTAAGAATTCACCGTTTTCCCATAATAGTTCGCCATTTTTCCATAAAAGTTCGCCGTTTTTCTTTAAAAAGTCGGCAAAAAAGAAATAAACCTCATTTTTTTACCAATGACGCATTCGGCGTTTTGCTTGTATTTTCATGTCGTTGAAACAAAGCAACTAAATAGGAAAAATGGAGGCAAATTCTATGGACATTTTAAAGGGTATGGAAAAAGAATTAATGGATGCTTTAAATTCCGGAACATATTTCACTTATACGCTTAAGGCACAGGAGACTGTTCAAAAAGCCTGTAAGAAGATATGTAAGATTTATTATCCAAAGGATATTCATGCTTTTACAGTAGGTGGTGCACATGAAATTGATGATGTGGAGAATTATGTTTTAGACTGTGTATTGAGTAAATATTGTTTGTTTAATCCTAACAAGGGAAATATAGAGGCCTTTATCAGAGGGATTACCAAAAATTATATAATTGATATCCAGAGGAGCGATAAAAGATTTATAAGTTTTCAATTGTATGAAATGGGGGAGGATGATATAAACTCCTTTTCGGCTTCTTATGTTAATGGCATTTCTTCCATTGAAATAGGAGAAAATTTCGACTCGGAATGGGCTATAAAGCAAATATGTGAGGTGGCAGAAGAGTGCCTTTCCAATACAGAGTTAAAAGTATTTAACGTCTGGAAAGATGGTGGAAAGGTACGAGACATTGCCGCTGAACTGGGTATGACATCACAGCAAGCTACCAAATTAATATATAAACTCAGGAAAAAGCTTAAAGAACAGTTGCTACACGTATATCCTGAATTCAGGGTTTAAAAAATTAAATTTTTTGGAGATATTTCCCTTAATTCCATCGTATTAATAAGTAGAGGGCCACGAAAGGCAGGTATAGTGGTTCAAAATAAAAAATAAAATCAGCTACAGTTCCTGCCGCTGTGGCATAAAGGAGAACTTCTTATGAGTAGAAAGAAAGTAGTTGTGGAGGTACCTGATTTCAACAGTGTTGCAGAGGCAACAGAAACCAAGAGTAAATGCGAGCAGAGGCTCGAGGTCTATCCAAAGGCAAAGATGTATGCCTGGATCGCATCACTTTGCATGGTTTTGTTCATTATTTTGGGGTCGTTTTTGGGAGAAACAAATAATATTGATATGGCCTCGACAATTAAAAGTTTGATTGCTTATGCTGCGATGATAGCATGGATAATTTTCCTTGCTATGACCTATAAAAGTATCGGAGGAATGAAGGCAGCATTGGGCATTTCCAAAAAAACCGCAAAGGTTTGCTGGTTCTTTATTCCTATCTTTCCCATGGACCTGATATGGGGGATGGCAGGCTTTGCATTTGGCTTTATAGCAGCTTTTGCATTTCCGATAATCACACTCGGTACTGTTAAAAAAGGGCTTATCAATGACCTTAATGCCGCCAATGAGTATCTGGCAGGGAATATTCCTGAATAATAACTGAATAAT
>JAEEGI010011638.1_pt1 | contig 18961 bp, 15 predicted proteins | sample 8958751 | NCBI WGS metagenome assembly JAEEGI01 (sample SAMN16246545, study PRJNA631951) | gut metagenome | biome: gut microbiome; feature: rumen; material: KS-attached | host: Bos | place: Iran: Karaj | collected 2018-10 | reverse complement strand
GAAGAATCATGTCAAACAAACCGACACGATGGTTCACACCCCCGCCGATTCTCACAGCCTCCTTCTCAAGCATACGCATACCCGGAGTCGTCTTACGCGTATCCAGCACACGCGTCTTCGTCCCACTCAGCGCGTCAACGTAACGGCGCGTCAGAGTCGCAACACCGCTCATACGTTGCATCACGTTCAGCATCAACCGCTCCGTCTGCAACAGACTCCTCACACGCCCGCGCACCGTAAAAGCCACATCACCTGGCTTCACCCCAGCACCGTCACCAATCAAAACATCCATACGCAAACCCGGGTCAAAACGCATAAAAATCCTCCGCGCCACAGCAACACCCGCCAAAACACCGCGTTCCTTCACCAGCAGACGGGACTCACCCACGGCAGACTCCGGAATACAGCAAAACGTCGTATGGTCACCATCACCGATATCCTCGGCAAAAGCCAAATCAATCAAACGGTCCGCAAGTTCATCAACACTGTACATAATCCTCACAATTCAATATATCATGCAAAGATAGCACTTTCCAATGAATAATGAACAATTAAAAAATAAAAATCAGCAACACCCCGGCATCACGCCAAAACCGCCACGCCACGCAAAGCATGCAAACGAAAACCGACGCACCCCTTCACGCCTTACGCCCGTTTGTCAGTAACTATACACAAGTTACTTGCACCCGGCAAAGCAAAAAACTTGAAACTTCGTTTCATTTTTCTTGCCCTGCACTCGTTTTTTCGTAACTTTACATAAGTTACTTACACTCGGCATAGCAAAAAACTTGAAACTTCGTTTCATTTTTCTTGCTCTGCACTCGTTTTTTCGTAACTTTGCCACATGAAAACCCTCCTCATCGTCGTCGGAAAGACCACAAACAAAGCCCTCCAAACACTGCTTGCCGACTACCAGGCACGCATCGCACATCACATGCACTTCACCGTCGAAGTACAGCCCGAACTCAAAAACACACGCGCACTCACACACGGACAACAAAAACAACACGAAGCACGGCAACTCCTCACACGGCTGCACCCCGGAGACCACATCGTACTCCTCGACCCCGGCGGAGTACAACTCACATCAACACAACTCGCACAATGGCTCGCACAACGCCAGGCAGCAGCACCGCGACGGCTCGTGTTCATCATAGGAGGACCATACGGATTCCACAACACAATCTACCAGGCAGCAGCGGAGAAAATCGCTCTCTCCAAACTCACATTCTCACACCAGACCGTACGCCTCATCTTCCTCGAACAGCTCTACCGCGCATGCACCATAATACGCGGACTCCCATACCACCACGAATAACTAAAACGACAAACGCAAATCAATAAATATCGGCAAATGGTCACTGAAACCACCATTATACCGATAACCCTTATACGTCCTCCGAGGCTTTTGAAGCAGGTCGGACTTGTCGTCTTCCAAAACGAAGGAGGGGGCCCAGATGCGCAGGGAGGAATGGGACGTTGACACGCGGGCGCCGCTGCGGAGCAGGGCACCGGAGACGATGCACTGGTCGAGCATCTCCCACGTGCCTTCGTATTTGTAGGTGCCGCGGATGCCGCGCGACGTTTCGTGGCCGGGCGACAAGTTGTACAGGCGGCGGGACTCACCGCGCACGCCATCGCCGGAGACAAGCGCAGCACGGAGCGTGCCGACAAGTGCAGGAGACGTGGGGACGTCGTTGAAGTCGCCCAGTATGACGATGTTGGCGTCGGGATTGCGGCGGAAGACGTTGTCGACGCCGCGACGGAGGTGGGCGCACTCTATGTCGCGGTCGCGCTGGCTGTACTTGCCACCGCGCTTGCTCGAGAGGTGGCATACGAAGACGTGCAGCGTATCGCCGTTCTGCAACCGCCCTTCCACATGGAGAATGTCGCGCGTGCGGAAATCGCGGGCATGGGGGTTGTTGACCCGGATATAGGTGCTCTTGAGGGGCTTGAACGTGGCGGGCTGGTACATCAGGGCGACATCAATGCCCCGGGCGTCGGGGCTGTCGGTCATGATGTATCTGTAACCGGACTTGCGCAGCAGGGCACGCCGACACAGCCATGTCATGACCGAGTCATTCTCCACCTCGGTCAGGGCTATGAGGTCGGCGGGGCGGTTCGGACCGACCGATATCAGTTCCTTGCTCAGGTTCTCCAGTTTTTTCCACAGTTTTTTCATGGTCCAGCGCATCTTGCCGTCGGGCAGGAACTCCTGGTCCTGTTTCCCTTCGTCGTGAGTGGTGTCGAAGAGATTCTCAGTGTTCAGTTCGCAGATGCGGAACGTACGCCAGCGGCCCCAAACGGGACACGCGGAGAGCAGCATGAGGGCCACGGCCGCAAAAATCAAATTTTTTCTCGCTTTCATGCCGCAAAAATACGCATTTATCTTGAGTTGATGCGTTTTAGTGCCGACAAGTTTTGCACATATCGGACATGGTTTTTTCCAAGTGGGACTTGGGGGCAGCCATCTCAAGCATAGCTTTCACAGGAGGAGGCCTGCGGGGGCACGGCGGGGGCGCAAGACGGAAAAAATCGCGCCCCGGGCAAGAAATAAGGCGTCACGCGAGGCGTGTATCGATGTTTCTTTGTATTTTTGCCCGTGTAAACTGAAGAGAGTCGGTCGGTCCGTCGCCGGTGTCCCAGTGGCACGGGAGGAAAGTCCGGGCAACACAGAGCAGTCCCCTTCCTAACGGGAAGATGTCCGCGAGGGCATGTACGACGTAGAAGAAAACAACCGCCGCCGGCAAAGACGGTAAGGGTGAGAACGCGAGGCAAGAGCTCACGGACGGACGCGGTGACGCGCCCGTCGTACGTCGGGACGTTGAAAGTTCAAGTAAACCGGCGCCAGAGGGCGGCTCGTCCGAGCAATGCGCCGGAGGGTAGAACGATAAAGCCTGGCGGTGACGTCAGGATTGGATAAATGACGGACATCCTTTGAGACAAAAGGACACAGAACCCGGCTTACAGACCGACTCTTCAGTTTGAAACATTGGTGGAACGCTATATAACGAAGCAAAATGAAACTGACAGAAAGAATGAGAATTAGCGTCGCCAGCATGGGCCTCATGCTGCTCGCGGCCTTCTGCCTGCTCTGCACCAGTCCGGGCATGGCACAAACAGCGAAAGAGAAGACACGCCATAACTACGTGCTGAAACAACTGAAGTTGGACAAAACGATGCAAAGCAAGTTCTCCCCGCTGTTTTATGCCTATCTGAAAGAACTCAAGGCTGCCAAGGACATTTACGACAAGCCCAAAAACCAGCACAAGTCGCTGATTGACGGAAATAAGCTCACGGAAGCGCAAGCGAAGATGCTGATTGACGCCCACTGGAAAGCAGACGGGAAAGAACTTGAGGTGAAGAAGAAGTACACGCCCCTGTTTGTCGGCGTAATAGGCCAACAGAAAACTTACAAGATGTTTCGTTTGGCCAACGACAAACTGAAATAAGCGGCGAAAAGACCGGTATAGCCGATGAAGTATTTGGTGTGCTTTATCATTGCAAGCATGTGCGTGCTCCTTCTCGCGCTCCAACGACGGGCCAAGAGGGATACGGACAAAGACACGTGCCCCATAGATACGAGCAGACGCCGCTTCTTCAGTCTGTCAACGAACGTGGCGTCGAACCGTACCGTCGAAGGAATCCGTGAACGGGTAAAAAGCGGTGTAGCCATCATTGAAAACAAGCAGAACGCGCATTCAAGGAATCCCATAGTCCCGGCAGGCGCTGTCAGCTACGACCTGTTCTCAAAGAAGTGCAACGCCTGCCAGCGTTGCGTTGAGGTGTGCCCCACCCACGCCCTTCAACCCAAAATCAGCATGGACTCGCTGATGATTCCACAGTTGATTCTCACACAGAACTGCTGCCTGTGGGATTGTACAAAGTGCAACGACGTGTGCCCGACTGATGCGCTGCAAAAAATAACTGTTGAAGAAAAGACCGACATAAAGATCGGACGTGCCGTATGGCTTCAGAAGAATTGCATCGCAATGACAGACGAAACGGCATGCAATGCCTGTGAAATCGCATGTCCCAACGGTTCCATCAGCATGTTGCAAAACGGACGCAAACGCTTTCCAATAATTAACGAAGGGAATTGTATCGGCTGCGGAATGTGTGTAGCAGCATGCAAGGCCGCCCCAATTAAAGCAATCTACGTTGAAGGCTTTGCAGAACACCAGGCCATATAGTTTAAATCGGAGTTTATTCACCTCAAAAAGTATAATATCATGGACAGGAGAGAGTTTATTAAAAAGATGGGCGCCACCACAGCGGCGGCTTCGGCTATCGTTTATGCCAAAGGGCGAAGCAAGGCAACCGGAGGGCTTGACAAATTATTCTCATCTGAGAATGAGCCAACTGACAATATGACAAAACGGACTTTTTCTGGCATACAAAAACCTGTAAGCCTTTTAGGATATGGCGGAATGCGCTGGCCAACGATTAAAAACGAGAATGGCCATCAAGTCATTGACCAGGAAAAGGTAGAGAGCCTTATTGATTACGCCATGAAGCATGGTGTGAATTATTATGACACTGCTCCCGTATACCATGGCGGAGCTTCTGAAGGCGCAATGGGAAAAGCGCTATCCAGATACCCACGAGAGAGTTATCAAATCGCCACAAAATTATCGAATTTCAATAAATCACAATGGAATGTCGATGCTGCCAAGAAAATGTATGAGCATTCCATGAAACAACTCCAAGTTGATTACATCGATTACTACCTTCTGCACAGCTTGGGCAAAGGCCGTGATTCTTTTATTCAACGTTTTGCAGAGAATGGTATATTGGACTTCTTGCAAGAAGAACGCAAACAGGGACGAATCCGACATCTGGGATTTTCTTTCCATGGTGACCGCGAGTCTTTCCTAACTGCGCTCGACTATCCCGTAAAATGGGATTTCGTACAAATACAATTAAACTATTTCGATTGGATTACCGACTCCGACGAACGACCCAGCGCACAGTATATGTACTCTGAATTGGAGAAAAGAGGGATTCCTGTCGTCGTAATGGAACCATTGCTGGGAGGACGTTTGGCTAAACTTGACAATAGTCTGATGGAAGAACTCAAAAAACGTGATGCGGAAAAATCACCTGCATCATGGGCTTTCCGGTTCGTGGGTAGTTTACCACAAATCATGACTGTGTTGAGCGGTATGACCTACATGTCACACTTGACAGAGAACATCGATGTCTTTTCACCGCTTGTACCCATTACGGAAGACGAACAAACGTTCCTTCAAGAGACGGCTGTTTCAATGATGAAGCATCCTGTCATTCCGTGTACGGCTTGTCGTTATTGCATGCCTTGTCCTTATGGGGTTGATATCCCGGGTAATTTCGCTTATTTCAACAAACAGTTGCTCGCAGGACAAGTTCCGGCCAGCCGACAATCGGCTAACTACGCCAAAGCCAGGAAACGCTTCCTTGCAGATATTGGTAAGTCCGTAAATGCTAAAGCTCAGTCGACACATTGTACGGCATGTGGCCACTGTTTGCCGCAATGCCCGCAACATATTCAGATTCCAGACCAGATGAAGCGGATTAACGCACTCATAGAAGAATTCAAGAACAAAAAATCATAGTAATTCGAAGAATAATAAATGTCAGGGAAAGAAGATATAGGGACATTTTGGGATCACTTGGACGCCTTGCGTTCTGTGCTCTTTAAGATAATTATTGCCGTATTGGTTTTTACAGTCCTCGCGTTCGGTTTCAAGGAGACTTTGTCTGATATTGTCATGGCACCAAAGAATGCCGACTTTATCAGCTACCGTTTGATGAGCCGTATAGGGGAGATGCTTAATTTGCCATTCATTATACCGCAAGACTTTAAGGTAGAAATGATCAACACAAAATTGGCATCGCAATTCCTAATTCATATGAAGATGGCTCTGATGATGGCTGTGCTTTTAGTTTCGCCCTATATTCTCTACGGCTTGTTCTCTTTTGTGTCTCCAGCCCTATACACAAACGAACGCAAGTACACGATCCGTATTGTCTTTGGCGGATATGTCATGTTCTTACTTGGAGTTGCCGTAAGTTATTTCGTGATTTTCCCTCTCACATTCCGTTTTTTGGGAACTTACCAATTCAGTTCCGATGTTCAAAACTTCATTAATTTGGAGTCATACATTGATACGATGCTGATGTTGAACCTCATGATGGGCATCGTGTTTGAGTTACCCATTGTAAGTTGGCTCTTGGCAAAGCTGGGGTTCATCTCCGACCGCTTTATGATAAGCTATCGGCGTCATGCCATTGTTGTCATCCTGATTATTGCAGCCATCATTACCCCCACGTCCGACATCTTCACGCTGACCGTTGTTTCGTTGCCCATTTACCTGCTATATGAAGCGAGCATACTTATTGTCAAGCGAACGACAAGAGTCATTGAAGAAGACGAGACAAGTGAAGTCACAAGAATATCCGATTAAAGAATTACAACGTCCGACATAGTTCGCGCCAAAGCCGACATAGAATATTCCAAGTCTGACTTTGTAATACAAAAAGAGCGGATTCTGTTTTGATTGCAGAATCCGCTCTTCGTTATAAGAGACTTGCAAAAATGCTATTTGTGCATATTCAGCACAACCTGCTCCATCTCCTTGGCTAAGTCTTGCTTGTCAAGGTTGAAATAAACCATACGCAGATTTTCAGCCCAGAGTTCCGGCTTTTCAGGGGCCAACATACGGACTTTCTCAAAGAGAGGCTGAGCCATGCCATAGTATTGGTGAGCTTTCTCCAAGGTCTGTTTATATTCCTTGCTCTTAGTATCTGTGTTAAGGTTCATGGAAATGAGCTCATTCACGTAGCTAACGCCCTTATTGTAGATTGCGTCCACGAAGTTGGGGTCAAGCTCAATTGCCTTGTCGAAATCGGCGCGTGCATCAGCGAATTTTTTAAATGTATTCATTGAAACACAACCGCGAGCGTACCAAGCCATTTTGCTGTTTGGTGCTTTTTGAACCAACTCGTCTGCCATAGCCTTTGCCTCCTCTTTAAGATTGTGGGAGTTGTAGTAATAAAGCAGGTTGTTGCAGAATGAGGCGTTGTCAGTCCCGTCTTCGATAGCCTGACGCGCAGTTTTAACCCACGAAGCCGTATCTTGTTTCTCCAAGTAGGCTTGAAGTTTCAAAATATATCCGTCATTGCGTGACACAGAATCGGCAATGGCGAAATCAACATTCTTAAGGATGCCGTCATAGTCCTTCATTTCGTTGGCAAGAAGCGTTGCGTAATAGCCTATACGATTGTAGAGGGTACGATCTTTTTCATAGATGGCTTTAGACTCTTCTTCAGTAAAAATAGGACATTTGGGCAAAGCAATAAATTGCTCGAAAGCCTCATATGCTCCCTTCTTGTTACCGCGTTGGTTCTCAAACTGGCCGGCATATGCGAAATAGCTCAGAATTTGGCGCATCATGTTTTTATTATCTGCCATTTTCTCTTTCGCTTCTGCGTTCAATTTCGGCATAGCTTTGTATACCTTGTCACTTTCAATAAAATACTTGGCAGCATCATTCAGACTCTTCACAAAAAGTGTAGTATCCAATTCCTGGTGTTCGGCTGCCTTTAAAATTTCCGGCTGCAACAAGCGACATTCTATGTTACCGGCCACATTGTAAGCGTAACCCAGAATTTTAGTCTTGGGATTTGTCAGCGCAGGAGTAATTACTGTCTGTGCTTTCTTCAGCTCTTCATCATTCATGAGCTCTTCAGCTTTATATACAGCTGAGTTCTGAGCGAACGAGGTTGATGCTGCTAAGAGCAACATTGTCAATGATAAGATTTCGTTCTTCATTTTTCTCGTATTTAAAGGGTTTCTAATTATTCAACTTGCAATTAACGTGCCATAATTATGACTCCGTCTGTTTTTCGTCTGTCTTATTCTTTGTTTTGGACACCTCAGGAGGCGTTAGGTTTAATTCTGGAACCGCTTCAATGGTTTCATTCTCATCAAACTCCTCCTCAGGTTCCGACATAACACTGCAGACGCTACTTATCTCGTCGTTGCGTTTCATAATGTCGATTAACTTGACACCTTGAGTGGCACGTCCCATGACGCGAATATCAGCTATTCGCTCGCGAATCGCAGTTCCGCTTTTATTTATTATCATTAGGTCGCGGTCATCTAAGGCATTTATGATAGCAACCAGAGCACCGGTTTTCTCAGTAATGCTTAATGTCTTCACACCTTTGCCCCCGCGATTGGTAACACGATAATCGTCAACGACACTACGTTTTCCGTAACCTTTTTCGCTGACCACAAGAATCGTATCTTTCTCCAAATCGTGAACACATACCATTCCGACCACTTCATCTCCATTTCCGTCGAGCGTCATACCACGTACGCCGGTCGCAGTTCGGCCCATCGTTCGAATTTTTTCCTCATTGAAACGGATGGCCCGGCCATTCTTGTTAGCAAGCACTATCTCGTTTTTGCCATTTGTGAGAACGACGTCAATTACCTCGTCATCCTGACGGATAGATATGGCTATCACACCATTTGTGCGGGGTCTGGAATAATCTTCAAGACATGTTTTCTTCACTATACCATTCTTAGTGCAAAATACAACATAGTGAGTCTTGCAGAAATCAGGATCACTCAATTTTCTAATGTTCAAACATACGCTTACAGCGTCGTCGCTTTCCAGATTAAGCAAGTTCTGGATAGCTCTGCCCTTTGTATTCTTTGCACCCTCAGGTATTTCGTAAACTTTGAGCCAGTAACAACGTCCTTTCTTCGTGAAGAACAACATTGTATTGTGCATAGTTGCCGGGTAGATGCTTTGAATAAAGTCTTCATCGCGAGTACTGCTCAACTTACTCCCTACTCCGCCACGCCCTTGGGCTCTAAATTCTGTCAAAGGCGTTCGTTTGATGTAGCCTAGGTGACTTATGGTGATTACAACGGGATCATTTGCGTAGAAGTCTTCAGGATTGAAACTTTCATCCCCACCTGGTACGATTTCCGACTTACGTACATCGCCCCATTTCTCTTTTACTTCGAGCAATTCGTCCTTTATTACTTTCTTACAGAGTTCTTCGTCACTCAATATTTGATTATAGTAAGCTATTTTGCGTTCTAGCTCCTCGTATTCGGCATGTAGCTGTTCCTGCATCAGACCTGTGAGCTGACGGAGACGCATTTCAACGATAGCACGTGCCTGTATATCGTCCAAATCAAAGCGTTTCATCAAGCCATCAATAGCATCCTGTGGCGTTTTTGCGGCACGGATGATACGAACTACCTCATCAATGTTGTCACTGGCAATCATGAGGCCTTCCAAGATGTGTGCACGCTCTTGTGCCTTGCGTAAATCGAATTTTGTACGGCGCAAAACAACTTCGTGGCGGTGCTCAACAAAGTTTCGAATGCAGTCTTTCAGCGTCAGAAGGCGCGGACGGCCGTGGACAAGGGCGATGCTATTGATTGCAAAGTTACTTTGAAGTGCTGTCATCTTGAATAATTTGTTCAAGACAACGTTGGCATTTGCTTCACGCTTTATATCAACGACAATACGCATGCCTTCGCGGTCACTCTCGTCGTTAATGTTGCTTATACCTATTATTTTTTTATCATTAACCAATCCGGCGATGTATTTGATGAGTTCTGCTTTGTTTACACCGTAGGGAATTTCGTTAATAACAATCTTTTGATGCGTCGGAGTCTCTTCTATTTCAGTTCTGGCCCGCATTACAACGCGGCCTTTACCAGTTTCGTAGGCTTCACGCACACCTTGGAGACCGAAAATCAGACCACCTGTCGGGAAGTCGGGAGCCGGGATGTACTCCATCAGACCTGCCGTATCAATGTCGGGATTATCGATGTAGGCAATGCATCCGTCTATCACTTCTCCCAAATTATGTGTAGGAATATTCGTAGCCATGCCGACGGCAATACCACTTGCACCGTTCACCAACAGATTTGGTATTCGCGTAGGCATAATTGTGGGCTCCTTCAACGTATCGTCGAAGTTATTAACCATATTTACGGTATCTTTTTCCAAATCCTGCATCATGGCTTCACCGAGCTGCGTCAGGCGGGCTTCCGTGTAACGCATCGCAGCTGCACCGTCGCCGTCAACAGAACCGAAGTTACCTTGACCGTCTACGAGAGTGTATCGCATGGCCCAAGGCTGCGCCAGACGAACCAAAGCTCCGTAAACCGAAGAGTCGCCATGGGGATGATATTTACCGTGAACCTCACCGACAAGACGGGCTGATTTCTTGTGAGGTTTGTCATGCGTGTTACCAAGTCCAAGCATACCGTAAAGAATGCGGCGATGAACCGGCTTAAAACCGTCACGCACGTCTGGAAGTGCGCGAGCTACAATCACAGACATGGAATAGTCGATATAAGAAGTCTTCATTTCTTCCTGCAAATCGACTTTGATTATTCTGTCATCTTGATTCATTTGATTCTATCCGTTTGAAGAATTCCATTACTTTGTTTTAACGTTCAAAGTTACCAATTTTTCTTCAATGACAAGGCACAAAAAACATACAAAATTCCATCAAAAACACAAATAATGGCATTTTTAAGCGATTTGTGGCGTTCTTCATCGTTTTTCGACCCTTTGTCGGCAGCACACGCAAAATTCAAGAGAAATCAAATATGATGTGTTTCCGAGAAAACGCATCATGAGAAATCATATATTTGAGATGGCTTTCTTTTAGTCAAACATGGAATTGCCCATGTACGATATAGTCATTACATAATTGGGTATGATTGTCCGTAAATCTCAAACATAAAAAGCAATCCCCAAGTTTATAGTAACAAACTTAGGGATTACAACTAATATATTATATTCAATGCGATATAAATACCTTACTTTGTTTTCAGCACTTGGCCGGCACGCAACTTGGAACGTTTCGAGAGACCGTTAATTTTGCGCAATTGGTCAACAGACAAACCATTGCTTCGTGCAATTGAGAATAACGTTTCACCACGTTTAACTTTATGATAGCGGGAACTGGTCTGAGTCGTAGCAGGCTGTACTGACTGCACCTCAGGTTCAACCGACGTCATTGCAACTGAAGTTTCCGTCACAGGCTGATCGACACTGTAACCTTTGGAATTGCGATAAACGTAATAGTCTCCGGTCACATCCTGATTAGCAAAATCAAACATCAGCGCAGGATTGATAGCTTCACCTAAGAAACGGGTCTCAAAGTGAAGATGAGAGCCAAATGAGAATCCCGTATTACCACCTAGTCCGATGGGTTCCCCAGATTTAACCACCTGATCAGGCTTTACGAGTTGCTTGGACAAATGTCCATAGAGCGTTTCCAAGCCATTGGGATGACGAATAACGACATAATACCCCCAGCCTCGGCGGTCGAAACTCACAACACGTACCTTGCCGTCAAAAGCAGAAACAATGGTATCGCCTGTATAGACTTTGATGTCCAAACCATAGTGATTGCGACGGAATTGTCGACGATAGCCAAAGTTAGAAGTGACCTGACGGCTCGGAGTTGGCATAGTGAAACCACGAAGGTCAATTTTGTAATACAAAGGTTTGGCCTGGTTACGAAAAACATCGGAACCTGAATTATCCCATGAGGTATAAAGGTTGCCGAGATTGTAACTACGTTCTTTTTGTATGGTACGACGCAAAATAACTGAATCGACGGCCCGAAGTTGTCGGTCCATGTTTGCCTGACGGGCCATTAAATCTTGCGCTTGGGCCACAGTGATAAAAGCAAATAGGCTAAGGCTTGAAATAAGGGCTGTTTTGATGGTTTTATATATCATTATATGACGTTTCAAATGGGAATTCGTTATTATAACGTTGCAAAGATACGAATTATTGTTTGAATTGCAAAATATAATGACTGACACTTAAGGTTTTTTATGAGATTGCCGCCCAATTCGTGTTTGTTTTTCTCTGGAGTTTAAGCTGAGACCAGAGTATTTTATTTTGAGGCAACTCGTGCAAAGGGTCTTCATCAACGACCTGTCTCGCTACTTCGCGGGCCTGTTGCAACAATTCTCCGTCACGGGCTATATTTGCAATTTTGAAAGTGAAGATTACGCCGCTCTGTTGCGTGCCTTCCAAATCGCCAGGTCCGCGAAGTTTCAAATCTTCTTCAGCTATGCGGAAACCATCTGTGGTTTCACACATAATTTCTACGCGACGGCGTGTATTTTCTGAGAGTTTGTAGCCTGTAACCAGGACACAATAGCTTTGCTCTGCACCACGCCCCACCCGACCTCGGAGTTGATGCAGCTGGGCAAGACCAAAGCGCTCTGCATTCTCAATAATCATCACAGAAGCATTGGAAACATCTACACCAACTTCAATCACCGTAGTGGAAACCAGCAGATGGAGTTCACCAGATGCGAATGACTGCATCACGTCGTTCTTTTCCGATGGTTTCATTTTGCCATGCAGCATCCCGACATTGAGGTCGGGAAATTGTTTACAGATTTGGCGGAATCCTTCTTCGAGATTCTTCAAATCACTTTTCTCACTCTCTTTAATAAGCGGGTATACAAAATACACTTGATGCCCTTTTGCCACTTCAGAACGGACCAGTTGCACCCGTTGTTCGACAGCCTTGTCATAAAAGTGGACTGTCTTTATCGGTTTTCGGCCTGGCGGCAACTCATCTATGACTGAAACGTCCAAATCTCCATAAACCGTCATCGCAAGTGTGCGAGGAATCGGCGTAGCCGTCATTACCAAAATATGAGGTGGAAACTCGTTTTTCAGCCAAAGCCTCGAGCGTTGCTCAACTCCGAAACGGTGTTGTTCATCTATGACTGCAACGCCCAAATTTTTGAAATTAACCGTGTCTTCCAGCAGTGCGTGAGTCCCGACCAAAACATGAATGCTTCCGTCTTGCAAACCATCCAGCACAGATTGGCGACGCTTTCCTTTAACTGTACCTGTCAATAATTCCACACGGACACCGATCGGACCAAGCAGCCTTTGCATCGTAGCACAATGTTGTTCCGCCAAAATTTCCGTGGGTGCCATGATGCAAGATTGATAATCGTTGTCAATACCTATGAGCATGGTCATCACAGATACCATAGTCTTTCCACTGCCCACATCTCCCTGCAAAAGACGATTCATCTGGCGACCGCTGCCTAAATCATGCCGGATTTCACGTATGACCCTCTTTTGCGCAGAAGTCAACTCGAAAGGCAGACACTCATGATAAAAGCGCATAAAATAGTCACCGACTCGAGAAAAACGGAAACCACGATACTTGATAACACGGTCTTTAGCATAACTGAGGACATCCAATTGCACATAAAACAGTTCCTCAAACTTTAGCCGCAGCTCAACCGACGGAATCACACTGAGACTTTCAGGATGATGGATTTTGCGTATAGCATCGTTGAGTCCCATCAGATGACATCGGGAAAGAAGATAGTCAGGCAACGTCTCTGCAATGCTCAATCCCTTCAATTGAGAAAAAACCGCATCAACCATTTCCTCAATAGCGCCCGAAGTGAGACCAGCACGCTTCATTTTCTCCGTAACCCTATACACAGGACGCAAACCTGTGATTCCGTCCAACGAACTGTCATCTTTTAACACATCCAGTTCGGGATGGGCAATATTAAATCTGTTATTAAATAATGTAGGTTTACCAAGCAACAAATAAGTCACACCTGTCTTCAAAGTACGCTCGACATACTTCAAACCTTTAAACCACACCAAACGAACATATCCCGTTCCGTCTGTAAAATCTGCCTCAATGCGCCGTGCACTCCCCTTACCGAGTGTCTCATATCCAAGAAGACTTCCTTTCAGTTGCACATATTGCATACCATCCGAAAGGTCGTGTACAGTATATATACGGGAGCGGTCAATATACCTGTAAGGAAAATGATACAACAGGTCATGCAGTGTATATATCCCGAGTTCTTCGTTCAGTAATTGGGCACGGCGCGGCCCCACACCATGTAAATACTGAATGTTCTGGGACAATACATCATACATCTCTATCTCGCCTTTTTCTGGGTCAACCATGCTTCAGCCCATGCCAAATCCATGGGCGTCGTAAGCTTAACATTCTCGCGATTACCTTCAATTAAAGTAATTCTGTGTCCTGCCGACTCCACAACAGATGCGTCGTCAGTGAAACTCATATCGTATTCATGCTCGTAGGCCTCCTTGATAACGCTTGCCAAAAACACCTGAGGCGTCTGTACTAACCAACATGCGTCACGACATAGTCTCCTTGAGTCGTCCATACTTCCCGTGCGCATCGTTTCTACTGGGTTTACCGCAGGTACAACCGCAAGCTTCTCCCGAACAATCTCAAAACTCCGTTTAATTACGTCAACACTCACAAAGGGTCTTACACCGTCATGAACAGCGATAATCGAATCTGCCGAAACATGACATGCATTTAGACCATTACTAACCGACTCATAGCGGCTGCTACCTCCCGCTACCGTCCGGTGAGGAACGGTAAAGTGATATCTGCCACAAAGAGTAAGCCAATAATCCTTATGTTCCCGAGGCAGTACAACAATTATTTCCGACCCCGGAACCGCTTCTCTGATACGATATAGCGTATGCATAAGAACTGGCAGGCCACATAATGGCACAAATTGCTTGGGAACGTCGCTTCCCATTCGCACCCCCTTACCACCAGCTACAACAATAACAGCATCCATGTCGGAATTCATTTATTAATTCAGGCATTTTAAGTAGGCTTCAACGGTCTTTTGCAAACCCATATACAGGGCGTCACAAATCAGAGCGTGTCCAATGCTTACTTCATCAAGCCAAGGAATGGTAACATGAAAGTATTTCAAATTTTCTAGGGACAAATCGTGCCCGGCATTCAAACCTAATCCTAATTCACGTGCCTTCATGGCAGCCCGAACAAAGGGCTTGATAGCTTCCGTTTTGTTTTTATAATGGCTGGCATAAGGTTCCGTGTAAAGTTCCACCCTATCTGCACCGGCCTTAGCCGCATATAGCACCATTTCTTCTTCAGCATTAACAAAAACAGATGTCCTTATGCCAGCCTTTTTAAAAACATCAATTATCGGAACTAGGAAATTCTGATTCTCTTTCGTATTCCAGCCGGTATTAGATGTGATTTGCTCTGGACTGTCTGGGACTAATGTTACTTGAGAAGGGGACACTTTAAGAACCAAATCAATCAGACGTTCGTCAGGAAAGCCTTCTATATTAAACTCTGTCCGAATAGCAGGGCGAAGTTCCAGAACATCGTTATACTTAATATGGCGTTCGTCAGGACGGGGATGGACTGTGATGCCTTGAGCTCCGTACATCTCCAAGTCTAAAGCCACATTCAAAACGTTAGGGTTGTTGCCACCGCGTGCATTGCGGAGAGTGGCAATTTTATTTATGTTTACGCTAAGTCTGGTCATTTTCTACACAATTTTTTGTCAATAATACTTCACTACGTATTTTTTTTGTATTTTTGCTGATACTCTTTGCAAAAATACTAATTTCTTTCCGCCCCGGAGTTATTCAGACAGAAAAAACAAAGTAATGGACAAGAACAAACTGAAATTTGCCGTTTTCGGCAATAAATATCATTTGGAGAACGCAAAATGCATCAACGCTTTGTTGAAGTTCTTAATGGCGCGTGAGGCGTCGCTTGCCGTGGAGTCTGAGTTCTATAAATACATAAACGACGTTTTAGATGTTTCGTCTGATGCTGTGGAAATCATCAACAATAATGATTTTACGGCAAACTTTGCCATAAGTTTCGGCGGCGACGGAACGTTTCTGAACACAGCAGCCCGCGTCGGAGAGAAAGAAATCCCCATTATCGGTATCAACACAGGCCGCTTGGGCTTTTTAGCAGATGTGACACCGGAAGCTGTTTCCGAAATGGTTTCCGCTATATATGACAATGAATACCACATAGAGAAACGCAGTGTGCTCAAAGTTCAATCTAGTGAAACACCATTCCTATCCCATCCATACGCACTCAATGAAGTGGCAGTTTTGAAACACGATAATTCTTCCATGATTCGTATTGACACCATTATAGACGGGAACTATCTGACCACATATCAGGCAGACGGCTTAATTGTCAGCACTCCGACCGGATCAACCGGCTATTCGTTAAGCGTAGGTGGCCCCATCATTGCACCAGACTCCCACTCCATCGTCCTTACACCTGTTGCCGCACACAGTTTGAACGTACGTCCTATCGTCTTAGACGATACCATCACAATCAAACTGTCAATTAAGAGCCGCAATCACAATTATCTGACAGCGATTGACGGACGTAGCATCAGTTGCAACGATTCTACAGAACTTAAAATACGGAAAGCACCGTTCTCAATACATGTTGTCAAAAGAAATAATGTAAACTTTTTCGACACACTCCGTAATAAACTTATGTGGGGTGTAGACCAACGCAATTAACTCAAACTGGACGCCGATGATTTACCTTTCAAAGTTTATCAACAAATACTTGGATAAATTCAGAGTCCACGATTCTGAGGAGCAACACGTGCATTATAGTGTGCGGAGTATCATACAGTGGCTTTGGGATGAAATTAAGCAAAACAGAACACAAATATTTCTCAATACATTTATTGGCGTGACTATTGTGTTGTTGGACCTGCTCTTTGTTTTATGCACCAAGTTGACCGTTGACATTGCTACAGGACAAAACAAGTCATTCACGTTCGCCAGCGCCGCCATTTTTCTCATTGCCACCATTGCCATACAAATTGCATTCTCGTATGCCAGCCGTTGGATTCGCGCCATACTCGGCGTCAAAGCGCAGAATACGATGCAGCGTCGCCTATTTGCGCATGTCTTGATGAGTAAATGGAGCGGCATGGAAAAATATCATAGCGGCGATGTCATAAATCGAATTGAGAAAGATGTGTCACAGATTGTTTCATTCGCCACAGAGTCCATTCCGTCTCTCATTACCGTCATCGTACAATTCACTGGCGCATTCATATTCCTGTTTCTGATGGACAAGACATTGGCTTGCGTCATTGTAGTTCTGATGCCCTGCTTCCTGCTAATCAGTAAAATGTATGTAAAAAAGATGCGCTCGCTCACACATAAGATTCGCCAGAGTGACAGTAAGGCACAAGCCATCATACAAGAAAGTCTGCAAAACCGTACTGTGATTAAAGCGCTCGAACAAGACGACTCCCTCGTTTCCAGGTTAATGCTGGTGCAAGACAAGCTGTCGAAACAAGTTCGCGAAAAGACTAAATTTTCCTCCATCTCCGCCACAGTGCTCAGCATAGGCTTTGCTGCCGGCTACTTGTTCGCTTTCCTATGGGGCGCACACCAGTTGCAAGCCGGCATAATCACTTACGGCGCCCTCATCGCCTTCATACAACTTGTCGGGCAGATTCAAGGGCCGGCTAAAAGCCTTACACAATATATACCAATCATCATAAGCACCTTCACAGCCAGTGAACGTTTGATGGAACTCGAAGAAATTCCTCGCGAAAACAAACATAAGAAAACCGTATCTTTGGGAAAAAGCATCGGAATACGCATTAAAAACATCGACTTTCATTATTCTGAAGAAAAACATATCATACATGCACTTTCCTATCACTTCCCCCCGGGCAGTTCAACTGTGATTATGGGCGAGACAGGTGCAGGAAAAACCACGCTCATCCGCCTTATGCTCGGCCTCATAAGCCCCGAAAGCGGAGAATTAGTCCTATATAACGGCTCTCAGGAAGTACCTGCCAGCGCCGAAACACGCAACAACTTCTCCTATGTGCCACAAGGCAACACCCTGTTCAGCGGTTCCATCCGCGACAATCTGTTCTTGGGCGACCCAAACGCCACAACGGAAGATATGGTACGCGTCTTACACCTCGCTTGTGCCGACTTCGTCTTCGAATTACCCGAAGGTATCGACACCGTATGCGGAGAACAAGGCTACGGACTTTCAGAAGGTCAGGCCCAACGCATCTGTATCGCCCGCGCTTTCCTACGTCCCGGCTCCATTCTGCTGCTTGACGAGGCCACATCGGCACTTGACGCCGACACCGAGCTACATGTGTTGCAGAATATAAAAAGTCATTTCAGCGATAAGACACTTGTCATCGTTTCTCATCGGGAAGCCGCAGCCGATTTCTGTGAACAAAAACTCGAACTCAAACGCCTGCGGTAATATGTCCGATTTAGTCAAAACCAAGTCCGACATAAACGCTGCCATGTCAAACATAGGTTCGCGTATGTCGCATTACCTGACAGTCTGCACCGTCATTGTCATGGCAACAGCCTTCATGCCATGGCCCGCCTCCGCCATTGCAGCCCCCACCGCCCTTTCGCCCACAGCCCAGTCCGACTCCCTTAAAACCAAGCCGGAATCCGTAGCCGGCAACGTGACTTCCGACGACATCATCCGCGAGGCAAAAAAATATATAGGCCATCCCTATCGTCGCGGGTCCTCCAGTCCGCGCGGTTTCGACTGTTCAGGATTTACCAGCTACGTGTTCCGCCAATTTGGCATCAAGTTGGGACGCAGTTCACGCGACCAGATACACGACGGAACCGCTGTAAAGAAAAACGACTTGAAGAAAGGCGACCTGGTGTTCTTCACAGGCTCGCGCCACACCCACACCATCGGCCACGTAGGCATTGTGACAGAAGTCATGTCCGACGGCGACTTCCGTTTCATTCATGCAGCACGCAAGGGGATCGTCATTGACAGTTTCAAATCGTCTGCATATTACACAAAACGATACGTCGGAGCCCGACGTATCGTTGAAAAATAAAAGGATTCAAACTTAGTCCAGCTTCAATACCGCAAGAAACGCCTTCTGCGGCACCTGCACATTGCCAATCTGCTTCATACGTTTCTTACCACGCTTCTGCTTCTCCAATAGTTTGCGTTTACGGCTGATATCACCGACATAGCACTTGGCAGTTACGTCATTGCGGACCTGCTTAACGGTTTCACGCGCGATAATCTTTGCTCCGATAGCCGCTTGAATGGC
>JAEEGI010011636.1_pt1 | contig 18961 bp, 13 predicted proteins | sample 8958751 | NCBI WGS metagenome assembly JAEEGI01 (sample SAMN16246545, study PRJNA631951) | gut metagenome | biome: gut microbiome; feature: rumen; material: KS-attached | host: Bos | place: Iran: Karaj | collected 2018-10 | reverse complement strand
TTATAATATATCTAAATTTAAATATATTTGTTATATTAATATAATTATATAAAATTAACAAAAAAAATTAAAATACTAAAATAATGTTGTCAGAAGAAAATAGAAGACCAAATTATCGATATAATGTAAAGTTTATATAATAAGATATAGAGAAATGCAGATTTAGAAATTGCGAAACTTCAATTACAAAAATCAAATGAGTATGATTATAAAAAAATAATATCAAATTTTCATTTACAAGATACAATAGAAAAGGGGAAAAAAATAAGATTTAAATCTTTAGTTTCATTAAATAAATCATATAAACCATTAGTAAAGCATATGAAAGAAACAATAACTGAAAGAGAAAATAAAAGAGTAAATCAAGTTAAAAAGGAATTAAGAGAAAAAGAAAAAAAAATATTACAAAATAAAAGATATTATGCAACTGAAGGAAATACAATAAATAAAATAAAAAAAATAAGAGAAGAAAAAGCACAAAAAGCATTAGAACAACATGAAGAAATATTAGAAAGTTATGAAAAAAAGAGATTAAAAGAAGAAAAAAGAACTAATTTAAAATTAAAAGAATTTGAAGATAATTTAAATGAAATTAAAAAAAAAAGAAATATAAGTTATAATGATAAATTAAAACAAAGTTACAATGAGCATATAAAAAATTTAAAAATAAGAGATGAAAAATATGAGCAATTAATGAAAGAAAGAGATGATAAATTTATACATAAATACACTCAAGCATATTGGAGTCATAGAGAAAAAGTAAAATCCTTAAATCAAAAAAAAAATAACAGAGAGAAACATTTTGAATATATAAAAGAAATGAGAGAAGAACAAGATAAAATTCAATTAAAGAAAGTGAAAAAATTTCAAAAAAAATTAAATGAAATGAATAAAAGAAGGGAACAAATTGAACAAAGAAAAAAAGAAGACACTCATAAACTACAAGAAATTCAAAAAGAAAGATTTGAAAGAGTAAAAGATAATTTAATTAATAACAAAAATGAAGATGAAGAAGTTAGATTAAATATATTGGATTATCAAAGAGAAATGGTATTTAATAGAGCTGAAAAAAAAGATAATGCAATTGAATCAAAAAAAAATAATGCTAGAGAAACTATTGTTTTAGATAATATGGAAAGAGAAGCTAAAATTGCTCAATTTAATAAAGATATTTTTAAATTACAAAATAAATCTATGCTAAAGCTATCTGAAAGACAAAGGAAAGATTTGTATAAAAATTTACTAAGAGAAGAAGCTGAAAAGAAAAAAAAAGAAGAAGAAGATAGAAAATATAAACAATGAATTTTTTTTTATTTTGGTTATTTTTTTTAATTTAAAATATCAATGTTAAATAGTTATTTTATAAAAAGTTGATTTAATTTTTTAAAATTTCAAAATATAAAATAATTTGATGGATAAAACTATAAAAATTCAATTAATAGAAAATAATTCAACTATAAAAGCAAAAACAATTTTTCAAATAATAATAGTAGGAGATTCTCAAGTAGGAAAAACTTCTTTAATTCAACAAGGATTAAATAACAAATTTATAGAAACTTATAAAAAATCAACTCCTTTTAATTTATTTTGGAAAAATTATCAAATAAATAATGAAATATATTGTATACAATTATGGGATGTTTGTGGAGAAGAAATTTCAAAACCAATAATAGGCAATTTTTATAAAACTTGTAATTGTGTTTTTTTAGTTTATTCAGTGGATAATATTGAAAGTTTTAATAATTTAAAAAATTGGTTAAATAATTTAAAACAATATATTAATGAAAATATAATTATAATTCTAATAGGAAATAAAAGTGATTTAGATTCTGAAAGAAAAATTTCTTTTAATGAAGGAAAACAATTTCAAGAAGAAAATAAATTAGATTATTTTATTGAAATTTCAGTAAAAGAAAATAAAAATGTAAATGATTTAATAAATTATACTATAACAACATTATATTGTCAATTAGAATATTCTACCAAATTTTATGAAAAATTAAATGAAAATTATGAAAGAGATTCAACTTTAACAGTCAAATTGAGACCAAGTACTACTGAAATTAGACCAAGTTATTTGGATAATAGAATTAGCGAGATAAAAAATAATGAAGTAATTAAAGAAAATGTTTATTATGAACAAATGGAAACTGAAGTATATGAAGAAAGAAAAAAAATTAAATGGTGTATATTTTGCTGAATTTATTATTGTTTTACAATCTTATAATGTAATGTAAATATAAATTATTTAGACCCAAATATTTTTATAATAGTATTTATCTTTTCTTATAATAATAAAATAAACATTATCTTTATAAAAGGAAAAAAAATTTAAATAAATAAAAAAGAAATTCAAAAAACATTTATTTTTTTAAAAATTAAAACTATCAAAAAAATAAGAATAGGAGAAACATTTTTATTTCATTAAATTAAACAAATCTTCCATAGAATAATTCATACCTTCCCTTCTTAAACATCCGCAAATAGTAGAAACTTGTTGAGGAGATAAAGTAACACCTAAAGCTTTAAAACCATTTTCAATTGCATCAGAATTAGCCCAATTAGTACCATTAGGATCAATATAAGCCAACATTTTAACAAGAAATTCATCTTCATCTCCTTGTTTTTGAGCAACAGCATGAATTCTATTATAAATTAAATTAATATCAGAATCTTTGAAAACTTCTGAATTATCTCTCATATATTTTCTTGTATATTCATCACTTTCAAGTAATCTAAATATAAATTTATTAATATATATGTTATTTCCCATTACAAAATCTTTTTCTTGATAATATTGATTTGTATATGGATTTTTAATTCTTTGCTTTTCAATAAATTTACCTGTTATTCTACCATTATTTCTCATTGGTAATTCATATACTTGAACTGCTAAGTCTCTTAAATAGAATGATACCATGAATTTTCTTTCTTCATCTGAAGGATTAGGTGAAATTAATTTTGCTAAAAATCTAAGAATATGTTTATCTCTTTTAAATTTCTCAGTAATATATTCTTTCATTTTTCCTTGTGGATTTAAATAAAATACATTAAGTAAAGAATCTTCTTCAGAACCAAATCCATTATATGGAGGAATAGGATGCATTATTCTTGTTGGTTTTTGATGTTCTTTGTATTTAAATGATTCCATATCAATTCCTAAATTATCTTTAAACCATTTTCTAGTAAAATCATCACATCCAATTATTCTACAATGTCTATTATATATATCAACATAATTTCCTATTTTTAAATCTTCAGGTTTATAATATTGATCTTCTGGAACTTCTAAACCAGGACAATATGTCATATGAGGTTTTTTAGGTAATTTAGATTTTCTTAATAAAAGAGGGAAAGGATCTTTTCCAGAATTATTTACTTTTATTTCACAAACTTCAACTTGACCATCAGCTAAATAATAATTCATTTTATATCTTTTTTCTTCTTTATCATATTTATCATCATACCAAGAAATATCAAAAGATAAAACTTTTCTATCATTTTCTAAAAATTGTTTTAATCCACCATTAGGATGTCCTCCTTTTAAAGAAACTTCAGTATATTCTTTAATTTCAGCAATAGTTTTCCTCATTTTTTCATAATCAATATTTTTAAATTTAGGATCAGGTTCAATTTCAGGAATAGGAATATTGGGTTTTAAAACATAACCATTTCTAGTATAAAACTCAACAGTGAATTTATCAGCAGAGCAAATTCTGAAATTTTTTCCAAAAATAAATAAATTAGTTCCAATATCAATTTCTTTCCAATGAACAGGAGATTTTTGTTCAGTATTAACTCTTCTTCTCTTAATAAACTCACCTTGTGGAATTCCTGAATTTTCAGTTTTTTTTTCTATAACATGTAAACAATCATCATCTAAATAATAAATAAGAGTACAAGGTCTTATTCTCCAATTTTCATATGCACTTTCAGTAACATGTTCATCAAAATATCCTTCAAATCTTAAACAATTTTTATCATATTTTAACCATTGAGGAACTATCACTTGTTGACTTTTTTTCATTTCTTCATCAAAATTTGGTCTTGTATTTTCACTAGTGTGAAGACGACGAGATGTAACCGAAGGCATTTTTGTATTTAACATTATTGCTTGAAGAGATTTCATTGTTGCTGGATCATATTTTTCTAATGTTCCTGCATTCTTTTCTAGACATGTACGATATTTATAATGGAGAAATTGAGGACGATATAATTTTTTTTCATCTTCCTCAGGAGATTGAATTAGGTTTTTTGGTAACATTTTTTTTTATTTATTTTTTTTTTGGATTTTAATTTTTTTTTTGTTTTTTTTCAGGTAGTTATAATTTTATTTTTTATTTTTTTAATGTAATTTTTTTGAATGATAAATTGTATATTTTATTTATTTTATTTTAAGGAATTTTTTTTATAAATTTTTTTTTATATTTTTTTAGCAAAAATAAGTTTTTTATTTATTTATTTATTTAATGAAGAAATTTATTTAATTATTTTTTATCTTCTTTTTTTGATTTTTTGTTTGATTTTTCTTCAGATTCTAAATTATTATTGTCTTTTACTCTGTCTCTTTTTTGATTTAATAAATTTGGATTTTCTTTTTCTTTTTTACTACTTTTTTTACTTTTTTTTGTAGTTTCTGAATTAGATGAATTATTTTTATGAAGATCAGTTATTTCAATATCATCATCATTTTCACTATCACAACTTTTATTATTATTATCATGAGGATTATTAACAATATTTTCTTCAATATTATTTTGATTCATATTAGTTTGAGCACTAGAATTAATATTAAATCTCTCATTATGGTTATTATTATTATTATTGTTATTATTATTATTGTTATTATTATTGTTATTGTTATTGTGATTGTTATTATTATTATTATTATTATTATTACTATTATTATTATTATTATTGTTATTATTATTGTTATTTAAATTGATTTCTGAAGATTCATAAGGTGCAACATAATTATGAATATAAATGTCAACAATTGGATGTCTATAAGAATCTCTTTTAAATATTAAATGAGGAGTATCAATCACAGGAATTGAATTAATAAAATTATTCTCAAATTTATTAACAGGAGGCAATATATTTAAAGTTCCACTTCTTATTTCTCTTTGATTATAATTTTTTGTAATATCGTCATTAACTTTCTTTTGTTCTTCTTCATTATATTTTTTTAATTCATTATTATTCTTTTCACAATCTTTAAAAAAATTTTTATCTAATTCTTCAAGTTTATTATTCCTTATACAATAATTTAAATAAGTGGCAATATCAACATACATTCTTCCAATTCTATCAAAAAATGGAATTGCTCTTTTAATTTCATAATACATTTTTTTCTGATTATCTTCACTATTATCATTACAATTAACATCTTTAAACTTTTCATTAATTTTATTAGCAATTTGATTGATTTCATCAACTTCTTTAAAAACATTAAAAAAATTATTTTTATCATTATCACAATTATTAATTAGTGAATTATTATTAATTTCAATTCTCTTATTAGGAAAAGGTGAAGTATAATCATTAATGACACTTTGTCTAGTATGATATCTAAAAGGCATAATTCTAGGACTATTCATTGGAATCCATTCATCCCATCTATCAGCCCATCCTATATAATGTATAAACACTTCACTGTTATCTGGCTTTACATCCATTATTTGAGCATCTAACCATTGATCTACTGTATCTTTTACATCTACCCATTGTCCTTTTTTTAATATTCTCTTATTTAAATCATAACAATTGAAATTATAATTTTTATTATTTTCATTTGATGTATCATTAGTTGATATATTTGATGTATTTTTATTTACATTTAAATTTGGGTTTAAATTTGAGTTTATATTTGGGTTAATATTTGATAGATTTTGATTATTGTTTATGTTTTTTTTGAAAGTTTCATCCAAATTTACATTTGAATTTTTAGTGTTATTTGGATTTTGAGGTTTAAGATCTTGGTAATTACCATAATTTATTAAGTTTTTTATTTGTAATATATTTTGAGATATGACTTCTTTAATTTCATTAGTGTCAATTTCACTTTGTTGCCCAAAAATACTTCTTCTAGCTCTTCTTGAAATATTTGAATTATTTATTTGATTGTTTTGAGAAAAAATTGTTTCTACTAAATTAAACATTCTTGGTTGTAGTAAATTTCTTCCTAAATTTTGAATATCTTGATGATTATTTTGATTTTGATTATTTTGATTTTCATTTATTTCTCCTATTTTTGCAACTAAATGAACTACATCTGAATCTGTGATTTTACATAATTCTAATGAGTCATTGTTTTGAAGCACTTTACCTCTAAAAATTAATCTTTGTCTATCAATTGGAACTTTTGCTATCTAATAATTATAAATTTATTCTATTTTACTGTTTCTATTTTTTCCTTTAATTGCATTATTTTATCTTCTTTTTTTATTTTTACTTTAAATTCATTATCTAATGTTCTTATTTTAACATTTATTGTTGAATCATTATTCATTGGAATTTCTTCTGAATTCATTTTTCTCTTTTAAATTAAAAAAAAATAAAAATATTATCTTTAATTATCACATAAATAAATAATAATAAATGGTCCAATTTAAGAAAAAAAATTAAAAAGAGGATATTTTTTTTTCATATATTAATTATTATAAATATCTAATTTATTAATATTTATACTTTGGTAATTATTTATGTAATTATTATTAAGATTATTATTAGAAGAAATTCTATTTGGATTCCCATGACTATTAATTCTAGGTAATTTCAAACTTTGACTATATCTAATATTATTATTCTCCAAATAATTATTCATTATTTCATTATTCCTTTTAATTAATTCATCTTCTGGACTATAAACATCAATTTCCATTGATCTTAAACCTAAGGAACTTCCATCTAAAAGTTTATTTTGGTGTTTATGATAACTTTCAATTTTAGGAACTTGAAAATCTTCATAAGCAATTCCTCTTCTTTTAGCCCAATTCATTTTCATTCGATTAAATTTCATAGAATAAACTTTATAATTTCCTTTTAAACATTTTTCTTTATAATCAGGATCTTTAAAAGGAGATTTTCTATCTAAATTATAATCATCATATTTGGAATATCCACTATATACATTTAAAGGAGAATAATCATCTGTTTTAACATAATTTTGATTGTTACTAAATTTTCTATATAAATATCCTGGATTTGATTTTAATGAACGCATTAAATTATTATTTTTTGGTTTTGGTTTTGGATTTGTATCCATACTTAGCATTTTTCTAAATGAATTTATATCTCCTTTTGTTAAGAATTTTTCAAGTAATAAATGATGTTTTTTTTCTATTTCATTTTCTTCATTTTCCATTTTATAATTGAAGTTGTATTTTTTAAAAATTAAATTTAATCAAAAAAATAAAAATAATATTTATTCTAATTTTCTTGGTTTATTTTATTCTATAAATATAAATTATTTTATTTTTTATATCCTATTTATTTTTCATGAATTCTTTGTTTTTTTATTTGTTTGGTGTTTGTAATATATTTAGAATTTTGAGGAAAGAATTATCATTTACTTTTGATGGGTTTATAGTTCCATTAAGTGTTATTAATTTTTCTAATTCTTTCTTAGTATTATTATTTGTATTTTTATTGTTTTTTCTTTTATCAACAACATTTAAAGATCTTTCTAAAGAATCTAGTTTATATAAATCTTTTATATTCATGTTTATTATTACAACTGGAGGTCTTTTTGGATTTTTATTATGCTTTTTTTTTTTTATGATTTTATTGTTTGTCTTATTTCCTTTTTTTTCAGTATTGACATTATTTAAATTATTGTTTTTCTTTTCATGCACATTATTAATTTTATTTTTTGGGTTATTTAAATTTGAGTTATAATTTTCTTTATTTTCTTGAAAAATATCCAATAATTCATTAGGTACTTTAAATGAATCTCTTTCGTAATTTTTTAGTATTAAACATTCTTCAAAAAAATGTTTCTTTTTTTTGTTAAATTGTTCATTTCCTTCTTCATTAAAATTATTTTCTATTATATCATAATTAAAAATAGATTCATATATTGTATTATTAGAAGAAAGTTTAAAATAAGTATTAGTATTTTTTGTATATATTAAATTCATTAATGAAGTAATATTATATATCCCACGTTCTCTCTTATTAAATGTTTGAGAAAAATTACTTCGAATAATTCCTTGTGAAATATTTTTATGCATTAATTCTTTTATTTTTTCTTCATTATTTAAACTACTTTTTGGATTGATTACATTTAAAATAATTTCATTTAATTTTTTATTTAAAGGGATACTATATTTCATTCTTTTTGTTTGATTTGCACCCATTTTAAGTTTTATATTTAATAAAAAAAAAATTAAAAAATAGAAAAACAATTTTGAAAAATTAATAATAATTATTATTATAATTATAATTATTTTGAGGATTTTGATAATAATTTTGATTAGCATTCATTCTTTGGTTTTTAAAAGATATATCTCCTTCTTGAAAAGGTCTGCTTGGAGGTCTCTTTGACATTGTATTTAAATTATTCATTGGAGTTTGAATGTTTCTATTGAAAGAATTTTCATTGAAAGGTGTTCTATTTCTTAAATTATCATAACCATAATTATTCGGTTGATAATTATTTGGAGTTGGTCTATTATTATAATTTTGATGTTGATAATTCATTGGAGGTGAGCGATTATAATTTTGTTGTTGATAATTGTTTGGAGTTGGTCTATTATAATTATTTTGTTGATAATTGTTTGGATTTGGTCTATTATTATAATTTTGTTGATAATTATTTGGAGTTGGGTTATTATAATTATTTTGTTGATAATTATTTGGAGTTGGGTTATTATAATTATTTTGTTGATAATTATTTGGAGTTGGGTTATTATAATTATTTTGTTGTTGATAATTGTTTGGAGTTGGTATTTTATTATAATTTTGTTGATAATTATTTGGAGTTGGTATTTTATTATATTTTTGTTGTTGATAATTATTTGGAGTTGGTCTATTATTATAATTTTGTTGTTGATAATTATTATTATTTGGATTTGGCATTGTCCTATTATAATTTTGATTCATATTAGTATTTGGAGAATTTCCATATTGTTGATTGTTCCCTTGATTATATCCACTTCTCTGATTATATTGAATTTCTCCTTGTTGTTGTCTTCCATAATTCATTCCTTGATTATAATTATTATTACTCATCATACTCATTTTTCTTTTTCTTTTCTGTTCCCAAATAGCATCTCTTTTCCCTATATTTCTTTTAATATTAAATCTCCTATTTTTAATTTGTTGAGGTTTATTATTCATGGGAATATTATTCATCATATTTGGATTATTCTGAATTGGAAATTGAGGTTCGTTTCTTATCATATTATTTGGTTGGGTTCTACTTTGAAAATTATTTTGATTATTTAGACTTTCTTCTTGAGAAAATTGATTACTTCTTCTTATTCCTCTTTGCATATCTTGTCTAATTAAATTTTCAAATATTAATCTTTCTTGTCTTGTTGCTACTTTTTTTTCAGACATTATTTTTCAATTAAATAAAAATTCAATTATTAATTTAAATAACAGAATGTCTGATTTAGAAGAAAATAAACAATCTATGGATCCAAATAAAGAAAAAGCCCAAAATGAAATGTCATATGATGATTATATAAATTCATTAGATAAAGATGAAGAAAATAAAATTAAGGAAATATTTGAATTATTTGATAAAAATTTAGATGGAGGAGTAGATATGAAAGAATTAAAATTTATATTAAATTCATTAGATATTTATCCTAATCATGATGAATTATCTGCAATGATGGCAGAAGCTGATGTGGCTAATAAAGGTTATATTAATGAAAGTGATTTTAAATATATTATTGCTAAACAAAAAATTGAATATAAAAATAAATTAATTAAAGAAGCTAAAGATGCTTTTATTGCTTTAGGAGGAAATCCAGAATTAAATGGAACTATTTCTACTTCTAAAATTCAAGAAATTTTAAGAAATGAATTCCAATTAAGTGAAGAATTAGAAGTCACTTTGAAAAAAATTGCTCAAAATAAAGAAGAAATTACTTTTGAAGATTTTATGAAATTTTTCCAATAATATACTTTAATTTTATGTTCTTTTTTTTTTAACAAAATTTAATTTATTATTTTCAAAATTTTTTATTGAATATCAATTCATAAATCATAATAGAATAATTTAAAAAATTTAAAAAAAATTTAAAAAAATAATATATATTATTATTAATATTTTAAATCTAATTATTAAATGTATCATTTTAAAAAACAAAAATTTTAAAATGGATTATTACAGAGTTATCTTCACATTTTTATTAATATTTAACCTTTCATTTATAATAGTAAGAATAAAATAAATTAATATTTCATAAAACCAAAAATTAATAAAATAGCAATGTTCCCAATCATTAAAAGCCTATCGTCTTTTTCAATATGAATCAAATGATTCTCAATTTGGAAGTCAATATTCTTCTTTAAATTATATTGGTTGCTATTATAAAGGAGATTGTTTAAGAAAAATAGCATTAATTCCTTTAATAGAAATTGCAGATTTATCAGAAATTGAACAAATATTAAAATCAACAGCCAATGCAATCTTATTTATTTTACCTATTGCACCTTATTCAGAACAATTCCAAAAATTAATAGATAAAATTCAAATATTTTTAAGTGAACAAACAATTTATTTACCAGTCTATTTCACATATGAAAATAAAGAATTAACAAATGTAGTAAATCAATTAAAAAATGAATATAATCAAGAATCAGGAACAGAAAAAAAGAATATTTTAGATAAATTAGGTTTAAATAAGAATTTTCTTCATTTTTCCTTAAATATTAAAGACCCTAAATTGCATAATAATTTAAATTTAGAAAATTTTTATGGTTTTTTAGAAGTATCCTCAAATAATGGAGCTCCAAATCCAATTATAGCAATTGTAACATATTATGATTCTTTTTCAATAGCTTCAGATATGCCAAATGGAATAAATAGTAATGGAAGTGGATTTATTGCTTTAATGGAATTAATTAGAATATTATCTAAATTTTATGAGAATTATCAAAATGTAATTAAACATGATATATTATTTATTATGACTTCTGGAGGTAATTTAAATTTTGAAGGAACTAATCAATTTTTAAATTCTATTGAACCTGGAATTAGTGAGAATTTACAATATGTTTTATGTTTAGATTCACTTGCTTCTCTTAATGATACTGATGATTTGTATTTACATTTATCTCGTTTCCCAAAAGAACATGAAATGACTCCAAATAAAATTTATAAGATATTTAATACTACTTCTCAAAATATGAACTTTAATTTAATTTATAATAAAAAAAAAGTGTTTTTAAGTAATAAATATGTTCCTTGGGAACATGAACAATTTTCTAAAAAAAAAATTTTATCTGCCACTTTAAGTTCTTTATCTGAAGCTGCTGAAAGTAATTTTAATAGGACTTTAATTACTGATGTTGAATTAGATAAAAATAAATTAAAAAGAAATATTAAATTCATTGCTGAATCACTTCTTGCTTTTATTTTTGATTATAATTTAAATAAATTTACTATTTTTAAAGAAGAAGAAAACTTAATTGACGATAAAAATGTTGATTCACTTATTAATTATTTAAAAAAAATTTCAAGGTTTCCTCTTTCAATTGAAAAAAATTCTAGATTAAATAATGATATTTATTCCTTTTTTTCTACTTATTTACAAAAAGTAAAAAGACAGTCTTATGAATATACAGAAATGAAATTTTATGAAAATAATTCAGGTAATATAAAAATTTATTCAGTTAAATCAAAAATGATTGATTTATATCTATTATTTTTAATTATGGTTTATTTACTTATAATTTATATTTATACAAAAGGATTTACAAATTTCATTATTGGATTAAAAGGTGCTTTTGATTCAGATTCAGATTAGATAAAATTTTAACTTAATAAAATAATAATTTAAAATTTTAATTTGGTTTAATTTGTTTTATATATCTTTTATCAGTTTTAATTTATTCATTTGATTTAAACAATTTTTTTAACAATTTCACCAAATAATTATAATTTTTAATTTGTTAAACGAATTTTTTATTTTTCATACATTATTAATATAAAAATAGAATAAGATTGTGAAAAATTTCATTTTCATTACAAGAATTTAAAAGGTTTCTTTGTTGATTATTTTTATCTTATTTTTTTTTGGTTTCAAAACAAATTAAAAATTAAAGAATAATTTATTTTTATATAATCAAAAAAGTATTTCTTTTTTTTTGAATTTATATTTAATAAAAATTTCCAAATCTTCTTTTTAAAAATTGAATTATAATATAATTAAACATTCTATGTACTCTTATTATAAATTAATGTTGAGAAATTTATTGGAATTAAAGCAATCGAATTTATAATCCAATATAATATTTAAAATTAATGAAATAAAAACTTATATTTTTTACTTTAAATGTCTGCCTATAAATTTCCATCAAAAAAAAAGAATAATCCAATAACATCACAAAGTGTTTTATTAGAAAAAACTCATTTATTAAATTTTGAAAACCTTAAATTAAAAAACAACAATCAAAAAAATGATAAAATTCCAAAACCAAAGAAAATAAGGAAAATAACTCCATCTCCAATATCATTAAGATTAAAACCAAATAATAAAGACAAAAATTCATCTTTTATAACAACAAAATCATATCGTATTTCTCCAAATCAAAATAACATAAAACCTAAAAAACAAAAACAAAGAAGTATAAGTGAAAAAGATAATAGAAACAATACAATTTCTGAATCAATTTCTAAGAGAAATACATCAAATAAAAATGATATAAATAATAATCATTCTATTTCTTTAAATGAATCTTCAATAATTAATTCAAATACAATAATGTCTAATCATAAAAGTTATAATAAATATTCTCCTAATAAAATTCATTTTCAAAATCATCTTCAAAAAAAAAATGCAATTCAAATTCATTCTAATCCTTTAAGTTCAAGTAATTCTCCAATATTATCTTTAAGTACTAAATCAAAGCAAAAAATAACAATTAATAAAAAAACCTTTTCTCCTTTTTGTTCTGATGGAATTAATAATAAAACAAAGAAAGTAAAACCATTAACTCATCATCAAAAAAATCACAGTAATAATTTATTTTATGATAATTTAAAATTAAATTCATTTCATTCTAAAAATATTTTCCAAAATTTTAAATCCAAAAAAATTATAAATATAGTACAATCAAGTTCAAAAAATTTTAGTAAATCAATAAGTACAAATACAAGTAAAAATATATCAACATCAAATACAATAAATTTATCAAATAATCACATTCACAAAGAAAAAAAAATAAATCAAAAAACAACAAACAAAAAAAACATAAAATCAATAAATTCAAATAATTCAAATATTAAAAACATAGAAAAAGAAGATGAAAAAGAAAAAACATGTTTTCAAAAAATATTAATAAATGGTACATATACATCATTTTCATTATTAAATATAAAAGAATCTAAAAATTATCTAATAAAAAATATAAAATGTATGCATGATATAAGTAAAACAGGAATATCAGGTGAAGAAAAAAAAGTAAATCAAGATAATTATTTCATATTTAAAAATTTTGGAAATTCTTTTTCAAATATATATATGGGAATATGTGATGGTCATGGTTATTATGGTCATGAAGTAAGTGGATATATAAGAGAAAATTTACCAATGGATTTAAATCACTTAATAAAAAACAAAAATTTAAATGTCCAAAATGACAATTTAACTGAAGTAATAACAGAAACATTTATAAAAGAAAATGAAAATTTATTAAACAATCCAAATATAGATACAAATTTATCAGGAACAACATGTGTATCTTTAATATATACTCCAAAAAAATTAATAATAGCAAACATAGGTGATTCTCGAGTAATATTAGGTAAACAATTAAAAAATAATATATGGGAAAGTGAAATATTATCAAGAGATCATAAACCAAATATTCCAGAAGAATCAGAAAGAATAAAAGAAAAAGGAGGAAGAATTCGTCCAATGAAAGATGAATATGGTAATTTTATAGGACCTTTAAGAGTTTATATGAAAGATAAAGATATGCCTGGTTTAGCAATGACTAGGAGTTTTGGTGATTATTATGCTACTCTTGCTGGAACTATTTGTATTCCTGAAGTTAAAGAAAGATTCTTTTGTCAAGAAGATAAATTTATTGTTATTGGAAGTGATGGATTATTTGAATTTATTTCTAATGATGAAATAGTTAATTTTGTTAAAGATTTTTATTTTAAAGAAGATATTGTTGGATGCTGTGAATTTTTGTATCAGGAAGCTAGGAAAAGATGGATTAAAGAAGAAGAAGATACTGTTGATGATATTACTATTATTGTTGTTTTTTTTGAGTAAAGGTTATTTGTCTTTTATATTTTTTAATTTTGTTTTGTATATATTTTTTTAATATTTAAATTATTTTTCAAAAAAAGAAATTATTTGTTTAAAAAAGGTATTTGAATATTTTAATAATCTAATATACCAATTTTATAAAGTTGATTTGGAATATAATTCATAAAATAAACTGTTTTTATCTTTAAGTAAATTTTGAGGAGTATCAAAATTAACAATTTCCCCATTTTCTAAAGTCATGATTCTATCATAATTAATAATAGTTTTAATTCTATGAGCAATAGTAATAATAGTAGAATCTTTAAGTAATTCTCCTATGGCTCTTTGAATAATTTCTTCAGTTTGATAATCAATACTAGCAGTAGCTTCATCCATAATTATAATTTTACTTTTTCTTAAAATAGCTCTTGTAATACAAATTAATTGTTTTTCACCAACACTTAAATTAGCACCACCTTCAGTAACAATTTGACTTATACCATCAGGACTTTTATCTAAAATATAGTCAAAACCAATCATTCTCATAACTTCTTTTATATCACTATCATTGTATTTATTAAGAGGATCAATATTATATCTTAAAGTTCCTTCCATTAAAGCTGGATCTTGTGGAATTATAGTTAAATTACTTCTTAAAATATCTAATCCAACTGTACTTATATCTACATCATCAATTAATATTTTTCCTTGAGTTGCTTCTAATAATCTAAACAAACATAAAGTTATAGTACTTTTTCCACTTCCAGTTCTTCCGGCAATACCTACTTTTTCATTTGGTTTTATTTCAAAATTAATATTTTTTAACACTATTTCTGTATCAGGTCGATATTTAACAGAAAAATCTATAAATTGGATTTTACCTTTATTTGGCCATTGACTTAAAGTAGCATCTATTATTTTAGTTTTTGGAGCTTCACTTGGACATTCAGTATATTTTAAACACCTTTCAATGTCAACCATTGAATTTTCTAATCTTGTCATTATATGTAATCCCATAATTAAACTTCTATCTAATTTAATTGAATAAGTTAATAAAATTCCAATAATATTTGCTGAAAAAGTATCTTTATATATAATAGTAAATCCAATTAAAAAAGCATTAAATGAAAAAGATAATAAATCTAAATATAAATCATTCCATTGAGAAGTTCCATTTAAAATTAATCTTATTTTTAAATTTTCATCAGTTCTATCATGATACATAGATTGATATTTTTTCTGATAATTAAAAGCTCTTATTGTTATAGCTCCTGGAATTGTTTCATTCATTAAATTTAAAACAGGTGATCTTACAATTCCTTCAATTCTATGAATTTCACGAGAACAAACAACATAAAATGAAGATATTTTGTAACCAACAATTGATAATATTGGTAAGAAAATTAAACAATAAGGTTGATATATAGAACAAATTAATAATGCTGAAACAAATCCAATTAAACATGATAAAACTTCATTAAATTCCCTTAGGGAAAATATATCTATACTAGTTAAATCTTTTGATAATCTATTAAATATTTGTCCTTTTGGAACTGTTTCATGAAAAGTTGGAATGGGAGCTCTTATTAAACTTTGAATCATTAATGAATGCATTGTTCTACTTGCTTTAATTGATGATTTTGCAATTAATCTAACTCTAATATAATTTATTACACAACTTGTTAAACCTAAGGAAGAATAAATACAAAAGTAGAAAAAATTTTTTGCTTTACTTTGATTATCATTCCAATATCCTAAAAATATATCTGAAGAACCATTAAAGCCGTTCATTAAAAGTAATAATATTAAAATTGCTACTAATATTATTACTCCACCAATAAAAGATATATATGTTGAATAAACTTTAAATTTTACTCTTCCTTCTTCTTTATCTTCATCTTTTGTTATTCTTTTCACTTTTCCTTTGTTTAAACTATTTTTATTATTTTCTTCTTCTTCACTATTTAAAAAATCATCTCTTCTTTCAGAAGAACTTTTTCTTTGTAAACCTTGATTTTTATTCATTTTATCATAAAATATTTTAAAGAAATCTTGTTCTTTAATTTCACTATAAGTTCCAATCCAATTAATTTCTCCATCTTTCATATAAATAATTCTATCAGCAAAAGAAACATATTGTAAAGCATGAGTGACTAAAATTCTAGTTTTTCCATTTAAATATTTAATAACGCAATTTTTCATTATTTTCATTCCAACATTAGCATCAAGAGCACTAATAGGATCATCTAATAAATAAATATCTCTATCACAATATAATGCTCTAGCAATACTAATTCTTGCTTTTTGACCACCACTTAAATTAATTCCTTTTTCTCCTATTTCAGTTAAATCTCCTCCTGATAAAATTTCTAAATCAGGTCTTAATTCACATATATCTATTATATTATTATATTTTTCTTCATTGAAAGGTTGATAAAAAATAATATTATTTTTAACTGTAGCATTTTGAATCCATGGTATTTGTGCTACATATGATATATTTCCATTAACATATACTTTTGTTGGTCCTAATGGTAACATATTATTTAATAATGCTTGAATTAAAGAACTTTTCCCACTTCCTACTTCTCCTATTATACATATAAATTCACCTTTTTTAATTTCGAAATTTAGATTTTTTAATATTGTTCTTGATTTATTTTCTTTATTTAAATTTAATCCTAAATCAGTTCCTAATGAATTTATTTCTGATTTAGTTGAAGAATCAGAATCAGATAATGTATCATTTGTAATTGAATCTTCAATTAAACTAGTATATTTAGTTTCATCTTTTTTTTTTTCTTTGTTGATTGGACCATAAGAACTAAAAGTAGGTAATTCAAATTCTTTAACTTCATATTTTTTACTTTTTTCAACTTTTTTCTCTTTTTTAAATTGTCCTCCTCTTCTTCCTCTTTTACTTTCATTTTCTTCTTCAAAACCTTTTTCAATTCCCCAAGTAAAGGAACCATTTTCAATTTTAATACTATTACCTTCAACTTCCATAATTTTATCATTTCTAATAATATTACGTTCATTTATTTCAGTTTCATTTAAAAATTTCTCAATTCTTTCCATTGAAATAGAAGTTTCATAAAAATTAGTTAAAATATTTGGAATACTTCTCAAAGGCATTTGAATAGAAGCAAAAATACCTAAACAAGTAAAAATATCTTCAATTCTTAATCTATCTCTAAAATATTGATAAGCTCCTATACTTACTATACTTGTTGCTACTGGAGCTAACCAACTTATAGAATTATTTAAATTTGATATTTTAAATCTTTTTTCTAAATTAGTCATTTCTTCTTCTCTTGCAATATTTATTCTATTTAAAAATTCATCTTCCCAAGAATATAATTTTAATACTTTTAAATTATTAAAAGTTTCTGTTGTTATTTTCATTCTTTTATCTTTTAATTTCATTCTTGTTTTCTGTAATTTTTTAAATTGTCTTTGAAAATAAAAATTAATAACAAGAAATATAATTAAAGTAATTAATCCAAAAATAAAACTAATTCCAAAAAATTTAAAAAGCATATATGAATAAGCAATAATTTGAAAAGGAATAGTAATTAAACTTGGTGTACTATTCATTAATTGATTTAATCTATGAGCATCAACTTGCATAAAATTAATAATTTCTCCAGTTTTAGCTTTATCTTTCATTGAAGCTGGAGAAACTTTTAATATTTTTTCATATATTAAACAAGTAAATTCAGTTCCTGTTTTATGTCCTAAAAGCATTTGATATTCAAAACCTCTTCTTCTAATAAATATTTCAGATAATTTTAATAAAAGATAAAAAATTCCAATTTGAACTTGAGAAAAAATTGATAATAGTGAATCATCTTTTTTATAATCTTTATTAAATCTTTTCATATATTCTCTAAATAAATTTATATCTAGGATATTCATTGAAACTCTAACAACAGAAAATATTAATATGATAAAAACAAAATTTAAATTGCTTCTAAAACCTGCTCTTATTAATGCCAATGTTTTTTTATTTCTATAACCTAAATTTTCCCATACATATTTTATACTTTTTAAGTATTCTTCACTTCTATATTTTCCTTTTAATTTTCCTAAATATTCCGGTTTTATTTTTACTAAATTTGATAATTTTATTATTCTATATGCCCAATAATAAAAAAGACGTGATAAAAAGCTTTGTTCTGAAAAAGGATCTTCATCTATATAACCATAATTATATACTTGAGGTGGATATGATTTTGTTTCTTCTTTTGAAGATGCGTTTATTTCTGAAAGATAATTATTTTTATCCATTTATTTTTTTTTTAATTTATTTTGGGTAAATATCATTTTTCTGTTATTTTTTATTAAATATTTTTATATTTGTTTAAAAATAATTATTTTAGTGTAATTTTTGAATACAAATTTTATAAAAATGTATATTATTTAAATAATAATAAGTTAATTAATCAAAAAATATTTTTATTTAATGGGGGTTGGGGGTTTGGGGATTGGGGTTTGGGGATTGGGGATTGGGGATTGGG
>JAEEGI010011633.1_pt1 | contig 18967 bp, 24 predicted proteins | sample 8958751 | NCBI WGS metagenome assembly JAEEGI01 (sample SAMN16246545, study PRJNA631951) | gut metagenome | biome: gut microbiome; feature: rumen; material: KS-attached | host: Bos | place: Iran: Karaj | collected 2018-10 | reverse complement strand
GGAAGGATCAAAGGAAAGAAGGGTTCCATTACCCAGATCCCCATCCTCTCCATGCCCGGAGGAGACATCACCCACCCGATCCCCGACCTGTCCGGATACATCACCGAGGGACAGATAGTTCTGTCCATGGACCTCCACAGGAACGGAATCTACCCTCCGATCAATGTTTCTTCTTCCCTCAGCAGGCTGATGGGAGGAGGAACCGGAGAGGGCAAGACCCGTGAGGACCACAAGGGAGTCTCCGACCAGCTCTACGCCGCGTATGCGGAAGGGAAGGACCTCCGCGGACTCGTGGCCATCGTCGGAAAGGACTCCTTGTCCGCCATGGACAGGAAGCTCCTGGACTTCGCCGACGTCTTCGAGGACCGCTTCGTCCGCCAGGGGCCCGAGGAGGACCGTTCCATCGAGCAGACCCTCGACCTGGGATGGGAGCTCTTCACCACCCTCGACCTCGAACAGATCACCAAGATCGGACGTAAGTACATCGAGAAGTACATGCCCAAGAAGGAGTGATCCCGATGGGAGCGCACGATGTCACCCCCAACCGTTCGGTCCTGCTCCAGCTGAAGAGCAAGATCAAGCTGACCCAGGGCGGTCACAAGGTCTTGAAGATGAAGAGGGACGGCCTCATCATCGAGTTCTTCGAAGTGATGGAGAAGGCCAAGAAGATGCGCGCAGGCGTCTCCTCCGACTACGACTCGGCAATGGAGAAGATCCGCATCGCCACGACGGTAAAGGGAGAGATCGCCGTGAAGTCCGCGGCGTACGCCCTGAAAGCGGATCCGCAGGTGAAGCTGAGCAGCAAGAGCATCATGGGAATGATGGTCCCCAAGGTGGAGGCGGAGAGCATCCACACCAAGATCACCGAGAAGGGATACGGTGTGATCACCACCTCCTCCTACATCGAGGATGCGGCGCTGGCGTTCGAGAAGCTTCTCGACACCATCGTCCGCGCCGCCGAGGTGGAGACCACCATGAAGAAGCTGCTCGACGAGATCGAGAAGACCAAGAGAAGGGTCAACGCCCTGGAGTTCAAGATCATACCCGAGCTCAAGGAGTCGGAGAGGTTCGTCAAATTCAGTCTCGAAGAGATGGAAAGAGAGAACACCACCCGTCTCAAGCACCTGAAGAAGGAGTGAGCATGAAATCGCTCGAAGAGCGCGCGGAGGAGATCAGGAACGACCCGAAGAAGCTCAGAAGGGTCTTCACGATAACCTGGATCGCCGCTTATTCGATGCTGATACTAGGAGCCATCATAATAATCTGGGTCCTTCTCATGGAGAAGGTCTTCAACTGAAACCTTTTACCCATTCCCCGACGCTCCTGACGGCGCCGGGGATGATTTTTTTTTTGAATTCTAGGGTTTCGTCACGCTTCCGGCGGATTGCCGGATGCGAGGGCGGTCACGCGCTCCAACGGGAGGCTGAGGATATCAGAGACTTCTTCAGGCTGCATGCCCTTGGAGAGAAGCTTCCTGGCGGCGGATTCCAGCAAGGAGTCGTTCTTTCTCCTGTCTTCTTCTATCTCGTTCCTTACTTCTTCCCGAGCCTACTTTATCATGGCGTCCATGCACGCCCTTAGATTCTCTTCCTCGTCGTAATACTGCTTGTATAATTCCATAATCTCCGACTTATTGGAGTGTATGAATTCTCCGATTCTGCCACAGCTGTGCCAGCATTCATCCAAGGCCTTGGAAACGGCTTCCATTTCATATTTGTCGGTTCCGTCATCCATGGAGTCGACAACGTGACAAGCCTTTGATGTAATTGTCCATTTTTCAAAAGGAGAGCGTGCATGCACGCTTACTTCGTGAAGTCGTGCATCCTCACGGTCCCGTCGGAAAGCGTGACCACGGGCATTATCGCAGGGTCGGGATTGAAGTTGTGCATCTTCTGGTACTCGGTCTGGCTCTGCCAGGTTGAGGCGTTTATCATCCGCACCCCGTTGAGGATCTCCTGCCCGGCGCCGTGGACGTGGCCGGAGACGAATATGTCCGGCACGTACTCCATGACCAGGTAGTCCCTCTTCTCGGGCGCCAAGGCGTTCCTCTGGCCGTATATCGGCGCCAGATGGCGGGTGGCGCACATCGCCCTCATGACCTTCAGCGGGTCCTCGTAGCTCATCCCCTGGACCCCGGCGATCCAGTCGTCCATGCTCTTCCCGTGGTAGGTCAGGACGGTCCTCCCCTCCACGCTCAGATACACCGGGTTGCCGACCATGAGGATGTTGGAGTCGAAGGATTTGGTGAACACCTTGTTGAGCGCGGGCTGCGGCTCCGCCAGGCGGGCGGCGTCGTGGTTGCCGGGGTGTATCACCATCTGGATGTGGTCCGGGACGTCCTTCAGGTACTCGGACAGCTTCTCGTACTGCTGGTAGATGTCGGTGATGTCCAGCTCCTTGTCCTGGTCCGGGAACACGCCGATGCCGTCCACGACGTCTCCCGGGAACACCAGGTAGTTGATCTCCTCCTTGACGGAGTTCGCCTTGAGCCAGGAGACCATCCTCTTCCAGGCGGGCTCCAGGAACGTGCTGCTGCCGACGTGGACGTCCGAGAGGAAGGCGATCTTGGAGACCAGGTCCGCGTCCTCCCACTTGTGGTCCTTCGGTATCCCCGGCCTGACGATCTTGTCGGCGACTATGAACGACTTGTTCCTGCCGGCGGGCTTGGTGATTATCCCGATGACCTCGTCGCTTACGAACATCTCCTTGGAGAGCGGCGACTCCTTCGAGATGAAGACCTTGGCGGTGTCCGACTCGTCCTCGATGGTGAGCATGATGTGGCCGTTCTTGGTGGTCGACTTGTCGTAGACCATCCCGATGATGCGGCACTCCCTGTCCAGGTCCTTCGCCCTGGCGATGCTGGTGGCCACGCCGAAGTCCCTGCGCTTCTCGATGATCTTCTTCAGGGCGAGGTACCTGCTCATGAAGTACGTGGCGAAGTCGTTGATCTTCCCCTCGCTGGTGGACTCGCCGGTTATGTCCGTCCCTCTCACGACATGCAGGTCCGGCGTGAACTTGTTCTGGGGCTTGATCTCCTTCGGAGACTCGAAGAGCACCTTGTCGCCGGCGATGCAGTCCATGATGTCCTTCTTGCTGACGAACATGGCGCTCTCCGCGAGATGCGAGAAGACGGTGTTGGTGAACGCCATGGGGTCGTTGTTGGAGAGGATCATCTCCATCGCGTCGGGGGTGAAGAATATCTTCCTCTTCGCCGCGGCGGACAGGATCTCCGACTTCATGACCTGTCATAGGCCCAACGATATAATTGATTTGGGCGGAGGTTCCCCGTCGTCAACCGTTAATATCTATGACTGCGATTGCCGTGCATGGCCGTAGTCAAGGTGTCCTGCCCAGTGAATCCCAGCGAAGACCCGGACAAGGTCCGCGCCGCCATAGAGTCCATTTTCCCGGACGCCGAGCTGGAGCTTGACGAGAAGGGCTTCTCGGGGACGGCGTCCCTGGACAGGTTCTCGAAGGCCATACGCTCCCAGAGGATCCTGGACGCCGTGCGCGGAGTGCTTCTAGCCAACGTCAGGGGGAGCTCGACCAGGATGTCCCTGAACAAGCAGGTGGCGACCGTAGGCAAGGTCTCCTTCGCCGACAGGCGTCCCGTGCTGGGGGCCATAGACGTGGTCATCGAGGACGACGACATATCCGCGCTCATCGACAGGGTGGCGCCCATGACCGTCGACGGGGAGGAGGTCCGCGCTTGACGATCGGCGTCTCCTGCACGGCGTTCAGCGCGAACCCGGTGGAGGACTGGGTCATACCGGTGTTCGAGGAGTTCGACCACTGGGAGATATTCTCCGAAGCCTATCATTCGGTCCTGTACTGCCTCGGGGAGATGGAGGAGGTCCTGCCGTCGTACGACATGACGTACTCCATACACGCCCCCATATGCGACGTCAACGTGGCGGCAGTCTCGGATTGCATCAGGGAGGCCTCCTTGAACGAGGTCGTCCGCACCGCGGAGCTCGCCTCCGACCTGGAGATAACGATGTTCACCGTCCATCCCGGGCTGTTCTCCATGTCGGTTCCCGGCATAGAGGAGCGCTCCCTGGAGATAGCCAGGGATTCGATGAGGTTCCTGGACAGGGCGGCCTCGGAGTACGGGGTGACGTTCGCCATAGAGAACATGCCGGACCTCCCGTTCTTCATAGGCAGGACCGCCGACCAGCTGGCCTCCATAATCGAGGGGACGGACCTCTCGGTGTGCTTCGACATCGGCCACGCCAACACCACGGGGCAGATTGACGCCATGGTCGACGCGTTCTCCGACAGGATAGCCAACGTCCACATCCATGACAACATGGGCGACAGGGACTCCCACTTGACGATCGGGGACGGGAACATCGATTTCCGTCACGTCCTGAGGCGCCTGTCCTCATACGGCGGGAACTACATCATTGAGTCGAAGGACTTCGATTCCGCCGTGGAGTCTCAGTCCCGCTTGGAGTCGCTGCTCTCCTGAATCCAAACCGGCATCCTGTCGATCCTGCGGACGCCGTCCCGGATGTCCTTGGCCAGCTTCGCCACGCTGATGAATCCGAGGACGATGACGGCTATGAGGATGAAGCTGTAGATCTCCTGACCCACGGCGGGGATCATCAGCGCGGTGTAGTCGATCAGGAAGTGGAGCATTATCGACGCGTAGATCCCGAACCTGATGAAGAGATACGAGAGCATGAGGCCGGAGAAGATCATGGGCACCACCTTGGCGGCCCCCCATCCGGACTCGTGGGCCAGCCCGAAGACGACCGCGGAAATCACCATGAGGACGACGGCGACCCTGGTGACGCCGGTTCCGCCGAGGAGGTACCTGACGCAGTCCTTCTTCCCGCACAGGGCGGCCACGACGACCATCGGTATCCCTATGGGTATCACGCGGCAGGCCATCTCCTCCCAGACGGCGGCGTTGGCGTATGCCAGGAAGGCCTCCGGGGAAAGATCCATGGGCAGGTCGTCCGGGACGGCTATGGTGTATCCCAGGGATCCCTCTATCGCCGCGATCACCAGGACCACGACCATGTCCGCGGAGAACAGGACGGCGATCCAGAACAGCGAGGTGCGGCTGATCCCCTCCACGTAGTTCGCGCTGCGCCGGTCGAAGATCGCGCGGGACTGGTACAGCATCACGAGCCCGGACGCCACGATGGCGACGACCAGGAGGACCCAGTAGGCCTGCAGGCCCTCCCCGGTGAGGACGCCTAGGCTGACCGCGGACGGAAGCAGGAGGAACATGTTCAGCGACAAGTCCTTCACGCCGGCGAGCGTGTCCGGGAACCAGTACAGCATGCAGGCGGCCTCGATGGCCAGCATGGCTACCACGAACGGCACAGCGATGAACACCGCCTTCTCCAGTGTGCGGTCGTCCTTCTCCTTGAGCCTCTTTCCGCAGTTCCCGCAGTATTCGTACCCCTGGTCGGCGTACGTGCGGCACATCTCGCATCCCCTCAGGGAACGCCCGCATTTCGGACAGTAGTCGTACCCGTCCTTCGCGGCCTGGTCGCATCTGTCGCAGGTCATGTCTCGAGCAGGGCGACGACTCCGTCGCACCTTTCCACCTCTATGAGGGCTAGGAGGCTCTTTCTGTATTTCGATATGTCGCGTATCTGCTCGGCGATGAAGGCCTCCCTCTTCGCGGAGACCTCCCTGTAGCCTTTTATCTTGTTCACGAACCCGTCCCACTGGACGGCCAGCTCCTCCGGCGTCTCCGCCGGGAAGCTCGTCTTCAGGCCTTTCTTGGCGTGATGGTGCTCCCTCACGAAGTCCATGGTCTTCACGGTGCCGCAATAGAGCTCCGTGAACTGCTCGTCGTTCATGTCCAGCGGGATGACGGTCATCCCCTTCTCGCCGCAGAGGTCCACCAGCTCGCACACGGCCGGCGACGGGAGCTCCACCTGGCCGAACCTCTCCATGAGCTTGGCGTACACCAGGTCCAGCTCCCCCACCTCGGGGTCGTCCTCGATCTCGCTCCGCTTCTCCACGGCTTGGATTCCTTCTATCCCGAGGGACACCGCGTACGCCTCGTATCCCCCGAACGCCTGGCGGACCTTCTCCGCCTCGGATCCCAGGCCGTTGACGAAGGGGAGGACGTCCACGGCGCAGTCCCCGACCTTCAGGGATATCATTTCCCGCCCCTCCTGGAGGCTACCAGGTCGGTCAGCTCGTTGGGGCCGTCCATCTTCTTCAGCTCCTCGTTGGACATCACGACGGTCCCGTCTATGTTGTCCCTCTCGCGCTTGTGCTCCACTATCATTATCGAGAAGCCGTCCATGATCTTGGATATCTCCGACGCCACTATCGCCTTCTGGACGATCTTGCTGTCGTCGGTCCCGAGGCCGGTGAGCATCAGGGACTTGCTGTCGTGGGTGACGGCCTCGAACGGGCTGCGGACCACGGGGAAGACATTGAACCCCAGGTGGGAGAGCTGCCTGAGCGCGAAGAGGTCCGGGGTGTCGTGCACCGTCCTGTCCTCCTTGTCCCTCTCCTCGCTCTTGAACGTGAACGGGTCGATGGGCTCGATTATCGGGAGGTCGAGGTACTCCTCTATCCTGAGGGCGGCGTCGATCATGGCGCCCATCCCCGACTCGTACATCTGGATCGTGCGCCTGGACACGCCCGCGGTCTCCGCGAGGGTCCCCAGGCTAATCCCCCTGTTCTCCCTCGCCTTCTTCAGAAGGTCGCTGTCCAGCTTGACGTAGAGCCCGCCGGGCGCCGCGAATATGAACGGGGGCGCGTCCTCCAGGAGGAGGTCGGCCAGGGTCTCGTTGGAAACTATGGATATGTTGAACCTGGAGTAGACGATCCCCACCTCCAGGCTGCCGGAGCTGGAGCGCTCCCCGGTGACCAGGGGCGTGGCTCCGAGCGCGTCGGCGAGCGTCTTCATCTCCTCGGCGTTGTCCTTGGAGAAGGCGTCTATGTTGCTGAGGACCTTGATGATCAGGAGCTTCTCGTCGAGCCTAGCCACTATGTCGAAGCATATCCCCCGGATGTTCAGGGCGGAGGACACGTCGAACCCCGCCTTGGCCAGAATGGCCCTGGTCGTGTTGATAAGCTCGTTACGTCCCATACTGGGGACGATGGCGGTATGCGACTTTATCTTATTGGGTTCCAAGGACGGGGTTTATGGCGGGATTAATGATCAGTATTCGTATCTAATCGTATTTTTTCGGTATTAATCGTATTATACGATTCTTTTGTATGCAGTCGACCTTCCAGAGCCGACGGTTTCCACCATCCCGGCGGATGACGCTTCGCGAATGGCGTTCAAGGCCCTCATGCGGGAGAAGCCTAGGGCCGTTTCCAGTTCAGACCTGCTCATGGGGCCTGTCGAAAGGGCTTCCAGGGCCTTCTTGGCATCTTCAGACAGTTTCTGGTCGATCATTCTCGGAAGAGTGACCTTGAAGACATTGGTGCTCAGTTCTATCTTGGGCTTGGAGGGCTGGTCCTTGTAAAGTCCCATCATGCGGGGTATGCCGGTGCCGTACGATTCCATGAGGCCTAGACGATAGAACACCGATGCCAGTTTCTCGTTTCTTCTTGAAGACGTGCCTAGAAGGATGTCATCCAGGCCCAGCCCTTTCCGGATTCCGCCGATGGACGATACGGACATGCGGTCGGGATACATCTCGATCAGGGTGCTCCCGGCTATGGCGTAGTCCCGGTGGACTATGGCGTTGACTATGGCTTCACGTGCCGCGTCCTCAGGGTAGTCGCGCATGTCTATGCGACGCGCCCCTTCTATCCGTGATCTTCTCGAGTTGTGCCTATCGACGAAGCCGTATGCCTTTTCGAACTGTGAGAGCAATGAGCCGGAGAATTCCTCGCGGTCCTGGAAAGTCGTCTTGTATCCGTCGTCGAATACGGCGGCCTTGATGCCTTGCTGGAACTGATCCGACAGCATGTATCCCAGATTGGTGAACTCTCCATTTCTGACCATCCCGATGGAGGTCATCTGGTTCCTTTCCAGCATGAGGCCGTTCATGCCGAATATGCGGATGGATTCCTCGAATGTGAGGTCCTGGTTCGCAGAAGGCATGTCCTCGTAGGGAGTCGACGGGGACTCGCGTATCATCTTGAGTATCCCCGGTTCGTCCAGGGGTATGTTCGACGGACCGTTGCGTACGAGGACGCCCCCTTCCTTCAATCCTTTTTCCTTCCAGTAATACGGCTTGTTCGCGCCTTCCTGGACATCTATCCTGATGACGTCTTTCCCTTCCATCACGACCGTTTGGACCGAGAATCCGCCGGTTATGGGAGGACGGACGTTGTCGGAAATGCTTGACACGACCCTGTTGCAGACGTCGTCCTGGTCGTCCACGCCGACCACGTTGCCGTCGTCATCGATGCCGATGTAGATCGTCCCTCCAGAGGTATTGGACATGGACACGACTGCTTTGATGACCTTGTTGGTGAATTCTTTCTTGAATTCGGTACGACTGTCCTCAATCAATCCAATTCCCATGAATCAATCAGGGGATAATCGTATTTAATCGTATTTTTTCGGTATTAATCGTATTATACGAAAAAAAGCGGCTCCCCGCAACCAAGGAGCGAGGGGCCGCATGGAAGGGTCCGCCCCGAAGGGCGGCCGCTTCACATGACTTCGATGCGGGTCCCGGCCGGCTTGGGGGTGACCGACCCGAGGGACACCTCGAGGAGGCCGTTGTTGTAGACCGCCTTCGCGGTGGACGGGTCGACCTCGCTGGGGAGCCCGACGTCCTTGTGGAAGCGCTTCTCCCCGTTGTCCACGTCGATGGTCAGGACGGTCCCGGAGCATTCCAGCGAGATGTCCTTCTTATCCACCCCGGGGATCTCGGCGATCACCTTGACCTTCCCGTCCTCGGAGGAGACGTCGGTGAAGGGCTCCCTGACCGAGGCGAGCTGGGGCCTGAGCAGCGAGCCGTCGGTGTTCCCGAACTCCTTCACATGTCTGACCCCGTCCGGGCCCTGGTACATGGTGTACCCGTACGTCTTCACGCCGGGCCTGTCCGCGTCGAACCTCGCGAAGATGTCCTCCATCCTCCTGTTCATGCTCTCGAAGCTTCCGAAGAAGCCGTCCCAGATGTCGTCTGCGCTCATGTCACTCACCTTCTGTCGTGTCTTTCTCTCTCGTTCTCATCTCATAAGGGGTTTGGAAAGGGGTTTCGGATCGGGACTTGTAGTCCTTGAGCTTCTTCCTCGACTCCGGCCCGAACTTGTCCAGGGCCTTGTCGAAGTCCTCGGCCTCGACCTTGCAGGCCGCGATCTCCTCCTCGGTCGGCATCTTCCCGCCGGCGACCAGCCGCCTCACGGCGTTCATGACCGCCTCGTTGCATATCGCGGCTATGTCCGCGCCGGTGCAGCCCTCGGTCCTCCCGGCCAGGTCGTCGAGGTCCACGTCCTCCCCCATCGGCCTCTTGCCGGTGTGGATGCCGAATATGGACTTCCTGGACTCCTTGTCCGGCGGTCCGATGTAGATCGACTTGTCGAATCTTCCTGGCCTGAGCAGGGCGGGGTCCATGATGTCCGGCCTGTTGGTCGCGGCTATCACCACGACGTTGTTCAGGCCCTCCAGCCCGTCCATCTCGGTCAGCATCTGGGAGATCACCCTCTCGGTGACGTTGCTGTCCCCTCCGGTCCCCCTCTCGGGCGCGATGGAGTCGATCTCGTCCATGAAGATGACGCACGGCGAGGCCTGCCTGGCCTTCCTGAACGTCTCCCTCACGGCCTTCTCGGACTCCCCGACCCACTTGTTGAGGAACTCCGGGCCCTTCACCGCGATGAAGTTGGCCTCCGACTCCGTCGCCACGGCCTTGGCCAGCAGGGTCTTCCCGGTTCCGGGCGGGCCGTACAGCAGGATCCCCTTCGGCGGCTTGGCGTTCATGTGGTCGAAGACCTTGCCGAACTTCAGCGGCCACTCCACGGCCTCCTTCAGCTCCTGCTTGGCCTCCTCCAGGGCCCCGATGTCCTCCCACTTCACGTTGGGCTTCTCGATCAGGACCTCCCTCATGGTGGACGGCTGCATGTCCTTCAGCGCGTTCTTGAAGTCGTCCTTGGTGACCAGGATGTTGTTGAGCACCTCCCTGGGGATCTCCTCGGCCTCCAGGTCCACGTCCGGCAGCACCCTCCTGAGAGCGGCCATGGCCGCCTCCTTCGTCAAGGCGGAGATGTCCGCCCCGGCGTATCCGTGGGTCTTGTCGGCGAGCCATTTCAGGTCGACGTCCTCGTCCAGCGGCATTCCGCGGGTGTGGATCTGCAGGATCTCCAGCCTTCCGTCCCTGTCGGGGATTCCGATCTCGATCTCCCTGTCGAACCTGCCGGGCCTCCTGAGGGCCTCGTCTATCGAGTTGGGCCTGTTGGTGGCTCCGATGACCACGACCTTCCCCCTGGAGTTCAGGCCGTCCATCAGCGAGAGCAGCTGGGCGACTATGCGCCTCTCCTCCTCGCCGTTGACCTCGTCCCTCTTCGGGGCGATCGAGTCTATCTCGTCGATGAAGATGATGCTCGGCGCGTTCTCCTCGGCCTCCTTGAAGATCTCCCTGAGCTTGCCCTCGGACTCGCCGTAGAACTTGCTCACGATCTCCGGACCTCCGATCGAGATGAAGTTGCTGCTCGTCTCCCCGGCGACCGCCTTGGCCAGCATGGTCTTCCCGGTTCCCGGGGGCCCGTGCAGGAGCACTCCTTTGGGAGCCTCGACGCCCAGCCTCTTGAAGAGTTCTGGATGCCTCAGCGGAAGCTCCACCATCTCCCTGATCTTCCTGACCGCGTCGCCGAGTCCTCCGATGTCGTCGTAGGACACCTTGGGCACGTCGCCCTTGTCCGCGGCGGGCTTGTCGGAGATCTTGACCTGGGTGGTGTTGCACATGATCACGGCGTCTCCGGACGGGGAGAACGACGTCACCACCAGCTCGATCCTGTTGCCCATGACGTTCAGCGTTATGGTGTCCCCTTTGGATATCGCGCGGCCCTCGAAGTTCTGCCTCAGGAAGTCCTCTCCTCCCTGCAGCCTCAGCTGGTCCGTGGGGGCGAAGGTTATCTTCTCGGCGTTCTTCGCCGCGACCTTCTTTATCGACACCCTCTCGTCTATTGACACCCCGGCGTTGCGTCTGGTCGCGCCGTCTATCCTTATTATGCCGCGGTTGGCGTCCTCCGGACCTCCCCTGAGGACCTTCACGACGGTCTTCTTGTTCCCGTCTATCTGGATTATGTCCCCGAACTTTATGTCGAGGACGTCCATCAGGGCGGGGTCGAGCCTCGCAACGCCCCTTCCGGTCTCTCCCGGTTTCAGCTCCGCGACTTTGATCGCCTTCTCGTTTGCCATCGAAATCACTTCCTTTTACCTTCTCAGAGGGATTTCCGCCCTCTCCGTCTTATCTTCGGCGCCTCCGACGATGCTCAGAAGCCTTCCGCGCTCGTGGATCAGCTCGGATCTCCGGCGTTCCAGCTCCCTTATCTCGTCGTCTATCTCGGTTATGCGTTCCATGGCCTCCTCCGCCCTCATGGGCGCGGGCTCTTCCGGATCCTCGTCGGATGGGGGAAGGAGCCTCACCGAGAACATCCCGCCCTGCATGTCCACCACGAGGGTGAACGCCGCGCTCGGGACGTACACGGTCCGGTCCGGCCCCATGCTGCTGCTTTCGCGGTAGCTTGCGACCATTCCGTTGCGCTCCATCAGGACCAGGTTCTTCATCACGGCCTGCTGGCTCACTCCGAGCTCCTTCGACAGCCTCAGAGGGTAGCTGGGGCCGTTCACGAGGGCCTCCAGTATCCGCCTGCGGGTCGGGTTCTCGACCATTGCCAGCAGATCGTCGATGTCCATCTATTCACCTCTTAGTTGTTAACCATCGGTTGACTACTGATGTATATGTTTGATATTCTATATAAATTTATCTACATAGGGCGGCCTGCCCGCCATGGATGAGGCCGATTCAGGCGTCCAGAATGAGAAATCCCTTCTAATCAGCCGCCGGTTTTTCCAGCAATCAGCATATACGGTTGGCGAGGATTGGGTGGCATGCTGACGGATGAGGAGATGCTCGACATGGCGATAGACGAGGCTTTGCTCGGCATACGCTCCGGCCACGGCGGCCCCTTCGGATGCGTGATAGCGAAAGACGGGGAGGTCGTCGCCCTCGGGCACAACAGGGTCCTGGCGGACAACGATCCGACCGCCCACGGGGAGGTCAGCGCGATACGCCGCGCATGCGGCATCCTGGGGACGATAGACCTGTCCGGCTGCACCCTGTACACCAACTCCGAGCCGTGCCCGATGTGCAAGGCCGCCATCAGCTGGGCGAAGGTCGGGAAGGTGGTGTACGCCGTGACCATGCGCGACGCGAACGACGTCCTCGGGTTCAAGGACCTGAGGATGTCCGAGGCGATGGCGAAAAGGGAGGACCTCACGCCTTCGAAGCGCATACCCATGGAGAGGGGGCTGGAGCCCTTCGAGGAGTACAGGGATTCGCGCGGTCATATCTATCGAAGTCCAGTTTTTTTCGAAATGCCAATAGCCTGGACCAATGCAATGCTATCATGGCCATCGGCGCTAGCATCATCGCATTCACGATGATGACCATCCATTTGTATCCGCGATTGCTGGTGACAAGATCGAACCCGACAGCGCGTTCTATGACGCTGAGCAATAGGAGAATCAAATTGTAAAGTATGAATCCGCATAGCAGTATGAAGAATGTCAGTTTGAGAACATCTACATCCTGTATTCCAGAAAGTGATCCGGATAGGAAGGCCATGCCTCCAGTGAAAGTGAGCACGATTGCAGAGAACATGCCGAGGACGGTGACGAGTCTGATGTTGTTCTTGGACGATTCTGATTTGACATCCTCCAAGTCTTTGGTGACTTTGCTTATGTTTTCATGAATTTCATTCAAGTCGCCATCTGCTTTGGATATTCTAGAACCTACCGTATCCAGACCATTTTTCAGCTCGATTGCGGTGTTGCGACTTTCTTCCAACTGCTTATAAGAGGCGATTCTGGAGATTTCCAAGGACAAGTGGTCCTCGAGTTTCAGCAGTTTCTCTATCAAGGCTTCGTCATCGCATCTTTTCATCACGATGCGAAGATTCGTCATCAAGACGTCAAGGTCCTCGTCTCTCTGCTTCCTCACATATTCTGTCAGGGTGCTGTACTTATGTCTGAAATTCAGACCTTCGTATTTCTCAAGATACAATGATTTGAATCCGTCCTTTACGCTGTCTAAGCCATTTTCGTCAGATTCTACGCCTGCGTTGATGAGTTCGTCCAAAAGAGATTTGAGATGGTTTTGTCTGTTTTCATTCCATTCGAAATAGCCGTCGCTCATAGCTATCAGCGTAGTCCCTGATCATGTCGTACGGTATTGTGCCGCTCATTCCTTTTCCATCATTGTAAACCGTTTTCCAGGGCCCTTTTGCATGCGTCTCGCCGACCAGTGATCCAACATCCCTCTTGTTGTATGTCATCACGAGCGGGGATAGGATGCTTGAATCATTTTGGGAGACGGTATTGGGTTCGGTGAGGCAAATGGGATCTGCGATGAATGTCCTGTACTTCCAGTATACGGCTGGAATCACAGGGCCGTATTTCCATGCTTGAATCTCATCGTTGAAAAGGTTCTTCCCGGTCTGCCTGTAGTAATCGATCCAAAGGAAGTAGAGCATCTTCTGTAACTTCATGTTGTCAACAGGCTTTCCAGCCTTAGTGCATTCGCCAATGACGTATTTGGCGACTTCTTGCGCCCTGTACATTGCCTCCTCCGTCATGTCATCGCCGTGGATCCTTTCAATCTACTGGAGAGGTTCGGCTAAACTTATTTTTGTTGAAAAACCAGCTTGTCTACGGATCGTGCCATGTTTGTAAATATGCACGCTCGGAATGTTGTGTAAGGGCTCAGAGCCATGCGAGGCTCTCCCCAACCAGGTTCCAATCGTTTTTCACGGCATATCGTTTAGAGAATGAGGTGAAGCGGTTTGCAGGCATCCGGCCGGGTCAGTCGGCGGCCGGAGCGCCTATGGTGAGGAACCATACGACCAGCAGTACTGCTATGACGCCGATGACGGCGCCCACCTTCACTACGGATTTGGTGTCTTCAGTCATTGTATCCGGCGGATGGAAGGGCCTCGGGGTATAATAATTTTTAGAATATCCTAAAAATATTATGGAATAATTAAAAGACTCAGGCGGTCAATTTACATATCCTGTCGGGCATGGGCGGGCGATGACCGGCATTCTTGTGGACGACATGGTCGAGGTCCGCGACCAGAGCGAGGGGAGCCGCCTGTACACCCGCGGGAACTACGGATACCCCCGCAGCGGCGGAGGCGTCGACCTGGACCTGGTGGAGGCCACCTACCTGTCGGAATGCGGAAGGCTGGACGTCGAGTTCGAGGGCGAGAGCGTGGCCTTCGAAGACCTTTTCATGCACTCCGCCTCCGTCTACGACGATTTCGACATCAGATACCTGGTCTACAGGGACCTGAGGCAGAGGGGGTTCGTGGTCAAGGCCGAGTCCGGCGACTTCGACCTCTCCGTGTTTCCTAGAGGGAAGACCCTCAGCGACTCCCGTCCCGAGTACTACGTCAAGGCGGTCTCGGAGAACTCCCCCCTCGAGATCCACGGCCTCATATCCCAGGTCATGGACGCCGACGCGCGCGGCAGGAGGGTCCTGTACGGCGTGGCCGACGAGGAGGGCGACGTCACGTACTACAGGATGTATCTCCGCGACCCGTCCGGCACCGTGTTCCCGGACGACCCCGGAAGCGTCCCGGAAGGCTGGCTGGTCCGCGACAGGATATTCGTCTACGGGCAGGAGGACGCCGAGGCACTCCGCTCCGCCGGCTTCTTCGGAAAAACGGTGGGGGGCTTCATGCAGCTCTCGCTGACCGAGGGGTGCTTCCTCCTCTCCAGGGGGAGGATGTCCGTCCTGGCCCCGGACGGCGGACCGGTGTCTTTCGACGAGCTCAAGAGGTTCAGCGCCTCTGTCCAGGATAACTTCGCCTCCCGCCTGAGGGTCTATTCCGACCTCCGGGACAGGGGCATGGTGGTGAAGTCCGGATTCAAGTACGGCAACCATTTCCGCGTGTACGTCTCGTCTCCCGACGACTGCCATGCCAGATACCTGGTCCACGCCATAGACGACGGCTCGATACGCACGTGGTCCGAGGTCTCCAAGACCGTCAGGCTCTCAGGCGGGGTGAAGAAGGAGATCCTGTTCGGAAGGGCCGTCCGCAAAGGGATCCAGTACCTGGAGTTCCAGTGGTTCAGGCCTTGAGAGAAAACGCCCGGGAGGCCCCGGGCAATGGTTTCAGAGCTGGATGTCGATCCCGAGCTTGTCGGTGAGCTCCTTGTAGCGGTTGCGTATGGTGACCTCGGTGACCCCGGCCACGTCCGCGACCTCCCTCTGGGTCCTCCTCTCGCTGCAGAGGATGGAGGAGATGTAGATCGCGGCCGCGGCGACTCCGGTGGGGCCCCTCCCGGAGGTGAGCTCCTTCTCGGACGCGTCCTTGAGGATCTCGGCGGCCTTGTTCTGGACCTCCCCGGTGAGCTTGAGCTCGGAGCAGAACCTCTGGACGTAGTCCTGGGGCTTGGTGGGCATCAGCTTCAGCTTGAGCTCGCGGGTCATGAACCTGTAGGTCCTCCCGATCTCCTTCCTGCCCACGCGGCTGGACCCGGCGACCTCGTCGAGCGTCCTGGGGACCCCGCACTGCCTGCACGCGGCGTACAGGGAGGCGGCGACGACGCCCTCTATGGACCTTCCCCTGATCAGGTTCTTGTTGACCGCCTTCCTGTAGATCATGGCGGCGGTCTCCCTCACGTTCCTGGGCAGGCCCATCGCGGAGGCCATCCTGTCCAGCTCGGACAGGGCGAACGCCAGGTTCCTTTCCGTGGCGTTGGAGACACGGATCCTCCTCTGCCATTTCCTGAGCCTGTACAGCTGGGCCCTGTTCCTCGTGGGGATGCTCTTCCCGTAGCTGTCCTTGTTCTTCCAGGAGATCTCCGTGGACAGTCCCTTGTCATGAATGGTATACGTCATGGGGGCGCCGGTGCGCGCTCTTTTCTCTCCCTGTTCGACGTCGAAGGCGCGCCACTCGGGACCCTGGTCGATGAACTGGTCGTCCAGAACGAGTCCGCAGTCCTCGCAAAGAAGCTCTCCGCGCTCGTAGTCGCGAACGAGATGGCGGCTGCCGCACTCGGGGCAGACCTCGATCTCTTCTGTTCCTTCTCTTGTTTTTGCCATTCTGCTGCCTCTCTTTGTAGAAAGCTTCCATCCCTTTCAGTCCGGACGCGTCCCTGTCGGCGTCAGGGGTCACGGACGCGTAGGGCGCGTCGACCGGGCCGAAGACCCTTCCGACGGACCCTATCCTTTTGAGTTTACGGTCGAATACGGCGTCTCCGATGTCAGGCAGCGCATCGCATCTGACTATCGCCCTCCCGTCGGCGGTGACCTCCTCTATAAGGCCGAGGCGTTCCATTTGACCACATCAAGCACTATATGTACGTATGTACTGTGCGTTAAACCACAATAATGATGATATTATATTTAAAACTATGTGAACATTTATAAACGATGAACAATAATCGGCTGGCAATTCTATAAATCGGTTGCTGGATGGAGCCCGTTTTTTTGGATATATGGTCTCTCCATCACACTTAGTGGCCGTTTGTGATGAATTATTGCAAATATTGCACGATGGTGCTGTCGTACGATTCCGTACGGGCCACCGTCACGCGGAGGTCTGGAACGGACGTCGTCGTCTGCCTTGGTACAAGATAGTTTTAACTACGGTCAATGTTTTATGCCGGTCAGTTACCGCATTAGCGGGCGGAAAACGGAGGCAAAAAAATGGATCTCATGACATTCGTGACCCTGATAGTCCTCGCATTCGCGCTGGTCATGCTCGTGGCCGGCGTGCTCGCCGCTGCGCTCGGCTCTGGAAAGAGCAGGGCCTTCGGCGTGGTGATGGCGATCATCGGTCTCGTCGTCGGTGTCGTCTGGGCCTATCTCACCGGATGGAGCGACATATCCCCGTTCAGCGAGGTCGCGCTCTATGACGCCGTCTACAGCGCCGTCGTCGATCTCATCGGCGTCCTCATCGGGGCTCTCGTCGCTGTCGGAATATTCCTCGTCGTGGTTCTCAAGAGCTGATCGGGGATTCCGGAAACCTTTTCCTTTTCTCTCCATCTATTTCGGACCGCTAAGGTTATTATCGTCCGGGACGGTCGCCGTCCCGATGTCCAAGGTATCCGTCATAATGGGAAGCAAGAGCGACCTGCCGGTGGCCGAGAAGGCTATCGGCATTCTGAAGAAGTTCGGGATACCGTACGACATAGCCGTCGCATCGGCCCACAGGACCCCCGGCAGGGTCGAGGAGCTGGTCAAGGGCAGCGATGCCGACGTGTTCATAGCGATAGCGGGCCTATCCGCCGCCCTTCCCGGCGTCATCGCGTCCTTCACCGTCAAGCCCGTGATCGGCGTTCCGGTAAGCGGCGCGGTCAACATGGACGCGATACTCTCGATAGTGCAGATGCCCCCGGGGATACCCGTCGCGGCGGTGGGTCTGGACCGCGGCGACAACGCCGCCGTGCTGGCGGCCGAGATGCTGGCGATCTCCGATGAAAGGATAAGGTCGGAGCTCTGCAGGCACAGGAAGGAGCAGGCCGACAAGGTGGTAGCGGATTCCGAGAAGGTGGTCGCCGATGCTGGGTGCCGAGGACTTCATAGACGACGCGATGGCCGCGGCCAGGGAGAGGATACCCGGGAAGGCGGTCATAGCTTGCTCCGGCGGCGTGGACAGCATGGTCGCGGCCGTCCTGGTCAGCAAGGCCATAGGGGACAGGCTCCTGGCCGTGTACGTGGACAACGGGCTGATGAGGAAGGGAGAGACCGACGAGGTCCGCGGCATGCTCTCAGACATGGGCATCAACTACAGGATAGTGGACGCCGGGGACGAGTTCTTCAAGGCCCTGAAGGGCGTCACCGACCCCGAGGAGAAGAGGAAGGTCATCGGAGAGAAGTTCATCAGGGTCTTCGAGAGGGAGGCCAAGGACTTCGGCGCCGACGTGCTGGTCCAGGGGACCATCGCCCCCGATTGGATAGAGAGCGGCGACGGCGTCCGCGACACTATCAAGTCACATCACAACGTGGGCGGCCTGCCCAAGGACATGGGGATGGAGCTCTTCGAGCCGCTCAGGGACCTGTACAAGGACGAGGTCCGCGACCTGGCCAGGATGCTGGGCGTAAAGGCGTCCGAGAGGCAGCCGTTCCCCGGCCCCGCCCTGGCCGTCAGATGCCTGGGCGAGGTGACCCCGGAGAACATAGCCATCGTGCGCGAGGCCTGCTTCATCGTGGAGGACGAGATCATGACCGCCTCCGTCGCAGGCAGGATGGAGATGCCGTGGCAGTACTTCGCGGTGCTTCTGCCGTCCAGGTCCGTGGGCGTCCAGGGGGACAGGAGGGCGTACGGCCGCACCATAGCCATCCGCGCCGTCTCCTCCGTCGACGGGATGACCGCGACCTATTCCAAGATCCCGCTGGAGGTCCTCGACTCGATATCCACCCGCATCACCAACACGATGAAGGACTCGGTGAACCGCGTGGTGTTCGACATCACGAACAAGCCTCCCGCGACCATCGAATGGGAGTGACCTCATCAGCTTTTTATCGTATGCGCCGATGGAGAGCCGATGAAGATATACGTCGTCGACAACGGCGGCCAATGGACGCATAGGGAATGGCGCGTGCTGAGATACCTCAAGGTGGACACCCGCATCGTCCCCAACACGACTCCTTTCGAGGACATATCGGACGCCGACGGCCTGGTGCTGTCCGGAGGCGCCCCCAGCGTGGCTTCCGACACCGGGCGCATGGGGAACAACGGGGAATACCTGGACAGGGCGGACTTCCCGGTTCTAGGCATATGCGCCGGGATGCAGTTCATGTGCGGCCACTTCGGCGGGACGCTCGGCCCCGGCTCCACCCCCGAGTTC
>JAEEGI010011629.1_pt1 | contig 18968 bp, 18 predicted proteins | sample 8958751 | NCBI WGS metagenome assembly JAEEGI01 (sample SAMN16246545, study PRJNA631951) | gut metagenome | biome: gut microbiome; feature: rumen; material: KS-attached | host: Bos | place: Iran: Karaj | collected 2018-10 | reverse complement strand
TATGGAATCTCAAAATGTGGAATATAAGCAGTCCTGGAAGGACGAATACCTTAAATGGATTTGCGGCTTCGCCAACGCACAAGGTGGCACCCTGTATATCGGTATTGATGATAACGGTAATGTTTGCGACTTGAAGGATGCAAAGAAGTTGATGGAGGATATACCCAACAAAATTGTCAACTACTTGGGTATCGTGAACGATGTTGATTTGCTTAATAAGGATGGGAAAGATTATATACGGGTAACGGTTACTCCAAGCAACACCCCGATTTCATATCATGGCAAACTATACTATCGTTCCGGAAGTACACTGCAGGAATTGAGCGGCACGGCTGCCCAGAATTTCCTTTTGAGGAAGATGGGGGCCACATGGGATAGCCAGATTGTTGAGCGTTCCTCGCTGAATGATATTGACACAACAGCGATTGAATACTTTCTGAGGAAAGGCGTAGATAATGGCAGGTTGACCACCGAGACAAAAACCGACAGCCTACAGAAAATCCTTTCCAACCTCAGATTGGTAGATAATGATGGTCGCCTGACAATGGCTGCTCTTATGCTGTTCGGTAAAGACCCACAACAATTCTGTCTAAATGCCCGCTTCAAAATCGGACGCTTTGGAAGAAATGGCAGTGAACTTTTCACTCAGGACTTGATTGAAGGCAACCTTATACAGATGGCAGACAAGATTTTGTCCATCCTAAGCGACAAGTATTTGATTCGTCCCATCCACTACGAAGGGCTACAACGCATAGAACCACTCGAAATACCCGAATTGGGACTTCGTGAACTTATTTATAACGCCATCATTCACAAGTCGTATGATGGCCCCGACATACAAATGAAAGTATTCGATGACCGTATAACCTTGTGGAATTACGGTATGCTGCCGGATGGTATCACTGTCACAAACATGTTTTCCGAACACAGTTCGATGCCGAGAAACAGACTGATAGCAAATACATTCTATTTGGCTGGCTTTATCGAAGCGTGGGGACGTGGATTTGAGACTGTGGCAGACTCTTTTAGGAAAGAAGAGTTGGAGGTGCCGACGTTCAAGGAGGAGTTTGGTGGACTGTCTGTGACTATTAAGCGTGAGATATTCACTGAGATTCAGCGAGGAGGACGCGTAGACGACAAGACTGGCAGGATTGTCAAGAATGACATCTCAAAGAGAGAAAATGGCTGCCATAATGTCGTAAGTGGTGTCGTAAGTTTGTCGCAAGTTCATCTAACTGAAAGACAGAAGAGAGAGTGTGAAATAATTGAAGACAATCCATTTGTTTCAAGTAAGCAAATGTCGGTAGTTCTGTCAGTAGATTCCAGAACCGTGCAACGAGATCTCGCCACATTGCAAAAAATAGGAGTTCTAATTCGCGAAGGTAATACTAGTGCTGGCAGATGGGTGCTTGTGAACAAATGGAAAGACGTTTTCGCTAAGTCGAAATGAATTTATGGATAGGTGACTGTCTCAACGGACAAAATGCCGAAAGGAAACGATAGATAATTGTACGTACAAGAACATAATATCGAACAGCAAAACCATGTTAATATTGCATGGTTTCACTCGTTCACTTTCACGGGCAAAGAACAGCACTCGAAAACGATGAAGCAACCTTGATCATAGTCGCTTGTAAAGGTCGTTCCATATCTATTTTTTGAAGAAAAAGCATCAAAATACACTCTCCAAAAGCCACTTTCCGACAGGGCATTTCTACCTGATGGTATGGTGTAAACCTGTTGCATTTTGGTCGTCTTTCTTAATTGCAAAAATACTATTTTTCTTTGAATTAGGCGAATTATTCGTACCTTTACATCCAAACACAATGAGAAATAATATCATAAATAGCTTATACAATGAATATTAAAATCGAATCCAATTTTCTGTTTTCTGTGTCGGCAATCCAATATTCCGCCACGGGTGAACTCTGCATCACACTCAATTCTGACAAAACTTCCCCTGATGGTCGCTATCAGTATAGAGCCAGTCTCGGTAGCGGACAAGCCGAGGAAAAGCCGACCATCAGCCTACTACAATATGCCACGGACTTTGCCACGTCCGCAAATATCAAATCAAAAACCAAGGACTCGTATCGGCTTATGTACAATCATCTTGAGAAGTATGGCGACATGCCGATTGACAAGATTACTACCGCCTATCTCCAAGACTATATTCGGTATCTCCAGATGCAGGGCTTGAAGTGTGGCACTGTAAGACTATACTTTCAGAAACTGGCGTGTGTACTGCATGATGCCTATAAGAACGGACTCTTTGACGACAGGATATTGCAAAGAGTAAAAAGACCTAAACGGGAGCAGGAGAAGAAAAGTTTTCTATCGGAAACGGAACTAAAGAAACTGACGAAGCACCAACTGTCTGACGAATACAACAATATCCAAACCATGTTTCTTTTCTCTTGTTTGACAGGGCTGCGTTTCAGTGACGTGCAGGGACTACGATGGAAGGATGTAAAACGCAATGGGAAACACCTACAACTGGAGTTCCACCAACCGAAAACACAGCCCCACAAGCTTTTCCCACGCAAGCCCAGTAGCCCCGATAAAGCCTCCTCATTTCCCCGCGTTACAGTTGTTACAGTGTTACAGTTCAAAATCCTCTCTTTGGAGAATGAAGAATGTTCAAATAGACATTCAATAACATAACAAAAGAGCCCTCTACTGGAGAGTTCTGCGAAGCCAGAAAGTATGAAGAATCAGGAATCTCCACACTGTAGATAAGCAATCTTCTGCTGCTCTCATTTTACGCGATATTGGGAAAAAGATGTTTAATTATAAAATAATCGTATCTTTGCAAAATAAAACCCATATACTGCTTGAGATATGAGAAAGACAACTCTTCTATGCCTTAGCTTATTGTTCTCCATTAGCGAGATTTCAGCACAAGTATATAAAGTTGACGGTTCTTTGTACGACACCATATATGCCATCATTGAACATGAGGGCGTTAAATTACGGTTGGTGACCACCGTTTACAAAGATACCTTGGCAGAAGACGAATCAATAAAGGTACCCGTCTATCCGATTGTCCTAAACCAGAAGATTGAGGTGTATCAAAACGGTATCATGAAGCGGTGGCACTATATCAAGATACCAAAGAAATATACCTACACAACAAGTGGCCGATGGGTGAGGTATCAAACCATACCTGTGCTCGGGTTGTCGGTTCAGCAGGACGGCCAGCAGTTCTTCTTTATGGCTGATGGTTGCCAAACTGGATGCGGCAAAGTGGGAGAGTTTATCGGAATCTATTCGATGCAAGGGGAGACTATGTCTGAAAAAAATGGTGTGGAGGGCGCACCTGTCGAAAGCGGATGGAGAAAACAGTATGGGTATGCAGAGCCGGATACAGAAATCGACTACGCTTTCTCCAGCAGGTGCCGCATGAAAGAAGTAACAATTACCTGTTTTTTTCAACAATGAAATTAAAGGAAACATCTTTAGGAAATTAATGTTATGAAGAAATCGTTGTTTGTTTTGGCTCTTTGGGGGGCGAGTGCGCCAGTGTGGGCACAATTAAACAGAGGCGAATTGAGAAGCGACCGCTCGTGCTAGAAGACGGCTCCTCTATTTCGTCGCTCCATCGCCGTTACTTTTACATTACTTCAACGCCATTTCTACGCTCCAAAAGCGTCGAAATACCGTTGAAGTAGCGTTGAAATAACGAACCTTCGGCGAACCTACGGCGGAGGTGCAACTGGTGTAGCAATTGCAAAACGAATAATGGGAGCGGACGGGCAGACCGAGGGGAGAGGGACGATAATTGGGGAAGGAAGTGCAAAAAAATAGAATCATTACTAAATTTTTTGTATCTTTGTAGGAACAAAAAGTTGTGGTTAATGGACACAACGAGTTGTTATATTGTGTGTTATAATAAAAATTTGACAATTTACACGAATCAATAAACAATCTTATAGCAATGAAAAGAATTCTTATTGTTGGTGCGGGTGGACAGATTGGTTCTGAGCTCACACGTAATTTGAGAGACATCTATGGTGACAACAATGTAGTATGCAGCGACCTCAGACCGCTGAAGGGCGACCCCTACGAGCGCGGCCCGGTGGAGCGTATCGACTCTACACAGATTATGCAGATTGCAACGGCTGTGAAGAACTACAATATTGACACCATTTATAACCTTGCCGCCATTTTGAGTGCAACGGCAGAACTCAACCCTATGCTTGGATGGAATGTGGGTATCGGCAGTCTGGTGAATTGCCTTGAAGTGGCCCGTCTGTTTGGCTGTGCAGTGTTCACACCCTCGTCAATCGGAGCTTTCGGCCCCAGCACTCCCCACGACAATACTCCTCAGGACACCATACAGCGTCCCAACACCATCTACGGTGTGACCAAGGTGACAGGCGAGTTGCTGTCGGATTATTATTTCACCCGTTTCGGAGTCGACACCCGCAGCGTGCGTTTCCCCGGCCTTATCAGCTACCAGACGCTCCCCGGTGGCGGCACCACCGACTATGCAGTGGAGATTTACTATGCCGCTGTGAAGGGCGAGAAGTTTGTTTGCCCCTTGAAGAAGGGCACCTATATGGACATGATGTATATGCCCGACGCCCAGAAGGCCATGATTGACATCATGGAGGCCGACCCCAGCAAGCTGGTGCACCGCAACAGCTTTAATGTCACTGCCATGAGTTTTGACCCCGAGATTATATACAATACCATCAAGAAGCGCTATCCCAACTTCGAGATGGTGTACGAGCCGGAACCTATCAAGCAGGCCATTGCCGACAGCTGGCCCGACAAGATGGACGACAGCTGCGCCCGCAACGAGTGGGGATGGAATCCGCAGTATGACCTTGAGAAGATGACCGACGACATGATTCTCAACCTCAAAAAGAAATTATTGTAGCATTATTGTTTCATGGTATGGGCAGACAATGGCCGTGTGCTGTTGTCTGCCTTTTATTAGAGGTGTTTGGGTTGAAAAAGTAGGTAGAAAGCAGCGTCCGGACGATGGGCTATCAACTGGTGGGAGCGGAAAGTGAAGGGGAGTGACGAATGGCGGGATGTTTCAATCTTGTTGTAGATGAGCAGAATAGTGATGTATGGGATATTGTGGGCGGAAAATGTTGACGGAGTTTAACATTTGTTTGGCAAAAAAGTTGTATCTTTGCAGTCCAAAAAAAGTGACAGAGACAGAGTAGGGGACAGGTTGGAAACAATAGAAAAAAAGTGAATAATAGAACCGATGAGCCGATGGGATATAACGGGCACAATGAATAGATGAAAAAAGTATTTGTATTGTTTGTTGCATTGGCAATGGGTGTGGCGATGTCGTACGCCCAGGAGGTTCAAACCCAGTCTCCCTCCAATAGTGACTATGCCGAGCTGGTGGCAACCGATGTTGACCTGAGCGCGAGTCCGATGGAAATAAAAGATGCTTCGTTCCCCAGCGAGCAGGAGATACAGGCATTGGTGGAGGAGCATGTGCAGAATCCCGACCAAACCACGGCAGCCCTTCTGAATATTCTGTTGGGCGATTTCGGTGTGGGCCATTTCTATACCGGACAGACCCTGCGCGGGGTGCTGGATTTGGTTTTCTGCTGGACGGGCATTCCCGCCATTATCGGTATTGTGGAGGGAATTATCTGGCTCTGCGACGACGAAGCAACATGGGCTGCACGTGTGGCCAAATGGCAAAGCAAATAGCATGATTATGCCGTACCCGGGCCGGAAACGGAAATGAAGAGAGCCCGGGAAGCGGATGAATGGAAAGACAAGATGGTCTGTGTGAGATGCAGGCCATCTTGTTGTTGTATATGGGTGTGGCAAGAGTAGCGGAACGGCTATTGGATGGCAGATACAAATGCTTGGGTACAAGTTTTTTGTACGAAAAATAGTAGTTGGTTTTAGTTATGTCATTTTTTTTGTGTAAATTTGCAATTCCAATTATTGGGAGATAAAAGGTAGGATAATTATATAAAAACTTTATATCCATGAGAAAAATCAACAGTATTATTGCAGCGGGATTGTTCTGTCTGAGCATGTTCGCCGTGCCGACAGCCGATGCCTGCACCAATTTTCTTTTCACAAAGGGTGCTACCAAGGATGGAAGCACGATGATTACTTATGCCGCCGACAGCCATACCCTGTATGGTGAGTTGTATTACCGCAAGGCTGCCGACTATCCAGCAGGCACGATGTTTATGTTGGTGGACTGGGACAGCGGCCGCCCGCTTTTCGAGATTCCCCAGGTGGCACATACCTACAATGTGGTGGGAAATATGAACGAACACCAGCTGGCTATCGGCGAGACCACCTATGGCGGTCGCGAGGAGTGCTGGCGCGACGAGGTGAAGGGTATTGACTACGGTTCGCTTATCTATGTCACTCTTCAGCGTGCCAAGAATGCCCGCGAGGCTATTTATTGGATGACCAAGATGGTGGCCGACTATGGCTATTGCAGCGAGGGCGAGAGTTTCTCGATTTGCGACCCCAACGAGGTGTGGATTCTGGAACTGATTGGTAAGCGCGCCGCCCCGGTGAAGGCCGATGTGGCCAAGAAGCTGAAATATAAATATAGCGACGGGGCTGTGTGGGTGGCACGCCGCATTCCTGACGGATATGTGAGCGGACACGCCAATCAGGCACGTATTACCCAGTTCCCGATGGAGGGCAAGAAATTCCAAAAGGCCAAAGGCAAGGGACTGCACAGCACCATCAGCAGCAAACACATGGACTATCTGTATGAGCCGGAGGTGGAATGCGTGTATGCCGACGATATTGTGACCTATGCACGTGCCTGCGGTTGGTTCATCGGCAAGGACGAGGAGTTTTCGTTTTGCGACACTTACGCTCCCCTCACATTCAGCGGCATCCGTGGCTGCGACGCCCGTGTGTATGCAATGTTCCACAGAGTGAACAAGGATGCAAGCAAGTATGAGAAATATGCCATGGGCGACCCCAAGGCAGAGCGTCTGCCCCTTTGGATTAAGCCCGACCACAAGGTGGATGTGCAGGAGGTGATGAACCTGATGCGCGACCATTATGAAGGGACGGCAATGGATATGAACAATGATTTGGGTGCAGGTCCTTTTGCTTGCCCCTATCGTTGGCGTCCTATGGGATTCAAGGTGGATGGACAGGAGTATATCCACGAGCGCGCCACTTCGACCCAGCAGACCGGTTTCAGCTTCGTGGCCCAGTGCCGCAGTTGGCTGCCCAACAAGCTTGGCGGTATTCTGTGGTTTGGTGTCGACGACACTTATAGCACCTGCTACTGCCCCATGTTCTGCGGTATTACCGAAATACCTGAGTGTTTCCGCGAGGGTAATGGCGACATGCTCACCTACAGCGAGACGGCAGCATTCTGGCTGTTCAACCGCGTGACCAATTTCGTTTATAGCCGTTATAAAGACATGATTGTTGACCTGCAGAAGGTTCAGGGTGGTTTGGAGAGAGGTTTCATTTCGGAGGTGTTGCGTTTCGACCTCCGTGCAAAACAGATTACCGATGATGCCGCACTGACCCTTCAGCTCAACGATTTCTCGAACCGTATGGCCGACAGAATGATGGTCAGTTGGAGAAATCTGGACCACTACCTCCTTGTGAAATACATTGATGGAAACATCAAGAAGGAGAAGGATGGCAAATTTGAGCGCACGGAGACCGGCAATGCCGCATTCCCGTTGCAGCCGCAGTACCCCGAATGGTTCTACAAGAAGATTGTGGAAGATCACGGAAATGTTATCCGTCAAACCTTCTAATCATGAATATAGACCTATATCTGAAACCTATAGATACAGACTCGCTGGGCTATAAGCCCAGCGAGTTCGCTGCTATACTGGGTTCAAAAGTAAAACTGTACCAACCTGGTACGGGTATGGAAATACCGGAGAAGAGTCTGCTTTTGGTGGGCGTTGGCGATGACCGCGGTGCCGAGAACAACGCCGGTTGCAGCAATTCGCCTGACGAGATAAGGTATTATCTGTATCAGCTGACAACTCCCAGCAAGGATACCGAGATTATTGATCTTGGCAACGTGATAGAGGGTCAAACGCCCGAAGACACTTATTACGCCTTGTCGGAAGTGGTGGCAGAGGCTATCGAGAAGGATTGTGTGCTGATTATCCTTGGAGGTACGCAGGACTTGACATTCGGAGCCTATAAGGGTTATGAGCGGATGAACCGCATTATGAATATCACGGCAATCGATCCGCGCTTCGACATTGAAGATTCTGATTATATATCTTCACGCTCGTGGTTGAAAAATATCATTATGCAGGTGCCCAACTATCTTTTCTTCAGTTCGAATATAGGGTATCAGACCTATTTTGTGGGAGAGGACTATATCAGGCTGATGGACGATTTGAGGTTCGATGCCTATAGGCTGGCCGATGTGCAGCACGAGATGGTGAGGGCTGAGACATTGATACGCAATGCCGATATGGTGTCGGTGGATATCAGTGCGGTTCGCCAGAGTGACGCTCCGGGCAATGGTTTCCCGTCGCCGCATGGGTTCTATGGCGAGGAATTTTGCCACATGATGCGTTTTGCCGGTATGAGCGAGAAGACGAACTGCCTGGGTATTTTCGAGGTGAACTCGGTGCTGGACCGACAGGGACAGACTGCCCACATGGTGGCCCAGGGTGTATGGTTTTTCATTGAGGGTTACTATAACCGCAAGATGGACAACCCCCTTATGGATCCAGACAGCTGTCGCCGTTTCATGGTACCGTTGGAGAAGCACAATATGGACATCTATTTCTACAAAAGTAAGATAAGCGACCGCTGGTGGGTGAGTGTGCCGTGTCACAATCCCGAGATGCAGGAGCTTTATTCCAACCAGATGTTGCTGCCTTGCACCTATGCAGACTATCAGCAGGCATCCACAAAGGGCGAAGTGCCCCTCCTATGGTTGAAGTATTACCAGCGACTGAATGGATAAAACATAAAGCAAGAAGCCCGGCCGTTTGGCTGGGCTTTTTGTTACTAGTTGAGATAAACTTTAATGTTTACATCTCCGATGCGGATGCTTTGAAAACACCGAGCATATTGGAGAATGTTTTGTACAACTATTGGGGAGGGTTGTACGGTTGTGCTTGCAGATTCAAAAGATGTACCTTGCTTGTCGTAAAACGGGTATTCCTGCATCATACGCGCCTTTTTAAGTTGAACATAGGTTTATTTTCTCAATTCTCTCGGAGAATTCGCATGTATAAACTAAGAAAAGGATTTTTTATTGTACGGTTATATGTTAATTAACATTTTTTCGGTATAGACCAGTATGGGGTAGTGGCTCTATGGGAATGGGGTAGAGGAGAATAAGAATGGGGTATCCTTCATTGTAAATGTTGGATACCCCCATCAATCATGCTTTATATGTGGGCAATCAGAGTTCGAGATAAATGTTGTGTTCCTCGGCCAGACGGCGGAGGTTGATGATGGCGTAGCGCATTCTGCCCAAAGCAGTGTTGATACTGACACCGGTGCGTGCGGCTATATCCTTGAAGTCGCATTTGCCGTAGTGTCGCAGTATTACCACACGGCGTTGCTCGGGAGGCAGCATTTTGACGAGTTTTCGGACATTGCGGTGGGTTTGTTGACGCATGATGTTCTGCTCCACGTTTTCATCGTGCAGTTTGAGGGTGTCAACAATGTCACAGTCGGGACGGTTGGGCACAATGGGCATTTTGCTGTTGCGTCTGAAATGGTCCACAATAAGATTGTGGGCAATACGCATAACCCAATGGATGAATTTGTTTTCATCTTTGTAGTCACCCGAATTGAGGGTGGCCACCACCTTGAAGAAGGTGTCCTGGAAAATGTCGTCGGCCACGTCTTTGTCCTTAACTACGGAGAAGATGTAACCGTATACCTTGGCCTGATAACGGGCAAGGAGTACATCGAAACAGGCACAATTGCCATTGACGTAGCCTTGTATCAGCTCGTTGTCGGGGAGCGTGCTAAGTGACTGGTCTATCATTCTTATCGCTATTTTAGGGTTTGAACTGATAGTTGTGTTTCGATAGTTCTGTGTTTTTGTTTATACTCTATTTTGAATTGCAAAAGTACACATTTTTTTGAAAATGGAAACTTTTTTTTGCGTTTTTTTTAGTATTAGTATGTGTACCATGCAAAAAATTGCAAATATAATATATTGTTTGTGCTGTTTTTTACGTTATACTAAGAATAGCTATTTAGGTTTGTGTCTGCCCGGCAAGGAGTCCGCAAGCGGCCATGATGTCCTGTCCGCGCGATGTGCGGACGGTGCATGTTATGCCATGGGCATTGATGTAGTCGCGGAAGCGGTTGGTGGCGATGGTGGACGAAGTTTGGAAAGGGGTGTCGGGCGAAGGGTGGAAGGGGATGAGATTGACCCGGCAGCGGAGCCCTTTCAACAGGCTCACCAGTTGGGTGGCGTGCCGTATGTCGTCGTTGAGCCCCTTGAAGAGTGTATATTCGAACGAGATGCGCCGTTGCCCATTCCAGTCGTAACGGCGCAGCAGAGCCACCACATCGGCGATAGGATAGGCACGCTGGGCGGGCATTATTGCCTCGCGTTCGTTGGCAAAGGCGTTGTGCAGGCTGACGGCCACGTGGCATTGGCTCTCTTCCAGAAACCGTTTGAGACCGGGGATGATACCCACCGAAGAGACGGTGATGCGCCGGGGACTCCAGGCCAGGCCCCAGTCGGAGGTGAGCACATCGATGCTGGCCAGTATGTTGTCCAGATTGTCCATTGGTTCACCCATGCCCATGTATACTATGTTGGTGAGTTGCTCAAACTCGGGTATGGAAAATATCTGGTTGAGGATTGCGGCGCTGTCGAGATTGCCATGGAACCCCTGCTGTCCGGTTACACAGAAACGGCAACCCATTTTGCAACCCACCTGGCAGGAGATGCACAGGGTGCCTCTTTCCCCATCGGGAATATACACTGCCTCTATGTATTGTTCTTTGTTCTCCTGCGAGCCGGGGAATGCAGGAAAGAGGTATTTTTTGGTCCCGTCCTTCGATACTTGACAGTTCACGGGCGCGGGCTTTTCGATGACGGCTATTTCCTTCAGTCGGCTGCGAGCCTGAAGGGATAGATTGGTCATCGCATCGATGTTGTCCACCCGTTTGGCATAGAGCCAGTCGCACATTTGCCTGGCGGCGAAACGGGGCAACCCCTCTTCAGCACAAAGATGCTGAAGTTGCGGCAGTGTCATTCCAAAGAGATTCATGCTTTCCATGAGAGATTAAAAGTCGTAGTAGGGTTCTTCTTCCATCACTTCCTGCTGGAATTTGGAGCAATCGAGCTCGACATCGAGAGGTACATTGGGACGGTCGAAATCGCCACGGGGGAATTTGAGGGTCTTGTCGGTGTAGATGTGACGCATATAGTATCCGAATATGGGCAGGGCCTGTGCGGCACCTTGGCCGAAGGTCATGTTACGGAAATGGATGCTACGCACCTCGCCACCAGTCCAGATGGCTGTGGCCAGTTTGGGCGTGATGCCGACAAACCAGCAGTCGGAATTGTTCTGGGTGGTACCTGTTTTGCCAGCAATGGCGTTGCTGAATTCATTGAGGTGGTACTTGTAGTTGAGCCTTACACCGGTCCCGCTCTGCACCACGCCTTTCATCAACTCTATCATCATGTAGGCAGTGCGTTCGCTGATGGCTTCGTGGCGTTCGGGGGTGAACCGGTCGAGCACTGTGCCTTTCTTATCTTCGATGCGGGTGATAAAAATGGGTTCCACATATTCGCCCTTGTTGGCAAAGGTGGCCATAGCACCGGCCATCTCGTACACGGTGATTTCGGGCGTGCCCACACAGATGGCCGGCACAGCGTCTATATCGCTGTTGATACCCATCTTGCGGGTGATGCTGATTACCTGTTCGGGTGAGCCCTGTTTCATTAAGTAGGCCGAGACCCAGTTGATGGAATGTGCCAATGCCCATTTCAGGGTTACCATCTGGTTCTCGCGTTCGTGTGATGAATTCTTGGGGCACCAGTCGGGCTGGCCCCATACCTCGAAACATACTTCCGAATTGGGCACTTCTGTGCAGGGATACATGCCGAGGTCTTGTAATGCCATTGTGTAGACAAAAGGTTTGAAGGTCGAACCTACCTGGCGATGGCTCATCACGTTGTCGTATTTGAAATAGCGGTAGTTGATGCCGCCCACATAGGCTTTGACATATCCTGTGCCAGGCTCTACGGACATCATGCCAACGTTCAGGAATTTCTTGTAGTACAGCAACGAGTCCCAAGGAGACATCACGGTGTCGATATTTCCTTTCCAGCTGAATACCCTCATGTGCACCTTCTCTTTGAAGATTTTACGGATTTCCTTCTCGCTTTTGCCTTCGTTGTGGTGTAGCTGATAGTAGCGGTCTGACCCCTTCATGGCTTGAACCAGTATTTTTTCCTGCAGGTCGGGGGCTATGTCGCAGAAGGGGTTTCCGCCACGGGCTTTCAGTTCGCGGTTGAATTGGGGCTGAATCTCCTTGCTCATATGTTCGCGAACGGCATCTTCGGCGTAGCGTTGCATGCGTGAATCGATAGTGGTGTAGATTCGCAGGCCGTCCTTGTGCACATCATAGTGTTCGCCTTCGCTGTTACGATGGTGTTTGCACCAGTCTTTCATATAGGTGCGGATGTATTCGCGCAGGTAGGTGGCCAATCCGTCGTTGTGGCTCTGTGGGGTGTAGCGCGACACGTCTATCGGTTGTTCTTTATATTTCTCAAACTCCTCTTCGCTGAGGTAGTTGTAACGTTTCATCTGTGAGAGCACGGTGTTTCTGCGCATCAAGGCGCTCTCTGGATGCAGTATGGGACTGTAGGCAGTGGGGGCTTTGAGCAATCCCACAAGCATGGCGGCCTCGGGCACAGACAATTCGGCAGGAGTCTTGTCGAAAAAGGTTTTGGATGCTGTCTTTATGCCGAACGAGTTGCTCCCGAAATCCACGGTGTTGAAATACATGGCAATGATTTCCTGTTTGGAATAGTTGTGCTCCAGTTTCACAGCCACTATCCATTCTTTGAATTTCGAAAACACGGTGCCAATGGGGCCTTTGTGTTCACGGGGGAAGAGGTTCTTGGCCAGCTGTTGGGTGATGGTACTGCCGCCGCCGCTGCTGCTGTGGCGACCTAAAAGGGTTTTGAAGAATACACGGAACAGGCTCCTCGGGTCAATGCCTGAATGTTTATAGAAACGCACGTCTTCGGTGGCTATAAGTGCATTGATAAGGTTGGGCGAAAGCTCGTCGTAGGTTACATTGGAGCGATTCTCGATGCCGATAAAGCCCAATATCTCGCCGTCGGCCGAAATCACTTCGGTGGCTTGGTTGCTTTCGGGGTTTTCCAATTGCTCGAACGATGGCATGAATCCGAGCCATCCCAGCGACAACAGCAGGAAGAACAGGAAGATGAACCCCCACACGCCTGCAAATATTTTCCATGCTGTGCGTATTGTGTTGCTGTTGTTATTATTTCGTTTTTTTGCCATGATTCTGTTATTTCTTTTTTGTTTGGTATCGGGTGTTATGTCGTATTGTTATTTTCCGGCGGCAGAGGTGCCGAATTTCTCAATGCGGAGTCCTACACTCTTCAGTCCAGTTACATTTGTGTCGCGCATGCCGTGCCACAACTCGAAGTGGTAGCGTCCCGACCGTGGGAATATCACATGGCGGCGGAACACGAAGCGGCTGTCCACATAGCGTCCCGTACGTTTGCCATACCAGTGTCCCTCCACGTCGGCCAGAGGGCATTCCAGAGTGTCGTAGGCAACGCTTCCGTCGGGGAATGTTGTGTTAATGAAAAAGAATGTGTTGGCTTTAGGATATTGCACACTGTTGCGCACATCTATGTAGAAGTCGAATATTTGCAGGGTGTCTTCCACATCAACATCAAAATTGAGGCGGTCGTTCATGTTCCATCCGCTTTCGTCCACATCGCGCTCTGCAGTGTAGTACACTTTGCTGTCGCAGCTCTGCCACAACCATGCAAGGCACGCGGCCATTAATGCAAGTCCAAACTTTCTATTCATGTCGGTATGTTATCTTAAATGTGTTGTATTTTGTTTTGCCTTTCGGGGGAGTTGACCGGGTGGTGTCTCCTCCCTTTTGGCTGTTGTTCTGGCCAGAATGTGTGCTATACGTTGATGCAATCCTAATTCTGTTCGCCACGCTGCTCTCCGCTTCTTCTTTCTTTGTTGTTGCGGCGGGGATTGTTGCGTGGATTGTTGTTGATGCGGGCACGCTGGTCGTCACGGCGGTTGTCCATGTTGCGCTGGCGGCGTTCGTTGCGTTGGTCGTCGCGGGGACGGTTGCGGTTATCGCGGTTGCGGTCGTTGTCGCGACCACGCTCGTTGTCGCGGTTGCGCTGATTGTTGCGTCCACGGTCGTTGTTGCGGCTTGTCGGCTCCTCTGAACGGCTGTCTTGCAGGTCGGGGTCGTTCAAGTCGTCGGCCATACGGCGCAGTTCTCTTTCGAATTCGGCGTTGTTGGTCTCTTGGGCCAGAGCGGCTGTAGACATCAATTCCACCTGGTAGTCTTCCAGCTTTTCGGGATACTCTTGGTTGCGGTTCATCTCGATGATGGCCTTCACGCTGTCGGCGGGTATGGCATAGAGGTCGCTTTCGCCCTCGTAGGCATACCACATTATGCCGCGGAACACATCGGTTTTCTTATACAGTGCCAAGCCTTTCTTGAACCGAATGGATGTGTTGGCGGGGGGGGATTTCTTCAATGCGTCGGCATACACCTCGCATTCAAAGTTCAGGCAACATTTCAACTTGCCGCATTGCCCGGCCAGTTTCTGAGGATTGGGCAATATCTGCTGTACCTTTGCTGCACTCGTGGTAACCGATTTGAAGTTGGTGAGCCAAGTGCTGCAGCACAGCTCGCGTCCGCAGGTTCCCAGGCCACCCACTTTACCGGCCTCCTGGCGCACACCAATCTGTTTCATTTCGATGCGCACATGGAATTCCTCGGCCAGCACTTTAATCAGCTGACGGAAGTCCACACGGTCGTCGGCAGTGTAGTAGAATATGGCTTTGGCGTTATCGCCCTGATACTCCACATCGTTCACCTTCATCTCCAAGTTTAGGCTTGAAGCAATCTGGCGGGTCTTCAGCAGTGCGTTGTGCTCGTTCTTCAGGCTCTCCACCCAACGCTCAATGTCGGTGCTTTTGGCGCGGCGGAACAACTTGCGCACATTCTCGCTGCTGGGGTCGATGCGACGTTTCTTCATCTGAATGCGGCACACCTCACCGGTCAGGCTCACTATTCCGATGTCGTGTCCCGGCGAGCCTTCCACAGCTACCACATCACCCTCGGTCACTTCCAACCCGTCGGGCAGGCGGAAAAAGTCTTTGCGGTTGTTTTTGAAGCGTACTTCCACACAGTCGAACGGGGTGCCGCCCGGTTGACGGATGCCACGCATCCAATTGCAGGATGTAACCTTGCTGCAGCTGCGGGTTTCGCGCTCGTCCACCGGTACATACGATTCGGGGCAACGCTTGCATCCGCGGCTTAGAAACAACCCCTCCTCATATTTCACCCAAGGCAGTGTCGGGTCGGGCTCCAAATAGGGGTCAATCGAATTTTCCGGTGCCGAATACTCGCCAAAAACGTCGGTCTTGTCCTCTTTCCGTTCCTGCTTCTCTTTCTCTCGACGATCGCGGATAAAGGCCTCCATCTCCTCGGCGGTTGCGGCATCGTCATCAAAGTCATTGTTTTTCGCCTCGGCTGGGTGCTGAGGGACTGTGTCTTTTTCGGCGGGTCTATTATTGCCGTTGGGCTTCTCTATATCTTTGTCTTTCTTTTCTTCCATGTTCTCGTTTTCTTTCTTTTTCAAATACTTATATCGTTCTCTATCGGTTCTTTATTGCTTTACTCAGCCTGAACGACAACTGCATTAGCGTTATCTTCGCATAGGCGTTGCGCTCTATGGAGTATTGTGCTTCGTTCAAGGCATTGCATATTTGCTCTACGTTATTGTTGGTTATCATGGCGGGGAACGAACTGTTGAATTTCTCGTCGCCAAACGCCAACTCGTCTTTTAGTTCCACTCCGGCAGCGGTCTTCAGGTAACAGGCTCTCACCGACTCCTGCGCAAATTTCAAAAACAATTTCAACGGTTCGCGTCCCAGCTCGGCGGCCTTGTCCACCCATGCCGACAATGTTTGCATGTTCAGTTTGAACAGCAAGCGCATCCACGACACAAACATGGCGGCATATTCCACCCTCCGGCTACCGGATACCTCTATTCCCTGTCCCGGAACCACTATCTGCTGCACTCGCGAAAGGATGGTAGAGAGCATCCTGTCGCGGCTTTCCGCCACCATCAGTATCACTGTTCGGTCTGTAGGCTCTTCCAAAGTCTTCAGTAGCTTGTTGGCTGCTACAATGTTCATCCTCTCCGCCATCCACATTATCAATACTTTGTAGCTTCCCTCGTACGATTTCAGTCCCAACTCCCTTACAATGTTGTCCACATCTCTCTCTCTTATCATGCCCTGTTTCTTCTCAATACCCAGATGTTCGTACCATTGGTCCTCTGTCCCTGTTTGGTGGTAGTTGTTTAAAAACTCGCGGAATTGTTCTATGAATTCATTCGAGCAAGGGCTAGAAGAGCCCGAGCTTGTGGTAGCAGTTGGAAACACAAAGTGCAAGTCGGTGTGCATCAATTGTTGATACTTTTTGCAGGTGGGACACTCGCCGCACGAGTCGGCACGTAAATCACTCTCACCGTGATAGTGTTGGCGGTTTTCGCAGTTCAGGTATTGGGCATAGGCTATGGCCAATGCCAAACTGCCGCTGCTGGAGGGTCCCAACAACAATTGGGCGTGGCTTACACGTCCCGAGTCTATTATTTCGGTCAGGTGGTTTATCAAAATACGCTGACCCTCAATATCTTTAAACCGCATTATACTCGCAAATTAAACTACAAATATATAATTAATTATTGATATAATGACTTTTTTTTGCAAAAAAGTCCTCAATGCAATTCTCCCAACGTTGGCGGGCGGCCTCCAGGCCTTTGTGTATCTGGCGTTCCGTCAACTCCTTGGACGGAAGATTCGTCATATACTGCGCCACCTTGATGCCTGACTTGTCGAGCTCCAGGAGTTCTATTTTCTCCTCGCTTCCCTCGGTGCACAGAAGCAAACCCAGAGGGTATCCCTCCTTAGGTTCTACTCTTCGTCATACTAATGCTAGTTTATTTTGCTTTGGTATTGTTAGTTTTTGACGCTGCAAGGCTAAACAAATCTGTCGACATGTTTAGCAAAATGTCGATTTTTTCGCACAATTCAAAGAAAAGGCGTATTTTTGCAAAAAAATTTGACGATGGATAAGAAACAAGATATAGCCTATTTCTTGTCATTCTGTATTGAGCAATACAAGAACGCAAAACACTTGTCGGGCAGTAAGGCGATGGAGGTGCTGAACGTATATGGTGTGCTGGAATATCTTGCTCAGCACTATGAGACATTGCACACCCAAAGTCACCATTGGCTGATAGAAGACATTGACGAGTACATATCACTCCGTAAAAACAAGGTGTCATGAAACTGTACAATGGAAGTCTTGAAATAGTCAAACAGCCTGTAATACGTCAATCGAATCGAACATTGGATTATGGGCAGGGATTTTATACTACAACTTCGGAGAAACAGGCTGAAGATTGGGTGAAGCGTCGCCTTAAAGAAGCAGGTGCTACAAGAGGGTATGTCAATGTTTATGAATTTGACGAGCTGATGTGTTCCTCTCTCAACTGCCTCATGTTCGATGCCCCAACGGAGGAATGGGTTGACTTTGTGATGCGTAATCGCACAGAGCGAGGCTTTACTCATGACTATGACATTGTCTATGGCCCTGTCGCCAACGACCGTGTCTATGCTGCTTTTGCCCTTTATGAGGGCAGGCTGCTTGACAAGGAGAACCTGATAGCCGAGCTGAAGACCTACAAACTCGTTGATCAGTATTTGTTCCATACGAAAGCTGCGTTACAAGCATTGAGATTCTTCAACGCAAAGGAGGCGACATTATGAATCTTGACATTACCCAGGATAATCTTTATTTGATACTCCCCTCGAAGGTGAGCCGAATGGCGGAAATGTTGGCCGACGACAATGATATTAGTATCATAGACGCTGTGAAGCAGGTCTATGCTTCCGAAGTCTACCAACGCTTAGAACAGGAGTCCACCAAGCAGTGGCACCTTGGCCCTGTGGCTTTGTATCAAGAGATGCGAGGGTGATTTCATTTTTTTCAGAACGAACTATTTCGTTATATCTCGCCGCAAAGCAAGACGGATTTGTCGACATGTTTAGCTAAATGTCGATTATTTTCTCTCAATTCAAAGAAAATACGTATTTTTGCAAAAAAATAAATGATAAATGGGCATCACGTACGACAGCATATTGCAACGATTTGTGTTCGACTTTGAACATGATGGCAATGAGGACATTGTCAGCCTGACAGGCACTGGCTATCAAGTGGAGGCCTTTGGCAAGTGCTTCTACTATGGCTATGAATTTGCCGAACAGGTAGAAGGAACGGTGCGCAGTGCGTTCATCAAGCATGTCAAGTTTTCTGGTTCCATACAGGAGAATCCTGACCTTGCTATGTTTATCAAAAAAGCCGTGGACAACCTCAGCCACAAGATAAACCTGTACGACTACAATCTTGTAGTGATGCCCGAGTCGTCCAGTAAGGTAAATGAGTATATGCTCCGCTATATCTACCGCTTTGCCCAACCAACGCTGCGCAAAATGGAGCTGGTGAAGAACCTACCGCTGAACATCTCTTTCGACATGGATGCTTACGAGCAGCAGTATTTAGACGATGTCTTAGAAAATGGTCGTCCTCGCTATACGGCAGCTCAGAAGAAGGCGGCCAAGCAGTCTATCAATGAGATGCTTGACCTTATCCATAAAAAAGACTACTTCACTATTGCCAAAGACGTGAAGAAAAGCCGCTTCCGTCCTTATATG
>JAEEGI010011628.1_pt1 | contig 18973 bp, 16 predicted proteins | sample 8958751 | NCBI WGS metagenome assembly JAEEGI01 (sample SAMN16246545, study PRJNA631951) | gut metagenome | biome: gut microbiome; feature: rumen; material: KS-attached | host: Bos | place: Iran: Karaj | collected 2018-10 | reverse complement strand
AAAAAACGTTGTCTGTGGTCGGCGAAACGTCTCTAAATGCCGACCACAAATGCCAAAAGTCGCCTCATGTGGTCGGCGAAACGTCTCGAAACGCCGACCACAACTGCCAAAAGTCGCCTCCTGTGGTCGGCGAAACGTCTCGAAACGCCGACCACAACTGCCAATGTACGACCATTGTGGTCGGCTCCCCAACGCCACAGCTCCCTGCGCCGCCCCCCCACGCGGTTTTTTTGCACGAAAAAAGGACCGCCTGAGCGGTCCTTTTAAATGATCTCTTAAAGATTACATCTCTGTGATCTCTTCGTATTCGGTCTCGGACTTGAAGAGTGCGTTGAGTGCCTCGAACTTCTTGGCTACGAACTTCTCGATCTCCTCGTCGGAAACTGTGCCTTTGAGCTTGGCCTTCATGGTGTTGAGGACGATGGCCTGGTGAAGCTTGGCATCGTTCAGGAAGTTTACGGTGTAGACCTGCTCGAACTGTCTGTTCATGAGCCCTTCCTTGACATCATCATCAAGGACGTCGTTGTATCTGGACTCGAAGTCAACAGCCTGCTTGAGCTCAGCGAATCTCTTCTTCACATAAGCTTCGATCTCATCATCTGCGACCATGCCTGCCAGCTTGGCCTTCATGGTGTTGAGGACCACGATGTAGTGGAGATCCATGTCGCCTACGAAGTTGACCGTTGCGATCTGCTCGAACTGACGGTTGAGAACTTCTTCTTTGGTGAAGTTGATGGGGGTGGATTCTGCGGTGATGTCAGCCTCTTCCGGCTTTGCGACCTCAGCAGCTCTCTCTTTGATGTACTTCTCGATCTCTTCAACGGGGACAATTCCGTCAAGCTTAGCCTTCATAGAGTTCAGGGCTACGTTGTAAAACAGCTTGCGGTCTCCCAGATGGCCGATAGATACCTGATGACCAAATTCTCTGTCAAGAATCGTTTTGTAATCCATTGCTTTCCTCCTTAAAATCTCGTGCCGCGATCCGGCAACATATAATTCCAGCGTCATTATATCACAGCGCAAAAAATTTGGTACCCCTTTTTTATTTACCGGGGCCAATATTTTCGTCAACTTCTATGGTGAAACCAAGGCCGTTGACCTCGGACACGTTGGTTACCGTGACGAAAGCGGTGGGGTCGATCTTCAGGATCTGCTCCTTCACCCTGAAAAGGTCCTTTTTGTCCAGGATGGTCTGGACCACGTAGGTGGGTTTTTTGCCGTAGCCGCCCACTGCGCTGAACATGGTGCTGCCGTGGCCGGAGCTGGTCTGGATCATCTCGTTGATCTCCTCGTATTTCGGGCTTGAGATCTGAAGCTGGATGCGGCTGACTCCACGGGCCAGGAAACGGTCCAGAAGGGCGGTGTAGATGATTATGACCAAAAGTCCCGCCAGGATGCCTTCCTTCTCGGAATTGGGGATCTGCGCAGTCAGCGCCGCCAGTTCCAGGACGTTCAGAGCCCTGGACACCGGCACGCCGGTCTTTTTGTTGAGGATAACGGCGATGACATCCAGTCCGCCTGAGGCCGCGCCGTTACCGATGATCAGGCTGATGCCGAAGGCGAAGAATATGGCAGAAAAAATCAGACACAGGGTGAAATTCTCCGTCAGCGGCCCGGTGGCCACATAAAGGTTCTCCACGAACCACAGCACGATGGGGTATTCCACTGCGCACACGATGGTGTTCATGGCGAATTCCCTGCCCATGAAGATCCAGGCAAGAGCCAGGAAGACCACATTCAGGCACGCCACCGAGTAGGAGATTGGAATGCCGAAGGCCAGCCTGAAGGCGTTTCCGATACCTGACAGTCCGCCCACGATGAAGCCCGGCGGCAGCAGGAAATACTGAATTGTAAAGGCCAGTATGATGTTCCCCATGAGGATGAGGATCTGGCGCTTGAGAGTTTTTGCGTTCATTTCAGATTCAGATGAAAATACCCCGGCAAAGCCGGGGTCTATGTGTACTACAGGTTGTACTTGTTCTTGAACTTTTCAACACGGCCGCCACGGTTGACCATCTTGGCTGCGCCTGTGAAGAACGGGTGGCATGCTGAGCATACGTCCAGCTTCATTTCAGGCTTTGTTGATCTCGTCATAAACGTGTTACCGCATGCGCAAGTTACTTTACAGTCCACATAGTTGGGATGGATTCCTTCCTTCATGTCAGTTCCTTTCCCGGCAGCAAGTTACTGCCGTATTCTTGAGATGTCTGCGCCGTGTCTGACCGCGGAGCCATGCTTTACGGGCCTTGGGTTCCGCGCTGGTGGCCATGCCGGTCACAGCTTTTCAACTATATCACAGGAAGAGGGGGAATGCAAGAGTTTTGTAGGGAATTTTGTAAACCTATCTGATTGCGCAAAAAAGACGGATCTGTGAGCCCGTCTTTATCATCTGCAGGGCTTGCTGCCCTCTGTCTTTATGGGTTATGCCGCCTCTTGGTCCGCCTATCTGCGATGCACGATCACCACTCTGTCCAAGCCGTTCAGGTCCTTCAGCACCCTGGTGTCTCCCAGGTTCCGCATGAGGGCCGGCACCGACTCTCCCTGGTCGTAGCCGATCTCCATGAGGAGCCATCCTCCGGCTTCAAGATGATCCGCGGCGTCCCGGGCGATTATCCTGTAGAAGTCCAGCCCGTCAGCGCCGCCTGACAGGGCGGTCCTTGGCTCGTGGTCTCTGACCTCTTCATCCAGTGTTTCTATCTCTGCGTCGCTGATGTAGGGCGGGTTGCAGAGTATCATGTGGAAGGTCCGGCCTTCCAGGCATGTGAACATGTCGGATTTCAGGATCTCCGCCTCGCATCCGTTCAGTTCAGCGTTGACTCCTGCGGTCTCCAACGCCTCGGCGCTGATGTCGGAGAGGGTGACCTCCGCCTCGGGGAAAAGTTTCTTTACGGCGATTCCGATGGCGCCTGACCCGGTGCAGATGTCCAGGATCCCGGGAGCGGCTGCTTCGTCCTTCCCGTACTCCGACCTGAGTATCTCAAGGGCCTCTTCAACCAAAAGTTCCGTCTCCGGTCTGGGGATCAAAACAGACGGGCCCACCCTGAAGGTCAGCCCCATGAAGCCCTGCTCGCCTGTGATGTGCTGGAGAGGCTCTCCGGCTGCGCGCCTCCGGATCAGCTCCATGTAAGCTTCGTATGTCCCGGAGCTCACCTCCTCCCTCTGGCTCATGAGGAGCCCCGCGTTATCCAGTCCGGTAACGTACATGAAGAGAGCTCTCGAGTCAAAGCGCACGTTGGCTCTGCCTGCCTCCGCCAGGATATTCTCACCTTTTGACATGAGATCTTTTGCGATCATATCTCTGCTCCTTCAGCGTTGAAATATGTGACCTCTCCGTCGATGGGCTCGCCGTTAAGATTGCAGAAACCCTCGAAGTACACTCCCTTGGGAAGGATCACCGTGACCCCCTGGGCCCGGGCATCCTCGTCGGGAAGCACCGCCTTGACGGAGGCGATGGCCACCTCAAGCTGTTTTTCGTCGGGTTCCCGGGTGGTCAGCTTCTGGAGGTAGATCCCGGGAAGGCTGAGAAATTCGACTATGCGGTTCTGGGATCTGCCCGCCCACTTGAGAAGTTCGTAGGAGATCCCTGCGATAAGAGGCAGTGCCAGAAGTCTCAGGCCGATCCTCATCCACACGTTGGGCCAGCCCATGAAAACATGGACGATGATGGCCACGATCATTACGAACATGAGGAAAGAGGTGCCGCACCTGGGATGCAGGCGATAGAAAGTCTGGGCGTTCTCCGGGGTCAGGGGCAGTCCGTTCTCGTAGCAGTGGATGGTCTTGTGCTCGGCTCCGTGGTACTTGAAGACGGTGTTGATGTCCTCCAGTTTGGGGATCAGCGCGATGTAGCCGATGAAAAGAGCGATCCTCACCAGTCCCTCCACGATGTTCAGCAGGATCACCGAGTCGGTGACTTTCTTAAGGATGCCCACGATGGCGGTGGGGAGCAGCATGAATACGCCGATGGCCAGAGCCAGAGCCAGCACCACGGAGAGTGCCATGGTGGCGTTCCAGGCTTTTTCCTTGCCCAGTTTTTTCTCAAGCCAGCCTTCGCCCTCCTCCTGGCCGTACTGCTCGGGGGCGTACTTTTCCAGCACGTCCGCAGAGTACATGATGGTCCTGGTGCCTACCACCAGGGAGGCGATGAAAGTCACCACGCCTCTGACCAGAGGTATTTTGCTCCACTTGCCCATGGAAAGGGTGGGCTGGGTCTTCATGTGTATCCTGCCGTCGGGAAGGCGCACGGCGATGGCGGTCTTCTCGGGGCCGCGCATCATGATGCCTTCCATTATGGCCTGTCCGCCGATGGATGTGGGGCAGGCGTCTTTCAAAAAGATTCTGTTGAAATCCATTAATCCACAAATACCTTTCTGATAATGTTGATGAAATCCTTGTTGCTTCTGGTGTGCTGCAAGGTGTCGATTATCTCCTCAGTGACCTGGGCCTCGGGCTTGCTGGAAAGTGCTTTGCGCATGGCCCAGACGGCCTCCAGTTCCTCCTGGCTCATGAGCAGGTCCTCACGCCTGGTGCCCGAGCGGTTCAGGCTGATGGCCGGGAAGATCCTCAGTTCTGAAAGTTTCCTGTCCAGATGAAGCTCCATGTTGCCGGTGCCCTTGAATTCCTCGTAGATCACGTCGTCCATGCGGGAGCCGGTCTCGATGAGGGCGGTGGCCAGTATGGTGATGGATCCGCCTTCCTCCATGTTCCTGGCGGAACCGAAAAACTTCTTGGGCTTGTACAGGGCGCCCGGGTCGATGCCGCCTGAAAGGGTCCGCCCTGAGTTGGGCACCACCAGGTTGTAGGCTCTGGCAAGGCGGGTTATGGAGTCCAGGAGCACCACCACGTCTTTTTTGTGCTCCACCAGACGGCGGGCGCGCTCCAGCACCATCTCCGCCACCTTCACGTGGTGTTCAGGCATCTCGTCGAAGGTGGAGTAGATTACCTCGCCGGACCTGAGGCTCCTCTTCATGTCGGTGACTTCCTCGGGGCGCTCGTCCACCAGGAGCACGATGAGCTCGGTCTCGGGATAATTCTCCTCGATGGCGTGGGCGATCTTTTTGAGGAGCACGGTCTTGCCGGCCTTGGGCGGCGCCACGATCAGGCCTCTCTGACCCTTGCCGATGGGGGCGATCAGATCGATGAGCCTGGTGCTGAGCTCCCGACCCTCGGTCTCCAGCTTCAGCCTCTCATGGGGGAACACCGGGGTCAGCTCGTCGAACCTGGGCCTTCTGATGGCGGCCCCCGGCTCCTCGCCGTTCACCGTGTTCACGTACAGCAGCGCGCCGAAGCGCTCTCCATCGTGGGGCAGCCTGGTTATGCAGTTTATCTTGTCGCCCGTCTTCAGGTTGAACCTGCGGATCTGCACGGGGGACACATATATATCTTTATCTGAAGTCAGGAAGTTATCGAAGCGCAAAAAACCGAAGCTGTTCTCTTCCTGGATGTCCAGGATGCCTTCCACCACGGGGCGCTCCTGCTGGGGACGCTGGGCTGGGGTGGCGTCGGGTTCGGCTGCGGGTGCTGTGGCGGCGTCGGGATCGGCTGCGTGTGCTGCGGCTGGGTCGAGGGCTGTGCGGCCTGCGTGTGCTGCGGTCTGATCAGGGTCTGCTGCGTCGCTGGGGTCTGCGGTGTCGGGAGCTGCAGCATCAGGGGTCGCGGGCTGCGGCTGTGCCTGGTCTGCGGGGGCTGCGGCCTTGTCTGGATGTGCGGCCATCTCGCCCTGCCCAGCTGCGTCCGCGCCGGCTGCAGCGACGTCCACTGCCTCATCTGTTACCACGTTTCCGGGCACTTCAACCTCCGGCTGGGATCCAACTACAGCCGGGCCGGGATGTTTTGCGGTTTCAAGTTTAACTTCTTCTTTGGCTTTCTCTATCAACTCTGCGGTCTTCTTAGTTCTTGGCATAAAAACTCCTCTGGAAACAAACTAAAATAAGAAAAAATAGAACTTTACGGCGATATTTTACACTTTATAGGCGGCTTGTTCAAGATTTTTTGCGCCGGCCTACAGAAGGAACCTGCGGATGAGGTCGCGGGCGAGCCTCATGTCCAGCGGAGAATCTTTCGTCTCAAAAGTCATGATCATGTTGACGCCCGGGTACCACCCGCTAAGCTGGAGGTCATTGATCTTCCTGACGACCTGATTCATGTAGGCGGGATCGTCCACCAGCCCGAAGTGCTCCTGGATGAAGACCATCCGCTCCGGCACGTTGAGCAGGGTGAAATCGGGGTGCAACACCCGCCCGTTCCAGAGCGTCAGCGGACACTCGTATTTCATTGGGATCCCGAGGCTGTCGTACAAGTCCGCCAGCAAGGCCTCCGACTTGGACCTCACCCTCAGGCCCTTGGTAGAATAAAACTCCGGCGCTCCCTCCTTGAATCCCGGGCGCTGGTATGGCTCCGCCAGCCACTGCCTCACGAATTCCTCGTCAGAAACGAACCGCGGCACGACCAGGCCGCGCCTGGCCGGCGTGAGTTTATCGTATAGCTCTTCCACGGTCCCGTCGTCCCAGGTCTGCTGCAGCTCCCGTATGGCGGCAAGTTCCCTGCCCGCGACGTTCCTGAGGGCCGCGTCATAGTCCCGCTGTGCGATGGCTGCGGCGAGGGGGAGGTCTTCGTGTCTGACGTACTTGCCTGACCTATCCGATGGATCGGATCGGATATAGTACTGTGTCCTTCCATTCTTGCTGTTTGCTCTGAGCTTCTCCTTAGGTGCATTCAGCAGCTCAGGCTCCAGCATGTCTATCAGCCTCTCAATTTCTGATTCTCTTTTGTTTAATTCTGTTCTTAGTAATTTCAAATCCTATACCTCTTTTCCTTCTTGTTCCGACCACAGTCATTCAATTTCACTGTTTGCGGTCGGCATTAGTTGTACCTGCTCCGACCACAACCCCTCATTTTTAAGAATTGTGGTCGTTAAATTTTTGAAATCTTCCGTCTACAAACACTCTTTTAATCGATTGTGGTCGGCATTTTCCAGAATTGTGCCGGCCGAAAACCCTTATTTCATGATTTGTGGTCGGATCACCCTTGTTTTTTGCCGACCACAAACCCCTTTTTCAATGCTTGTGGTCGACCGAGACGCGCCACACCCCCTGGCCACCGCCATCTTACCACACCCAAACATCCTTTTCAGCCCAATCGCCCCCTTCGGCGCAAAAAATCCGCGCAGCCCCGCCTCGCACCACGCCCACGCAAAAACGGCGCCCGCAGGGGCGCCGTTTGCATTCGACTCAGATCTCACTATTTCTGATAGTTGTAGAAGCCTTCGCCTGTCTTTCTGCCAAGCTTGCCGGCTCTTACCATCTTCCTGAGAAGCGGGTTTGCGCGATACTTGGTGTCGCCGAATTCTTTGTAGAGTACGTCCATGATGGCAAGGCATACGTCAAGTCCGATGAGGTCGCCCAGTTCAAGGGGTCCCATGGGGTGGTTGGCGCCAAGCTTCATGGCTGTGTCGATTCCTTCTACTGAAGCAAGTCCGTCAGCATAGATGCCGATTCCTTCGTTGATCATGGGGATGAGGATCCTGTTGACTACGAATCCCGGGCCTTCCTTGACTTCAACGGGAGTCTTGCCGAGGATCTCGGAAAGTTCAACAACTGCGTTCTTGGTCTCCTCGGATGTTGTGAGTCCGGGGATGATCTCTACCAGCTTCATTGCAGGTACCGGGTTGAAGAAGTGCATTCCTACGACCTTGTCGGGTCTGCCGGATGCTACTGCGATCTCGGTGATGGAAAGAGAAGATGTGTTGGTTGCAAGGATGGCTTCCGGCTTGCAGATCTCGTTGAGCTGCTGGAAAAGCGCCTTCTTTGCTTCCATTTCCTCTGTTGACGCCTCGATGATCAGGTCAGCATCAGCGATGATGTTGATGTCTGTAGATCCATGGATTCTGGCGAGGACTGCATCAGCCTCTTCCTGGGTGATCTTTTCCTTGGCGACCATCTTGGAGAGGTTTTTCTGAACTGTGGCGAGACCCTTCTCGATGGAAGTCTCATGTCTGGCTCTCATTACTACCTCGTAGCCCTTCTGTGCGCATACCTGGATGATGCCTGCGCCCATGGTTCCTGTTCCTAATACGCCGATTTTCTTCATTTGAAACATGCCTCCTTATATTATGTTTACGAGCTCGTTGGTTAAACCATTTCGTTAAAAAATAAATTTAACACCTTTATATTATATCACATATGCGCAAAAAAGAAACCCCCCGCAGGGGGCTTCTTTTTGTTTAGTTGTCGGAGTCTTCAACGACGAAGTTTTCTTCCGTAAGTTGTCCGATGATCCCACGCGGCACGTAGTGGGTGTGCAGGTACTCGTGGGAACGGTGGCAGCCCGGGCCGCCCCATTCTTCGTAGAAGGCCAGGAGTGATGGGTTCTCGTGGGATTTGCGGAGGGTCTTGCTCTCGTCCTCTTTATAGAGGGCGTCGATCCTCTTCTGGCGCACGATCCTGATGTCCTCCTTGGGTCTGGGCTGTCCGCCTCCGGTGATGCAGCCGCCGGGGCAGCCCATGACTTCGATGAAGTGATAGGGTGACTCGCCTTTACGTATCTGCTCCATGAGGATGCGAGCGCCTTCGAAACCGCTGGTGACAGCGATTTTGACCTCGAAGCCCTCTGCAGCCTTCCACTCTGGCTTGACGTTTTCAAGTTTGACGGTGGCTTCCTTTATCTGCTTCACTCCCATGATGGGCTCCACGTGAAGCCCGTCGAAGGGCAGTTCCCTGCCGGTGATGATCTCGTACACCGTGCGGAGGGCCGCCTCCATTACTCCTCCTGTGACGCCGAAAATATCCGCCGCCCCTGTGGAAAGCCCCAGCGGCGCATCGAAGTCTTCGTCGGGAAGGGACAGGAAGTCGATGCCCATCTCGCGGATCATGTCTCCAAGTTCCCTGGTGGTGATGACTGCGTCCACGTTGGGCACGCCGTCATTCATCATTTCGGGGCGGGCGCACTCGGTCTTCTTGGCGGTGCAGGGCATCACTGACACAACGTACATGTCGTCCGGTGTGGTGCCGATCTTTTCGGCGTAGTAGCTCTTGATCACCGCTCCGAACATCTCGTGAGGAGACTTGCAGGTGGAAAGGTGGGCCAGCTGGTCCGGGTAGTTTTTCTCGATGAACTGGATCCAGCCGGGGGAGCAGCTGGTCATCATGGGAAGCACCGCGTCTTTTCCTTCCAGAACGGCTTTGAACCGCTCAAGGAATTCGGTGCCTTCCTCCATGATGGTAAGGTCTGCGCTCCAGTTGGTATCAAATACATTGTTGAAGCCCATGCGCCTCAGAGCCGCCGCCAGTTTGCCGGTCTCCCTGCTTCCCGCAGGAAGGCCGAAGCATTCTCCGATGCCGACTCTGACCGCCGGTGCAGGCTGCACCACAACGTGCTTGTCCTGGGCAGCCAGGGCGTGATAGACCCGCTCCTTGTGGCTGGTCTCGGTGAGGGCTCCTACCGGGCACACCTCCACGCACTGTCCGCAGAAAGCGCAGGAACTGGCTCCGATGGGAAGTCCGAAGGCGGGGGAGATGTGAGTCCTGAAGCCTCTGTCCTCAGCACCCAGGACCGCGGTGGTCTGGATGTTTTTGCACACGCTGATGCAGCGCCTGCAGAGGATGCACTTGTTGGGGTTCCTGGTGATGGACTCCGAAATGTCTATGGGATATTCCGCACGTTCGCCCTCGTAGTGGCACTGGGTGATGCCCAGCTCCCTTCCCAGAGCCTGGAACTCACAATCCTGGTTCCTCACGCAGGCCAGGCAGTCCTGGGCGTGGTTGGAAAGGAGCAGTTCGTACATGGTGCGTCTGGCATCGCGGACCCTTTGAGTGTTGGTCTCGATGATCATGCCCTCCTGGGCCTCCACCATGCAGGATGCCTGAAGGTTCTTGGCGGGGGGCAGCATCTGCTCCACCAGACATATCCTGCAGGCGCCGTATTTGTTTATTCCTTCCAAATAGCAAAGTTTCGGGATGTGGATGCCGTTGAGTTCCGCAGCCTGGAGGATGGTGCTCCCCTTGGGAGCAACGCAGTCTTTTCCGTTTATTATAAGTTTGATGTCTGCCATCTTTCTCACCTCCTGTCACAGCGCAGGCACCGGCTGGCTTCAGCACGGGCGTCCAGTTCATGCATGCCCAGATTGCGCTCCATGAATCCTGTGATCGCGTCTCTTGAGGTGAGCTGCCTCGACAGGAACCTGCCGTGAGGATCGATGTCTCCCTCGATGTGGTTGTCACTGATCTCCTGCTCGAATCCCTTGGCCAGCACTCCGTCTCCTCCCAGGTACAGGTCGATGTTGGCCGCGGCCAGCTTGCCGTCAGCCACAGCGTTGACGATGTCCTTGGGTCCTCTGGAGGCGTCGCCGCCCACGAATACTCCGGGCTCCGACGTGGCCTGGGTGTAGCGGTCCGCGCTGATGCGGCCTGCCTTGCTGTCCAGACTGTCGTTGAGGAATTCCAGATCAGGTGTCTGAGAGATGGCCGGGATCACTACGTCGAAGCTTTCGATGATGCGCTTTCCGGTGTCCACGGGGAACTTACGTCCCGACTTGTCGAAGTCGCCGGGCATGAGCACCGCCATCTCCAGCTGGTCGACCTTGCCGTTCCATCCGATGATTCGGGTGGGGTTCACCATGGTGCGGAGCACCACGCCTTCCTCGATGGCGTCGCGGATCTCGTCCTTGTCCGCCGGCATGTCGTCACGCATTCTTCTGTAGATGATCTGCACCTCCGCGGCGTGGAGTCTGATGGCTGTACGGGCGGAGTCGATAGCGGTGTTGCCGCCTCCCACCACAGCCACTCGCTTGCCGGTGAAGTCCAGATCGTCCTTGAGAGCCTCCCTCTTCAGGAAGTCAAGTCCGTGGTAGACGCCCTTCAGGTCCTCGCCGGGGATGCCCAGCTTCAGTACCTTCTGAGCACCGATGGAGATCATGACAGCATCGTACTCTTCCTTAAGCTTGGCGTAACGCTTTTCGCCTATCTTCTGACCGCAGTGGATCTTGACTCCGGTCTTCTTGATGTTTTCTATTTCGTGGTTCAAAATACCCGCCGGCAGTCTGTAGTCGGGGATGCCGTAGGCCATTACGCCGCCGGGCCTGTCCTCTCCCTCGAAGACGTCCACCTGGTAGCCCTTCCTGGCCAGGTAGTAGGCGCAGGTAAGTCCGGTGGGACCGGCTCCGATGACAGCCACCTTCTTGTCCAGGTGGGCCACAGGGATGTAGTCCTCGTCCTTGGGGTAGCCGTACTTGTAGGCCACGTCTGTGGCGTATCTCTTGAGCTCGCAGATGGCCATAGCTTCGTCCACGGTGCCTCTCCTGCAGCGCCTCTCACAGGGATGGGTGCATACACGTCCGCATATTCCCGCAAAAGGATTGTCCCTCAGCATTATCCTGGCTGCCCCGAAGTAATCGCTGGTGGCGATGAGGCTCATGTAGCCCGGGATGTTGATGCCTGCGGGGCAGGTGTTCTCGCAGGGGGAGCTCACCAGCTCGCTGCACACTCCGGCCACGCACTTCTTGAGAAGGATGTGATCCACGTATTCGTCTCTGAAATACTTGATGGTGGAAAGCACCGGATTGGCTGCGGTCTGTCCCAGTCCGCACATGGCGGAATCCTTGATGATCCTGCCCAGCTTCTCCAGCCTTTCGATGTCGCCCCACTGGCCTTTGCCCTCGGTGATGCGGTTGAGGATCTCCAGCATGCGCTTGGTTCCCACACGGCAGGCGGTACACTTGCCGCAGGATTCCTCCTGGATGAAATCCATGTAGAACCTGGCGGTGTCCACCATGCAGGTGTCTTCATCCATGATGATCAGTCCGCCGGACCCGACGATGGATCCCAGCTCTGCCAGGCTCTCGTAGTCCATGGGGACGTTGATGTTGTCGGCGGTGATACAGCCGCCGGAGGGGCCGCCGGTCTGGGCGGCCTTGAATTTTTTGCCGTTGGGGATGCCTCCTCCGATGGAATAGATCACGTCCGAAAGGGGCGTGCCCATGGGGATCTCCACCAGACCGGTGTTCTCGATGTTGCCCGTCAGGGCGAAGACCTTGGTGCCTGGGCTCTTTTCGGTGCCGAACTGGCGGAACCAGTCGGAACCGTTGAGCATGATGGCCGGCACTGTGGCCAGGGTCTCAACGTTGTTGATGATGGTGGGGTGCCCGAAAAGTCCGTTCTGGAAGGGGAAGGGCGGCTTCTGCCTGGGCTCGCCTCTCTGGCCCTCGACGGAGGACATGAGAGCGGTCTCCTCGCCGCAGACGAAGGCGCCTGCGCCTATCCTTATCTCGATGTCGAAATCGAATCCGGAATTGAAGATGTTCTTGCCCAGAACGCCTTCCTCCCTGGCCATCTCCATGGCGTCCTTAAGACGGCGGATGGCTATGGGATATTCGGCGCGGATGTAGACCACGCCGTGGGTGGCGCCTATGGCGAATCCGGCGATGGCCATTCCTTCTATGACGCTGTGGGGGTCACCCTCGAAAACGGAACGGTCCATGAAGGCGCCGGGATCGCCCTCGTCCGCGTTGCAGATTATGTATTTTTCTTTATCGTCCTGCTTGTAAGCAGCCTCCCACTTGACTCCGGTGGGGAAGCCTGCGCCGCCGCGGCCTGTCAGGCCGGACTCCTTCATGACCTTGATGACTTCCTCGCGGTCATTTCTCTCCAGGATCCTGGCCAGGGCGATATAGCCGTCTTTGGCGATGTAGCTGGCGATGCTGTTTACGTCGATCAGTCCGCAGTTTCTGAGTGCGATCCTGACCTGACGGCGGAAGAATTCCACTTCATTTATGTTTGCGACTCTCTTTTTCTGGAGACTGTCGTAGAAGGTGTATTCCACGATGGGGTTTCCGCCGATGAAATGCTTTTCCACCACCTCTCTCACCTTGTCGGGAGTCATCTCTGTGTAATATGTTTCGTCGGGCAGGATGTATACCACAGGTCCTACGGCGCAGGTACCCATGCAGCCTCTCTCGATGATGGCCACGTCCTTGGTGAGGCCGCGTTTCTCAACTTCCTCCACCAGGGCGTCGCGCACTTCCTTGCAGCCCGCAGATGTGCAGCCGGTACCGAAGCATACCAGAGCCTGATACTTGTACTTGCCCATCTTTTCGCGGTAGGTCTTCTTGACGTTCTTAAGGTCGGCAATGCTTTTTATCATGATGCGATACCTCCCTCTTCCTCAGGCTCTTCCGCCTCCGATGCTCTCTCTGCCTCGTGATACTTACGGAGCAAAATATGCAGTTTCTGCGGCGTCATCTGCTTGTACACGTCATCGTCGATCATGATGGCCGGAGCCAGTCCGCAGGCGCCGATGCACCTTGCGATCTCGAAGGTGAAGAGACCGTCCTCAGTGGTGTCTCCCACGTCGATCCCCAGTTCCGTCTTGATGGCCTCCACGAGACGCTTGCCGCCTCTTACGTAGCAGGCCGTTCCCTGACATACGCGGATCGTGTGCTTGCCTCTTTTTTTCGTGGTGAAGAAAGAGTAGAAGCTCACCACCCCGCTGACCTCTGCCAGGGGCACTCCCATTTTGCCGGCGATGTAGTACTGTACGTCCTCAGGGAGATAGCCATAGGCCTCCTGAGCCTCATGCAGGACCATGATCAGTGCGCCTTCGTGGTCCTTGTACTTCTCGATCGAAGCGTCGATTCGGTCATACAGGGCCAGGTCTTCCGCGCTCATGCTGGCTTTGTCCGGCGGAGACACTGTTCTGCTGCCTAGATTTGTTACCATGCCGTTTCGTATGGATCTCGGGTCCATACCCTCCTTTCCTTTTCCATCTGTATTCCCTCCGGTCAGCCCCAACATATTGTGGCCCGTGGGCAAAAGAGGCCTTCCGGCATACAGATTTTTGCGGTATTTATCCACTTGATGAATAAATATTGTGAAATTAGGTTGATTATACCACCTATATTCCGTCTTGTACAGAAAAAAATACAATCTTGTACAAGAAAAAGTACAAAACCTGCGTTTTTACCCCCAAAAACGCCAAAAATGATAATAAAATGACAAAAAAACACTGCCGGAGGGGGTTCCGGCAGTTTTGCATATTTATTAACAATTTTATGCATTATTGCTTTTTCCTGGGCTCCTTTACCAGTGCGCCGATGGTTACGGCGGCGATGCCCGCCATGCCCAGGATGCCCAGGACGGTGTTGTCCAGCTGGCCTGAGGCGTACAGCGCTGCAAAGGTGGGGATCAGTACTATGCAGAGTATTATGTTTTTCATGTTCTCCTCAAAAACGCCAAAAATGATAATAAAATGACAACAAACAAGCCCCGCGGGGCTTTATTATGGTTTTACGGCCGGAAATAAAAAAACGAATTCCAGCCGTAATTGCGTCTCCCAGTCCCACCACACAAAAAAACCTCAGCAGGTCATCCCATGCTGAGGTCATTTTGATTTTTTGCGCTAGCCCAGGTACAGGTTGGTGGTCACGTATTCGGGATCGCAGGTGACGTCGATGCCCATGGACCTCAGGCTCTGCTCGTCGTTGTCCGAAAGGATGGCCGTGCAGTGGGCCTTGCAGCCGTTGAGCTTGTAGAGCTGCCTCACGGTGCGGTTGGCGTACTCGTTCATGTCCGCCGAGATCGACAGGGCCGTCAGTATGTCGTCCACGTTCAGGGAACTCCTGTCGTGGTGCAGCACGTCCACCTTCAGTTTCTGGATGTTGGAGAAAACATCCGGCGAGATCACGTACATCTCATCCGGCAGGCCTTCCAGCTTCTTGACTGCGTTGAGGATGCAAGCGCCTGCGGCCACCATCCTCCTGGATGATCTGCCTGTGACGATGGTGCCGTCCGGCAGCTCCAGTGCCATGACAACGACGTTCAGATACTTGTCGCTGCAGTTCCTCTTGTACTCGGCGTAGTCCCTGGCGGGAGCCACCACTTTGCGGTCCAGCTCAGTGGCATTCACGTCCTTCATGAGAAGCTCAGATCTCTCCAGAGACTTCTCGTCGATCTTGCCTTTTTTGTAGGCCACCTTGGCGATCATGAAACGGCGGATGATCTCCTGGATGGCAGCTTCCTGCACCACCTCGTCATCGGTGATACAGAAGCCCACGCGGTTCACTCCCATGTCTGTGGGGCTCTGGTACTCTGACTCGCCGGTGATCTCTTCGATGATCCTCTTGATCACCGGGAAGATCTCCAGGTCGCGGTTGTAGTTCACAGCCTTTTCGCCGTAGGCGTCCAGGTGGAAGCTGTCTATCATGTTCACGTCTCTGAGATCGGCGGTGGCCGCCTCATAGGCGATGTTTACGGGATGCTTCAGGGGAAGGTTCCAGACCGGGAAGGTCTCGAACTTGGCGTACCTGGCCTTGCGGCCAAGTTTGTACTCGTGGTAGAGCTGGGAAAGGCAGGTGGCCAGTTTGCCGGATCCGCCGCCGGGGGCGGTGACCACCACCAGAGGCTTGGTGACCTCGATGTAGGGGTTCTTGCCGTAGCCCTCTTCAGACACGATGGTATCCACGTCGGTGGGATAGCCCTTGGTGAAGAAGTGCTTGTAGGTCTTGATGCCGCGGCGGGCCAGACGGTTGATGAACTGATCCACCTGCGGGGAGGGTTCATACCTGGTCACCACCACTGAATTGATGGTGAGGTGGTACTTCCTGTAGATGTCGATGAGCCTCAGGACCTCCAGGTCGTAGGTTATGCCGAAGTCCTGGCGGGTCTTGGAGTTGATGATGTCCCCGGAGTAGATGCAGATTATGATCTCCGCCTGGTCTTTCATCTTTTCCAAAAGCTTGATCTTGGCGTTCTCGTCGAATCCCGGAAGCACTCTCATGGCGTGCTTGTCGTGGACCAGCTTGCCGCCGAACTCCAGGTAGAGTCTCTCGCTGTTTTTGTGGTTGATCCTCTCAAGGATGTACTTGGACTGTTCCTCAAGATATTTTTCTGCATCAAAACCGATCTTTCCCATAATCATCTCCTAATATCTGCGGTCCCGGTCAGGGCCGCTCCGGCATAAAGATGCCCCCGCAGGGCGGGGCCATCACATAAGGTCAATAGTGATCCTGTTCCTTCCTTCCGCCATTCCGTCCAGGGACACGTCGTACTCCACGTCAAGGCGGCCCTTGCCGGCTTCCTTGTCCACCAGGTTCCTGACGGCGGTGGTCAGAACTTCGATCCCCAGGGATCCCTCAGGAGTCTCGTAGTTGGAGGAGAAACGTCTTCCCTCCTCGAAGTACAGCTCCGACTGGGGCCCGTCCTTGCCGACCCTCTTCATCCTCAGCGACTTGTCGTTGAAGCGAAGGGTGGTCTTGAGTCCGGCCATCCCCGAGATCTCGCTCTCATCATATACCAGATAGCAGTATCCGTTTCTCTCATAGAGGCGGCCGTCGGTGACGAATTCCATCTGATCCTCTTCAGAGCCCTCATAGATCTGCTTACCCGTTATTTTTATTGTTATATCTCTCATAGCCAAGGTCAATTATCCTCTCTATCACGTCCGGATAGCTGATGCCCACCGCGCCCATGAGAAGCGGGAACATGCTCCTCTTGGTGAAGCCCGGTATGGTGTTGATCTCGTTGAGCAGGATCTTGCCGGTGCTCTTCTCCAGGAAAAAGTCTATCCTGGCGAAGCCTTCTCCGTCTATGGCCTCGTAGGCCTTGACGGCCAGGGCTCTCAGCTCCTCTCTGGTCTCCGGCGGAATGGGTGCCGGGATCAGCATCTCAGACTTGTCATTTATGTATTTTGCGTTGTAATCGTAGAAATCGGCGCTGACTGCGATCTCGCCCACTTCGCCGGCGAAGGGCGCCTCGTTTCCGATGACGGCCACCTCCACGTCTCTCACGTCCACCGCCTCTTCGATGATGACTCTCTTGTCATAGCTGAAGGCGATGTCGCAGGCCTTGAAGAATTCCTCAGGGCTCTTCACCTTGGTGATGCCCACGGAGGAGCCCATGTTGGCGGGCTTCACGAAGCAGGGATAACCGATCTCCTCGGCGATCTCCCTCTCGCTCTTCTCAGGATGGGAGAAATACCTCCAGCTGAAGAGGGGCTTGTGCCTGCAGATGGGGAATCCCACCTTGGCGAAAACATCCTTGGAGGCCAGTTTGTCCATGGCCAGGGCCGAGGCCAGCACTCCGCATCCGCCGTAGGGGATGCCCATGGTCTCGAAGAAGCCCTGGAGCTTGCCGTCCTCGCAGTAGGGTCCGTGGACGATGGGAAGCGCAAAATCTATGGAAGACCTGAGTATTCCCATGTCGAAGTCCTCGGCATAGTCCTCCCAGGTACCGTCCTCAAGGAGCTCCTCAGCTGACCTGGACAGGGGGACGTTAAGTCTCTTCCACACGCCGTCTTTGGTGATGCCGATGTAAACGATGCTGTATTTATTTCTGTCTATGGCTCTTGAGACCGATGCTGCCGATAAAAGGGATACCTCGTGCTCAGGAGATCTTCCTCCGAAGATCAGGCCAATTTTTTTCTTGATCAATGGTTCTTTTCCTTTATATATATATTTGCTGCCGCAGGTCATGCTTCCTTGCCGTCTGTGTAGCGGCTCAGTATCTCCAGCAGCTTGTCTTTGCCGAAATGGTATTTTTTGCGGCAGAACTGGCATGTGAGTTCAGCCTGGCCGTCCTGCTCCGCGATCTCTCTCAGGTCATGCTCTCCGATGGATGCCAGCACCTGCTCCAGCCTGTCGTAGGAGCAGTCGCACTCCCACCTGATCTCTCTGTAGGACAGGGCTCTGACCTGATAATCCTCAGGCATGGAGCCGAATATCATGTCCATCATCTTCTGGAGAAGTCCCTCCATGGAGAGGGCAGGGTTCCCGCTTACCGCTTCCTCGATGACCTGAGTGATGGGCTTCAGCTCGCCCAGCATGTTCTCCAGGGCGTCCACAGCTCCCTCCGCTGCCCCGGGAAGCATCTGGATGAAAAGACCGCCCGCAGCCTTCACGGACCAGTCCTTGTCCACCTTGACTCCCAGGGAGATGGCGGTGTTCTGCTGCTCGGAAATATAGTAATACGCGGTAAGGTCCTCGGCAATCTCGCCGGATACCAGTGCGATGGTCCCCACGTAGGGTTCCTTGAGCCCCAGGTCCTTGATGACCGTAAGCTCTCCGATGCCCAGAGATCCTCCTACGTCCAGCTTGCCGTTGGCTTTGAGGGGCAGGTCGCACCCGGGCTCAGCGATGTAGCCCTTGACCCTGCCGTCCTGATGGGATGTGGCAAGTATCTGCTTCGCCGGTCCGTCTCCCTTGAAGATGACGGTCAGCTTGTCCGTGGGGTTCTTCATGTCGATCCCCATGAGACCTGCTCCGGTCAGCACTCTTCCCAGCCCTGCGGTGGCAAGAGGCGTGGTGTCGTGTATCTTCCTGGCCTCCTCCACCATCTCTGTGGTCACTGCCAGATACACCCTGTATGATCCGCTTCTGTCTATACCTGTGATTACGTTATTCATTCTCTTTCCTTCAGCCCAATTACTTTGATATTTTATCATATTTCACATATTATTTACACATAAAAAACACAATTGGTCAATATAATTTGGTGTGCAAAAGGGTGGGACCTTAGTATTGCTTAAACCCATCTGAATTTTGGAGGAAACACTATTATGGATGATAACAACACAGCATTGGAGAATGCAGGATCTGTTACTGCTGAGAACGTGGAAGCCACAGTGGAAGAGGCCGAAGCGGTAACAGAAGAACTCAGTTCAGCTGCAGAAGTTCCGGCAGAAGAGCCCCTGGCAGCTGAAGACGCCGTTTCTGAAGCGGCAGAAGAGACTGCGGAGATCCCCGCAGAGGCTCATGAAGAGGTGGTCGTGGAGAAGCTCGACCCCTTCCAGGAGCCGGTCCACTTCTCGTCACTCGACGAGCCGACCCTGGAGATCCCCAGAGTCGACGTGGAGATCAACGAAGCATACGAATCAGAGGATTCATATTTCGGTGAGGGCACCGCAAAAGACGTGCGCCCCACCATAGAACACATCCCGGAAAACGACGCTCAGTCCGAGTCCGAAGCACCTTACGGCGAGGAGCCCCGCA
>JAEEGI010011627.1_pt1 | contig 18974 bp, 8 predicted proteins | sample 8958751 | NCBI WGS metagenome assembly JAEEGI01 (sample SAMN16246545, study PRJNA631951) | gut metagenome | biome: gut microbiome; feature: rumen; material: KS-attached | host: Bos | place: Iran: Karaj | collected 2018-10 | reverse complement strand
AATAAAAAATTAAATCAAATTCAAAACTTAGACTATAATTATAGATTTGTTATTTTAAATACTTTAATCGCTTGCTCTCTAATTTTTTTATTTCTGAGATTTGAAATCTCATAATTAAATTAAATTATAAAACTTAATTATTTTTATTCTAAAATAAGTAAAAGAATGATTTTAAAAATTTAAATAAAAGAATAAATAAATTAATTTTAAATATTAGTGATTTAATGAATTTATCTTCCAAAAATTTTGTTTGATAAAACCTAACATCAAAACTGACAAGTTATTGATAGGATAGCAATTTGGATTATGATAATTGTTTTTAAAAATATAAAAATATTATATTTTAATGTATTGAAATTTAAAAATAAAACAAATAAAAGAAGAAAATATAACTTTAAATATTTCCAATTATCAAATCATTCACAAAAAACAAAAAAACAAAAGAATTTAAATAAAGAACAGTTATAAATAAAAAAAACAAAAATTTATTACTGGAAAATTAAAATTAAAATCTCTTAAAATATATAAAAAAGAAATTAAAGAATTATTCTTATTTGTCTTAATAATAAAAAAATATATTTTAAATTTAGAAAAATGAAAAAAGATAAATTATAAATTATTATCCTATTTTAATTGAAATTTTAAAATTTGAGATGTTATTTTGATTTAAAAGTGACTGAAATATTAAATAAAAATCAAAAATGTTATTATGAAAAAAATAAATTATTTTATATATTTAAAATAATAAAATCTCAAAAATGAACAAAATACTTATTTTTTTTCTTTTCACATTGATTTCATTATCTGTTTCAAAAAATGATTATATATTAATAGATGGTTCATTTTCTGATGAACAAAAAAGTCATTATATTGGAAAATTAAAATATAACTTAGATAAATTTAATCCTTTAGATTATAATATAGAATTTAATAATATTACAAATTTTTTTCCAATAAATGACTTAAAAGTACAAATAGATTTAGAATGTGACTCGATCATTCATTTAATTATAAAAGATTTATCAGAAGATAGATTTGAAAATAAATTTATCCCTTCCCAAAAATATCAAGAAACAATAAAAAAATGTAAAAACACAAAATCTTTAGAAGATTTTGGTTTTACTTTTACAACAAAATTAAAAGAAATATTTACATTTCACTTAAAATCAAATGAAACAAATATTCTAACATCAACTGGAGGGAATTTCCTTTTTTCTGATTTATTTATAGCATTAAATTACTATTTAACATCAAATGATATATATGGATTTGGTGAAAGAATGCATGACTTTAAATTAGGAGAAGGTAAATTTACTATGTGGCCAAATGCTTCAATCGGAGTTCATCCAGATTATGGAATTGGAGGTGATAATTCTTATGGTGCTCATCCTATTGCTTTACATAAAGTAAATAATCAATTATTTTTAGGTATTATTTTTAATAATATTAATGCTCAAGATGTAGTTATTAAAACAATTAGTGATAAAAATGTTTCTTTAGAACATAGAACTATAGGTGGTATTATTGATTATTATTTTTGTATTGGAAATAAACCTGATGATGTTCTTATTCAATTACATAATATTTTAGGTAATATGCCACTTCCTCCTTATTGGACTCTAGGTTTTCATCAATGTAGATATGGATATAATTATACCGAAGATTTAAATAAAGTAGTTAAAAATTATATGGATTTAGAATTACCTGTTGATGGTTTTTGGATTGATATTGATACATTTGATAGTTTTAATATTTTTAGTTTAAATAAAACAACTTTTGCTGATTTACCAAAGGCAATTGAAAATATTCATTATAATAATTATCATTTAATTCCAATTGTTGATATTGCTTTCCCTAGGAATAAAAGTGATCCTTATTACATAAAAGGACATAAAGAAAATGCTTTTGTAATATCTAATTATACTAAGAAAGAAATGGTTATTATTGTTTGGCCAGGTGATTGTGTATTACCTGATTTTCATTCTGAAAGTGGAATTAATTTATGGATTTATGGATTAAAAGAATATAAAAAAATTATAGATTATGATGGAATTTGGTTTGATATGAATGAACCAGAATTAATAATAGATACACTAAAAATAAATAGAGGAGAAAAATTACCTGATAATAATTATGACCCTAAATATAATAAATATGAATATATTCCTTATATTCCTGGTTTTAGAGAAAATGAAAGAATTGATATTCGATATGGAACAATAAGTGAAAATGCTATAAGTACAAAATACAATGATAAAGAAAATAAAACTTTAATAAGTTATAATTATAAAGCTCAAATTCCAGTAATGCAAGTAAGAATAACATATGATTATTTAAAAAAAATAAAAAAGAGACCATTTATTTTAACAAGATCAACATCATTAGGTATGAGTAATTATGCATATCATTGGCTAGGAGATAATGATTCATCATATTTAAAAATGAAAAATGGTATAGTTGGAATCTTTAATTTTCAAATATTTGGTATTCAAATAACTGGAGATGATATATGTGGTTTTTGGGGTAATTCAAATGATAATTTATGTGCAAGATGGATGAGTTTAGGAGCTTTTTTCCCATTTAGTAGAAATCATAATTCAATAGGAAATATTCCTCAAGAACCATTTGCTTTTGGTATTAATTCTAGAACTTTTAAAATGAGTAAAATTGCATTAAAAATGAGATATTCATTAATTAGATTTTATTATACTGAATTATTTAAAAATTCAATTGGAGATTCTGGTTCCTTTTTCAAACCATTATTCTTTGAGTTTACTAATGATAATAATACATATGATAATATTAATTCAACTGTTTTGATTGGGAATTATCTTTATTTAATTCCTATTTTTAATGATAGTGAAAATGATATTAATGTATATTTTCCTAATGAAGATTGGAATTATTTTCCTTATGGTGATTCATTTATGAGATATGATGAAAAGAAAAATAAAGGTGAATATAAAAGTCTTCCTGGAACTTATGATAGAATTTTGATATTTTTAAGAGGAGGTAGTATTATTCCTTATCAAGACACATTTAATTATACTGTTAAAAATACTTTTGATTTAAAAAATAGACCTATTGAACTTATTATATTTCCTGATTCAAAAAATCATTTAGCAAAAGGAAGTTTAATTTATGATGATGATGATATTGAAACTCTTGAAAATAATAATTATTTGAGAATTGAATTAAGTTTTATATATAATGTTATTAATTTTGATATAAAAAATAGTATGAAAATAAGCTATAATTATAATGATATTTATCTTTCTAAAGTTTTTTTTTGGAATATGGATTATTTAACTAAAAATGGTAATTATGATATTTTAAGAATTGAATTAATTAATAAAAAAATATTTAATGGAAATGTTGATCGAATTTCTGATGATAAATATATAATAAACATAGAAAAATATAAAATAAGATTTGAACAAATTTCATCAATGGTTTTGATTCAAAATAATGATACTATTTTTCCGTCTAAAAAAATAATAGACTTATAAAATATGAATAAAAGTTAAATAAATTATAATTAATTGATTATTATATTATAATTTTATCTTTTAATTTAAACATTGAAATTTTATATTCAACTTTTTTCATCCGTTCTTTAACATTGAATTCACAAATTTGTGAGTGTTAGATTTCTTTCAAATTTTAATTTACACCAAAAAAAATCAAAAATTGTTTTAAATAATTATTGAATGTAAGAAAAATAATTTTGTTTTAAATTTTTCATTTTTTAAAAAATAGATTTATCATTATATTTTAATCTCCAAATATTTTGTCTAATAAATAATTTTTGAATTAATTTGAAAAAAAAAATATATATCTATCAATGTTTATAGATAAATTAGATGAATAAAATATCTCAATCAACAATTATCCTTATAGATATAACATTAATAAATAAAAAATGCAATTTGATAAATTTAAAATGAGATGGAGAAGAAAATCAATATTCGTTTATTTTAAAGGACTAAATTTAACTCTTTTAAATTCTATCAATTCTAATGAAATTATACTTTAATTGAATATTTTTTCAAAAATGAAAATGGAAGATGTTCATTGAATGATAAAAAATTATATTTAATGAATCTTAAAAATAATGAAGAAATCGATATAACATTACAATTCAAAAGTAGTTGAATATGTTGTTTGGAGCATATTTCTCTTCAACCAGCAAAAATTATTCAGATACAATAACGGTAACTTGTGATAAAAATTATGAAATTAATTCAACTAAAAATGAGATGAAAAAATTCTGATTTATTCAATAGGTCAGGAAAGATTCCAATCAATGATTTTCTGACCAAATATATATTAGAGTCAAATCTGCTGAATGGAAAGCAATTTAAATTATTATACTATTCCAAATTCAAATTTATTTAATGTTGAATTTAGATTTCCAAAATATTATAAAGGAGAAAATAATAAATTTAAAAATTATTTAAATGGAATTAATATTATTGAAGAAAAGAGAAATAATTTTAAAAATCTAAAGTTAATGGAAAAGAAGGATTCTTCTAAATTTTATTTATCTTTTTTTCATTCATAAAAACAATAAACATAAATTTAAGTATAAAAAAAATAATTGATGAATAAAAATTAATGAAAAAACCTTATAAAAATGGTAAAAAAATCTCAAAAAATAAAATTGTAAATCAATATTGAAAAAATAAAAGAAACAAACACAGGATAAAATCTCACAAAATTTTTTCAACATCATGTTAATGAATTAGTATTGGAAAAGAATTTCAATGCAATTAAAATTAATAGTATAGGATTTTTTACTTTAAAATATTTTATTGAACCTAATTTATTTTTCGGAGGAATGAAAACAAATTATAAAAAATGAGATAAAGCAAATTATAATAATTTATTCAACCATTCAAAATAAGGGAGATTAAAAAATATTTAATTTCTACAAAGTATTAAGTCTATATACTTTTGTAAAAAGTATATTTTAATGGAAAAACTTCAAGTAAATACCAAAATGAAACGAATAATTAAATTAAGAGATCAAATATTAATTTCTATAATTTTTTTAATGAAAAATGGGAATATAAAATAAATATGATAAAAGGGATATCCTATTTATTTAAATTTCAGATATCTACCTTTTAGTTTTTTTATATCTTAAAAAAATTATAGAAAAAATAATATTTAAAATATCATAAAAATAAAGATATTTATTACAATATTTTAACCCTTAATCACCAAATAAAATATTTTATATCTTTGAAAAATCAATAAAGAAATTTAAAATCTTTAATCAATATACAATCAAATCTATTTATAGATATATATAAAATAAGGTAGATAAAAAATATTTTCAATTATTATTAAGGTTATTATTACTATTATTAAAAAACATAGATTTAAATTGTTCAAAATTGATTTTTTCTCCGGACATTTTCAATCCTTTAAACAAATCTTTTAATTCTTTTTCTTGAATAGCTAAATCATTATTATTTTTTAAAGAACTAATAACAGCTTCCCCAGTAATATAGCCATCTTCATCTTCATCAAAATATTGAAAAACTGACCAAAGTTTTTCTTCTTTTTCAAATTGTATTGATGAAAGTGTTGCAGCTAAAAATTCAGTATAATTTATTTTTCCATCTAGATGAAAATCTAATGATTTCCAAATATCATCTATTTCTCCTTTTTGAGGTGTAATTCCAATTTTTTCAAAAATTATTGGAATTTCTTTATACTTTATTTCACCTGTTCTATCTTTATCAATTACTTCAAATGCTTCTCTTAATTTTTGAATTTCACTTTCTTTTGATATTTTTGCCATCATAAATAATATTTCTTTTTGAAATAAATTTTTATTATTAAATTCTCTTAATGAATCTAATATTTCTTTATCTAATTTATGTTCTTTATTATGCTTATTTTTTATTTTAAAAAATGGATGTTCTAAAATATTTTGAATGCTTAATCTTTTCTTATAATTCACTACTAGAATTTTTTTAATTAAATCTTTTAGTTCTTCAGAACATTTAATTTCATCTAATTTTTCTATATCATATTTTCCTTCTCTGATTTTTTCATATAATTTTTTTTTATTTTTAGCTTTAAAAGCATAATTTCCAGTTACCATTAAATATAATATAATTCCAATAGACCAAATATCACTTTCATAATAAAAATGACCTTCTGTCATTTCAGGTGCCATATAATAAGGAGACCCTACTCTATAATTATCATTATCTTCTTCTTCTATACTTAATCCAAAATCTATCAATTTCATACTTTTATAATCACCTGGAATTGCAAATAAAATATTCTCTGGTTTTAAATCTCTATGAATTATATTATTATTATGTAAAAAAAGAACTGTTTTTAATAACACTAACATTATTTCATATATATCATTTTCACTAAAGTCAACATAAGTTTTTTGAGATATTAATTTTAATAAATTATCTCCTGGAATATATTCCATAACAATTCTTAAATAATAGTCATCTTCAAAAGTTTCAAAATAATCTACTATATTTGGATGGTCTAATTTTCTTAAAATTTCAACTTCCCTTATTATACTTTTTATTGAATGTTTGTTTAAAAAATTTTTTTTTATTGTTTTTATTGCATATAACAATCCTGGACTTCTTCTATCTTTATATAATCTTACTTTTCCAAATCCTCCATTTCCCAAAATCGATATAAATTCATATTTTTTTCTATAATCTGTTTGTTTGGAAAAATTTTCAAATAATATTGAACTTTTTCTTCTTGTCATTGAATTTATATTGTCTTTTCCTTCTTTTACTTCTGATCCTCTACAACATGCTCCCATTATTTTTTAATTTTAATTTTTTATATAAAAATAAATTGTTTATTATTTTTACAAAAAATTATTGATTAAGTCAATGATATTTTTAGTTTAAATTAGATAATTAATTTAATAATTAATTTTTATAAAAATAAGAAATTATTTTTTGTGCTTCTAAAAATGTTAAAAAGAAGAATATATAAATATTTTGATATTATTTTAATAGGATTTCATGCAATCTAAATGATGAAAGAATATTATTATGGGAAAATTAATTGTAAAGGAAAATACTTATTTTTCCCTAATGAAAAAAGATATTCATATATGGATTATGTTTTTATCTTATAATGATAGAGATAAGTTTTGTGGTGAATTTCATAAGAGACTTATAAATGAAAATGGATATTATAAATTACATAAAGGGTATTTTATTATGGAATATAGGACAATAATTTAAAGAATGGTTCTATAATTATCATTATAAAATGAGGATAAGTGTATTTGATATAATAAGAAAGATTTATAACATGGAAAAAGAAAGAATTATTATAAAAATTGAAAATTTAAAGGGAAAAATAGATTAAATAAAAAAAGGAACATTTATTTTAAATAATTCTATGTTGAAATAATAAATAACTCTTTTTGGATTCACAGATTTTTTCAGTTGAAAATTCAAGTCTTTTATTTTTTAACTATAATTTGATTAAAAATTATTTTTAATTTATAATTAAATATTTATTAAAAATTTGATTAAGATTATTTAATTTATAAACAATATTTCATCAGAATAAAGGTTAGTTTGCTCTTTTAATATATTAAATAATTTATTCCTAATGTTTATATTTTCACAATTAATTGTGCTATAATTTAATTTATCAATATCTTGATTATAATTTACTTTAATAATATTATCTTTTTCAACATTGATATCCTTAATAACAAAATAATCAATATTGTTTAAAATTTGTAAGTTAGAATTCATAACATAAAGAGATAAGTTTGTAAAAATATAAATAAATTTTTGTCCTTTTAAGCATCTAGTGAAATAATAATAATTGTTTTTAAAAACTGCATAAGATTGTTTTAACTTTTCTAAAATTTCAGCATCATCTTTATCATAATTTTTAAAATATTGGTATTTTCCATATAAAGCTCTTGGTTTTCTAATTCTATTCGGAACATCATTTGTTTTTATTTTAGAATCATCTTTGGTTATGAACTTAAATAAACCAAATAAAAAACCTTTAATTGCAATATTTGAAATTTCACCGTTAATAGCAAAATTATATTTATTTAATATTATTATTAATAACTCTTGATAATTACCAACAAAATGTCCAATGGAACTTGAGTTAGTATTAACATTATGTTTATTACCTGTTAAACCTTTAAAAACAAAAGAATAAAAAGATGAATATTTCAAGTAATTTTGTATTAAATTATTGATATTGATGCTTGATAATTCAAATGATATATTTAATGGAGGAATCACTAAATTTTTTCCTGTATAAATTGTTAATTGTTTTTTATATTCCTCAAAAACATCATCTTCTTTTTTTTCAAATAAAAAAATATTATCTACATTATAATCTTTTAAATCTAATCTATAAATAATGTTTGAAATAAAATCTATTATTGAAGTAATGAAATCAGGGTCTAATGACAATTTAATTTTATCTAATTCAATATTAAATTCTTTTATTTCAGAAACTTTATCGCTTAAATAAGATATAAGATTGATTTTTAAAGTTAAAAAATTATTATTGTTTTTTGCTTTGTTTGTTAAAACTAAAAAATATTTTCCATTTTCAATACTTTGATTATATATATGAATTTTTTCAATATAAAAAACACTTTTTGTTTCATCTTTTATAATACTTCCTTCTTCAATATTTTTATCAATATAAATATTAATGTTTTTCATATAAAAAAATAAAATTTCTTTTCTTTTATAATCACTTAATTTGTTATTGTGTTGTTCATTATCTCCAATAATTGAAATTCCTAAATGATTTACATTAATATTTAAAATATAAAAATCATTTTTTGGTTGCTCAATAATTTTATTTTTTTTTATTTTATCATAATTATAAAAAATTAAATGTTTTTTGATTCTATTTGAAATTGTATGTAATATTATTTCATTGCCGATATTTTGAATATTATTTGTTTCTTGATTTTTAAATTGATATGAATAAATTTTATTTTTGATATCAACTAAAAATACAGGCTTTTTATAAGAAAAGACTCTTAACATAATTTTTTCATTTGGCTCAATAATTTGCATATATTGATCATAATTTTCTTGATAAATTGCAATAGTTAAAAAACTTTTATTTTCAACTGTAATTTTACAATTATCAATATTTGCTTCTGATATAAAAACCTCTAAATTACTATCAATAGGATCTTGTCTAACTTCTAAATTTATAAACAAATCACTTAAATAAAAAGTAAATAAACCATATGAATTAATTATAAATGAATCAGACCATTCTTTTGGAAAATTTTCTTTTATATTTGATAATCCAAAACATAATTCAATTGATTTTCCTCGATTAAAAAAATTAAAATTCACTTTTTGCATTGGGAAAATTCGAATATTCTCTTTTTTATTCTTAAAATCTGCAATATAAAAACTTTTGTTTGTTAATAAACTTAAAAATTTGCATGTTGGATTAATGGATATAATCATACTCATAATATTCTCATTAAAAGTACTATCTTTAATTAATATATGAGATAAATTTGAATTTATACTTAAATCTAAATTATAATTTATGTCTTTTGATTCTTCATATCTCATTTTTATAAAATAATTTTCTTTTGAAGATAATAAATCTTTTATTTGAATTTTATCAGATCTAAAAACCCCTGAAATTAATCTTAAATTTTGATTTTCTTTGAAATCTAAACTTGATCTTACTAAGAATAATTCTTTATTTAATCTAAAAATAAATGGTTTATTATTCATATTAGACACAATATCTAAATCATTTATTCCACTATTATTTTTTATTAAAGTTTCTGCATAAATTATTAATTGAGTCCCACTTGAATTATTAATAATAATTGAAGAAAGAAAAAAGGAATAACCTATTTTATTATAAAAATATACATAATTTTTATTATTTTCTTGCTCTTTATTATTATTAAGACTAAAGAAATATTGTTCCTGTGAATTAAAAATTATGTCATTTGCAAGAATTTCAAATGAAAATTTTCGTACTTGATTAAAATCTAAAAAAAATTGGGAACATTTTGGAATTTTATATTTTGTTCCTTTTATATTAATTCCAATTTCAACAGGGAGACAATTTATAATAGAATATTCACTTAAAATAATTAATTCTCTGACATTTAAAATTTCTCTTTCCAAACTTAAAATTAAATATTTTTGTTCAAGCATAAATTGAATTTTATATTTTTCTTCTGTTTTTTTTTCTTGAATTTCATTTAAATTAAAAATTTGATTAATAGAATCCTTATTATTATAATCTTCTGATAAATGAATTCCAGGTACAAAATAAAATTTAATTTTAGGCCCAATTAATTTAAAAGGAATTCCAACTATTTTTTCTTTATTTAAAGGGAAATAAGTAAGTTTATCAGAGATAAAAATAACAGTCATATCATAATTAGTTTTATTTCTAAATATAATTGGAGAGTAAATAGAAATATTAATATGTCTTTCTTTACTTAAAGTATTTTCTGAAATAAAATAATCAGAATTGTTTATTGTATGTCTTCTTGTTCCTAATTTTTCAATTGGAATAGAAAAACTGAAAATCTCATTATATATTACAATAATTTCTTTTTTACCATATAATTCTTCATTCCAATCCATAATATATTCTAACCTTCTTCTTTGCTGATTTTTTAATTCAAAAACTTGGCCCGCATATTTTATTTTTAACAATTCTCCCGTATTATTAAATACTTCATTATTTGAAATATTACTTTCATTTTCTTTTATTAATTTAAAATTTAATGGATCTGAAATAAAATTTTCATAATTACTTTTTTCTTCCATAAACTTTTCAATCCAATTACTTAATGAACCAATTATAAAACTTATATTCATATCACTGACATTTATTAATAATTCTTTAATTTCAAAAATCATTCTAGTTTTTACATCTCGAATAAATTGAAATTTAATTAAAGTTTTTTCAATTGAAGGTTCCCAAATACATGCAATGTAATTAAATGAATTTACAGCAAGAAAAACATTTATTTCCAAAGAAGACTTATTTGGAATTTGAATATAAAAATCAGAAAGAGATATATTTAAAAAGGGATAATAACTCCCAGTTGAATTATCGATTAAAACAATATCTAAATTTGAAAGATTTATTGATCCAGTCAAATTTGTTTTTGATTTGAAAATAATGTTTTTTTCATTAATTTGTGATTTTAATAATTCATTATTTTCTTTTTGACTAAATTGATTATTTTCAATTCTTTTTTCATTTTTATAATAAAAATAATTTAATTGATAAGATTTTAAAAAAGATGTAACATCAATATAAGAAAGATTAATATAAAGAGATTGAATTTGAAAATCTAAATTTATTAAATCATCTGTGATTGAAGATTTGAAAATTAAAAAATAATTTTCGTAATTTTTAGTATGAAATAATTCTCTTTTGTTCGATCCTGTAACAAATTCAGTTACAATTGATTTTATTTGAACAAAATATTCTCCAAAAGGTAACTTTAATTGTTTTATTTTATTATATCCAACATATAATTCATTAATTGATAATATCATATTTTCCCTTCCATTAAAAGAAGTTTGTAAAATAAATTTTGAATTAAAAATGGATAAAATGATTTGTGGAGTTTGACTTTTTTGTACTTCTGAAATAATTAAATCAATAGGAATTGCATTCTTAAAATATAAATATAAGCATAAAAAGGAATCTAATCTTACTAAAATTTCTAATAAAAAAATATCAATTTTAATAATATTATTTTCAATTATTATTTTAATTTGATATTCTAATGTTGGAATTGTTTCTTTAGTAATTTCAAAATCTTTTTTTGAAATATTTGTCAATACATTTATTTTTTGGTTTTGATTATCAAAAAATATTAAAGCTATTTCTTCTATTTGAATGGTGTAATTAATTTCTTCAATAAAATGATTTGATACATTTATATCTTCAGTGGAATTAATATTTATAAAAACATTTGATTTTTTTAAAGATATTTCAGATATTTTTTCAAAATTTTCTAAACATAAAAATAAATTAAATTTATATATTTCTATATTATATTCTATTTTATATTTATTTTTCTTTTCTTCAGGAAAATCTAATTGAAAATCAAAAAGATTAATATTTGAAGATTGTTTTTTATAATCATCTAAATTATATTCTTTGTGAAAAGATAAAATAAATTTATATAAATAAATTTGAGTTAAAGAAACATTTAAATCTTTAAAAATGAGATAATATAATCTATCATTTTGTGGTTTAAATAAAATATTCACATCAATTTCTTTTTCTTTAATTACATTGTTTTTGGTTTTTTTATTTTCAACATTAAAATCAAAAATTTTTATTAAGCTAACATCATTTGAACCTTTTAAATAATTTCTAAGTGTAATTCTATTTGAATTAATATAAAAACGATTGAAGTCTATTTTCAAATTATTAACTTCTAAATCATATTTGACTAGAATAAAATCAAAATTAATATTATCGACAATAAAATTAAAACTTTTATAAATTTGGAAAAAAATTTTCATTGTTAATTTACCTTCAGGATTATTCATTTTACCAGAAATATATCCATTAATAAAATCATAATTACATATAATTTTTTCATTTGCTTTTAAAATTACAATTTCATTTTCTTGTGAAATTTTATGATCTATTAAACTTAAATAACAAGATGAAAATTCCATCAGAATTTCTTTTAGTGTTTTTTTTCCTATAAATTCATTGAAAACTAAATTTAAAACATAATCATCATCTTGAAAAGACAAAATAATTTTTGTGATCAAAAAATTAAATTCTAAAAATAAAGCATTAAACAAATTTTTTGTTTCATTGTTCGAATTAATATCTAAATCTGGATTTACTTCTTTTAATGCTTCATAAAAATCTTTTTCTGTTAATTTAATTTTAACAATGTTTTTTGCAGATTCAGGTTCATATTGGAGAATATATAATAAAAAGGAAGATTTTTTATCAGTAATAATTTGTACATCATCTAACTTTAATTCAAATTTTTGATTAATATATTTTAAATTCAGTTCTTTTATTTTTAATTTTGATTGACAATTCAATTCATTTAATTCAATATATAAATATTTTATTTGCAAATCAAAATTAAATGATTGATAATCTAATTCTCTAATATCAAAACCTTTTTCTTCAAAATTAAAATTAAAATAATTAAATCTTTCATCATTATCATTAACAAATTCATTATTATTATCTGGAATATTGTCTTCATTGATTTTATTTATTTTTTTATATAAATTGAGAATAAATGAAACAAAAGTCTTATTTAAAATTAAATTTAAAGGTTTATCTAAATCAAATTTAAAAGTATTTTTGTCTTTTTCTTTTATAATTTTGAAATTATACAAAGGAAGAATATCTCCTTTATTATTCTTTATATGATAATTAAAAGAAATATTTGAAAAATCTTTTTTTACATCAACATCTTTTAAAGAAACTGTAATTCTATCTTCTTTATTAAATAATGATAATGAAGGGATAATGGGAAAATTTATTTTTTCTATTGAAGTAAATATATCATCCTTATTGATGTTCAAATTAATAATGTTTTCTTTAAAAATTTTTTTGAATTTTTTTTTTACATTTGAAGAAAGATAATAAACTAAAATAAAAATAAATATATTTTCATCTAATTGAATATTTTTAAAATTAAATTTGACATCAATTTTTCCATTTTCCAGTAAACTTATTACGAATGCATTTTCATCAATTTTTTCATTAAAAAAAGATATATCATTTAAATAAACAATATCTTTTAAAATAAATTTTGATGTTATAAAATCTGAATTTTTATTTATTGTAACTTCTATTTCTTTAAGTGATAAATTTAATTCATTTTTTTCATCAATCAATTTTAAACTTATATTTGGAAAATTGATATAAACAATTAATTTATTCATAAAAGTTAATATTTTTCCTAAAATTACATTTGAATTTTTATTTTCAATTTTATCATTTAAAAAATTTTCGATATTTTCAATATTAAAAAAGTTATCTAATTTTTCTTTTTCATTTTCTGTTAATTGATTATTTTCTTCTTTTTTTCTAAATAAAGCTAAAAAATTTCCAAAACCTTTATTTTTATTTTCAATAACAGTTTTTTCGATTTTTTCTTTTGAAAATAATAAAATATTTTTTTTATTTAATAGAATTATATCATTAATATTAATGTTATTATAGTAATTGGTCATTATTTTTTTTTGAGAAAAATCGAAGTTATTTAATTTTCCTTGAGTATAATATTTTCTTAAATTTATTATTGTTTTAATTGAAAAATACCATAACTTTTTATAATAATCCTCTTCTTCTTTTTTTGGTTTATAATATTCAATCAATCTTTTCATTTTATAATATAATTGCTTATACATATTATATTGAATTATTTGAATCATTTCTTTAACTTTTTTTAATACTCTTTTGTCTAATTCCATTTCAAATGAATTAAAATTTAATATTAATTCATTTTCTTTTTTTTGACTTACCTCAGAATAATTTATTTTTATTTCAAAACCAAAATCATTTATAATATTGATTTCTAAATTATTATCTTTCATTCTTAAATTAATATTATCTATTTTTATCCCTTCATTTTCATCATATAAAATATTTCCAATAGAACAAATAAAAACAGTATCATTAAATTTTAAATTCAATTCAATATTCTCAATTTTAAATTTTAATCCTTGTAATATTTTATTTATTATATTTTGTATCGTGCCTTCTTTCCAATTGGAGGAATTTTCAACAATTGCAACTGCATAATTTATAAATTTTTCTGTAAAATTTTTCATATTAGAAATTAGTGTTTCTTCAATTTTTGTATAATCTAATTCAATCAAATTAATATATCCTTTTGAATTTTTCATATAAAATTCTAAATTTGAATTTTCATCAGGAATTAAAGCTTTAAATTCTTCGCAGGAAAAAAAGTTAAAAATAAATTGAGAATTTAAATTAATATTTTTATCCTTTTTTAATTGGAGTTCGTTTATTATTAATTCTCCTTTGTTAAACATTTCTATAAAATTTTCTTTTTTTATTTCTGGAATAATATATTCTTTCATTTTTTCTTGGATTAAACCATATATTATATTCCCAAATTCTCTAATTTTCATATTTTGACTTTTTAAATATATTCAATTTTAATTATTTTTTTAAAAAAGATGATCTATTATTTTTTTATATAAAATATAAAATATGAGTAAAAAAAATAGATTTGAAATAATAGAAATATAAATAACACATTTTTCATTTTATAATATAATTATGAATTAAAATAAAATATGATTTAATTTATTTTAAAAATCAATCAATTATATGAAAAGGTATTAAATAAAAAAAGAAAAATTTTAGAAAAGCCAACCACATTTTTAAAATCAGATATATTAAAATGACAACTTAATATATCTAAGAATTATAAAATAATGCTGAAAAAAAATTAAATTTTTTGTAAAAAAATTTGAGAGTATTTTTTATTATATCCCTTAAATTTTGAGAGAAAGGAATTAAAAACATTTTTATTTCTAAAAATTATGATTTATGACTACACCTCCCAAAAAAATAAGAAAAAAATGATTAGTTTTCATTCAACAAATTCAAAAAAGAAAAAATTGAAAATAAATTATATCATAATAATATTAATCAATTAATTCATCAAAAAAGTTGAAAAGGATAAATTATTCTCAAGAAAAATTAAATTTATTTATATTAAAAGGTTTTTATCACCTTTTAATATATGAATTTATATTGTAATAGATAAGAAAATTCTAATATAAAATAAAAAAAATGATAATTTCAAAAAAACCAAAAATATTGTTTTAAAAATAACGAATTCTTTCTTTTCTCCTTTTCTATAAAACAAATAATTTTGTAATAATATCAAAAAGTTTCAAATTAATTATTTTATAACATAATATTTAAAATAGTTGATTGTCTAATTTATAAAAGAGAATCATCAAAATTACAATATAAGAAGTTTTTTAATTTAAAAGAAAAAGAAATGAAGAAAAAAGTTTGTCAATTCATTTCAAATGGCTCAAAAAACTTGATTTACTATATTAAAAAGATGAAATAATTAAAATGATTTATGATTTTTCTTTATATTTATGGATAATTAAATTAAATATTTGAAGTTATTAATATTTATAATTAAATATTGGAAATAAAAATAATAATAAAATTATGAGAAAAATAAGAAGGAAAATAAAAAAAAGAGGAAATCATTAAAATTTATGTTCTTTCTGAATAAAGAAAAAGAAGAAATGTATATATTATATGATAATAATTTTAAAAAAGGAAAATAAATAATTTTGTATTTATATATTTTCATTTTCAATTCATAATAAAAATATTAATCATTCAATTATTGCTTATTAGTACTTCAAATTTAAATACATGATGTTACTTTTTCAAATGACTTAATGTTTTTGAATATTATTTTAGTTTTCTATATTTTTATTTGTATTATTATTATCATTAATATTTGTTCTCTTGGTTATTTCACCTTGTAAATTATTAAAATCTATGATATTATTTTCTTCCTCAATTACTTTTAAATAATAATTATTGTCACTTTTACTAAAATCCCTAATTTTATCACTATCAGAAAAATTGCTATCTTTATCATCATCACTATTATCATTTTCTTCTTTTATATTAGAAAAATTATTTAAATAAACATATTTTCGATTTAATTTTTCATAACTTAATTTATTATTAATTTCATCAGTGTTACAACAACAAAATAAAGAAAAATTTTGGCAATAATCAAAACAAAAAAAATTCCTTCCTATTTGAACAGTTAACATTTTTCCTTTTAATATTTGAAGACAAGGATTTTGAATTAATATCAAAGTCCCAAATTTTGAATTTAAGTCTCTTAAAAATAGTTGATTTTTGATAAAAGTTAATTGAAAATGGACTCTACTTATTGAAATATCATTTAGAATAACATTAGCTTCATTTCCTCTTCCAATATTAATAATTTTTTCTTTATCAAATTTAATAATATATCTGTATCTGTTTTGTCCTTGATCTTGACAATATGCATCAAAAGTTAAATAATTACTATTATCTTCTTTATTATAATCAAAGTCAATTAAGCTATAAATTTTTCCTTTATGCATTATATAATCAGGTAATTTTTGTTTACATAATTCACATTCTATTTTATTGATTGAAAAAACAATAAAATAATTTGTATTTGAAAAATATGATTTTTTAATTAAAATATTTGTAGAAATCCATTTTAGTAAGCAATTTAAATGAATATATTTTAAAGAGCCTGAACAAGAACAAGGTTGGATTAAAGGATTTTTATCATTTAAATTATCTTCTTCTAAATAGCATACCCTACAGATTCTTTTTGGTTTAATAAGTATAATATGCTTATTTTGTTGATTTTTATATTGTACATTTAAATTAAATAAATCTATTTTTTTATTATTTTTATCGTTGGATGTTTGATTTGTTTGTTCTTCATTTAAATTTGTTTGACTTAATGTGATTGAATCTGATTTTGAATTTATTTTTTTTTTATTAATCTTTTTAAATATTATATCACTTTCTTTTTCATTTTGAAATTTCAGTTTATGAAAAATTAAAGGATTAATTTTTCTAATATTTAAATTATTGTTATTATTATTTTCAATTGAAATATTATTTATAATATCATTATTTATAATAATATTATTACTTGTACTAAATTCATCTGTAACTTTGTGGGAAACAGAATAATCAATATTTGAATTATTATTTATTGTAATTTCTCTTATAACAATAATAATTCTCCCAATTTTTAAAACATCTCCTTCTGATAATTTATAATTATTATTTGATTTTGGAAAATTTTTTCCTTGATATAAAAGCCAAGAAGAATTTATCATTCCATTTAAATTATTATCTTTAATAATTTGAATTTTTGGACAATAAAAATATTTTCCATTTTTTAGTATAATTTCTGCTAATTTTTTTTGTTCATTTATTTCATTATTATTTTGTTTTGAAATTAATTCTATTGTTTCGTTATTTTGAATTATAATTTGAGGTGTATTTATTGTAAATGATTGAGTTTTAAATTTCCCTTTTTCATAATCTATTAAATCATTTGTATCTTTTATCCATGTGAAAGATTTTATTGAAAGTCTATTTATTATTAAATTTTATTTCTTTATTTACTTTTGATCTAATTTTTCTTCATTCATTCAATTAATTTATTTTTTTTAAAAAAATTTTTTTTTATAAAGACCTATATAAGTATTTATTTGAGAAAAAAATTAATTTTTAAAAATATAATTTTTTCAATAATTGAAAAAACAATTTAAAATGAAGAATTTAAAATCAAAAATAAAACCTTTAACACTTCCAAAAAATAAATTTTTCAACTTAAAAAACTCTACTATTTACTTTCAAAATTTATATACAAATTATATAAATTCAGATTTTAGAAGGCAAAAAACATATTCAGATATAAATTCTTTATTAAGCGATTATAGAAATGAAAAATTATCAAAATTACCTGAAAGAGATATAATAAAAGATGAATTAGGAAAAGATATTCAAAAATATAAAAGTCAACATTTTTTTAAAACTAATAGAATTAAAAGTTTAGAAAAAAAAGACAAAATAAAAACTGAAGAAAAACAAGTGAAAGAAAATCGAATAAGTTTTTTATATTCTTTAAGGCAATTTGAAAAAAAAGGCAGTTTTATTTTTCCAATTCATAAAAAATCGAAAAAAAAAATAGAATTGAATGCTTCAAAAATTCTTTTTAAAAGAAGAATTTTAAATGAAGAAAAAAAAAGTTTAAGTAATTATTTTCATAATACAAGAAATTCTATGAATAGTCAGTTTACAATTACAAAAACTATTTCTGATTTAAATTCTACTTTACAAAAAAATACTTTCTCAAATATGAAAAACACAAT
>JAEEGI010011624.1_pt1 | contig 18975 bp, 20 predicted proteins | sample 8958751 | NCBI WGS metagenome assembly JAEEGI01 (sample SAMN16246545, study PRJNA631951) | gut metagenome | biome: gut microbiome; feature: rumen; material: KS-attached | host: Bos | place: Iran: Karaj | collected 2018-10 | reverse complement strand
TACGGTCCAGGATACGATGTTTGATTACTTTCTTTTCTTTTTTCATAGTTTCTCCTATAATGTCTTAAATTTTAGTGCAAATGTAAACTCGCCAAGAACTCATTATATCTAATCCTACAGAAAGTCACAATATAGAAAAAACTATAGCTAGTGGACCTAGGGGACGGGGTTAGTGGTCCATTTTTTGGTCCACTAACCCCGTCCCCTAGGTCCATTTCCGTCAGCGCTTCACGTAGGTGAAGGTGGATGCTACGCCTTTTCCTTCATAGATGCCTTCGATTCCCTCATCAAGGTCTTTTCTGGTAACGGCCATATATACACCCTTTTTCTCCACGTTAAAAAAGATCTTTCCCTCGTTGTCAGTATTGAGGAACCTCTCGAAGTAGTTTTCTCCGTCGTAGTGTACAACGATAACTGATTGTCCCTTAAGGGGGAATTTATCGAAGATAAGCTGAAGGTGAAGCACATCTGTATCAGCTACCCATGGGTCTGCAATGAAGCTTACGCGTGACTCGTGAATGAACTGAGTTTTATCACTCTTTTCCCCAACACTTATGCAGGTAACGTAGATCTGAGGATAGTTCTTGGCTTCCAAAATGTCAGGATATGTGCGGCGATCGCCCTCAAAATACTCATCCTTCTCATTGCGGACATAGTTGTTATCATAGATACACATAAGAGTCCAAATGCCTTCACTTGTAGGTGTGAAGTCAAGCTCATAATAATCTCCAAGCTCATCTCCGGCTCCCTTCACAGGCTCAATAGCAATTCTGTTGCCCTTCTCATCGGTTGCAAAAACTCTTATCTCATCGATTCTAAAAAAGCCGTCAGGGCGCATGTTGTGGCCCCAGCGCATTACTGAATGAACAGTTTCACCCTTCTCATAAACTGATTTATCTGTGACGATCCAGGCCTCGTGGCCGTAAACCATCATATCTGTCGTATCGACACCTCTTCTCATAATTTCAATCTCCTTTATCTGTAATTATTTATCCCCCCAGGGGGCTTGTGAATTATCCCTTATCCCAACTAAAATACTCTTTATCAAAAAAGTAAATGGAGCATTCTATGAACTATAAAACAATCGCCGGACATGAACTTGTTCCCGGCAAAACCATAAAAGATCACGTGCATGTTGAAGGCACTGAACTTCATATTCCACACGTACTACTGTGTGGTGAACAGGAAGGCCCTACAGTGCTGATATCTGCTGGAATCCACAATGCAGAATATGTTGGCATCCAGGCTGCCATCGAGCTCTCTAACGAGCTTGATGTATCAACTCTTCGCGGAAATGTCATCATCCTGCCTCTTGCCAATCGTTCCGGCTTTGAGAACAGGACTATGTCCATGGTATTCGAAGATGGCAAAAACCTTAACCGCGTATTTCCTGGTGATGACAGTGGCAGTGAAGCCGACCGCCTTGCTCATATGATCTTTAATGTATTTATCAAAAATGTTGATGCCTACATTGATCTTCACAGCGGCGATGGCTACGAGAGCCTGACTCCTTATGCCTATTATCTCGGCGGATCTCCAGCTGAGGAAACTGCCCAGAAGATGATCTCCTGCGTAAACACCAAATACTATGTCCGCTCAAAGTGTAAGACTGGTGGCGCCTATAATCTGGCTTCCGTACATGGAATCCCTAGCGTTCTCATTGAGCGCGGTCAGCTAAGTCTTTTCAGCAGAGAGGAAGTCGAAGCAGACAAAAAAGACGTTATAAACATCTTAAAATGCCTTGGAGTTATCGAAGGTGAATACAAGACTTATCCAAAGCTTGAACTCTCCGAATATGGCAGTACAGCACCCTACACCGGTTGCTGGTATCCATCATTACAGGTCGGCGATAGCTTCTCCTCAGGCAAAAAACTAGGTGAAATCCGCGACTACTTTGGCCGCGTGCTTCACACCGAATACGCCAGCACTGATGGCATTTTGCTGTATCAGTGCGCATCCCTCAACATCATCCAGGATGGTCCTATGATCTCCTACGGTGTTCCAACGGGAAAAGACATAGCGTAAACAGCTTACTTACTTGCTACAATTCTAAACATCGGTGTTGATGAATAGTTGATCTTCTCAGCCTTTGTCCAGACGCTCTTCCAAATGTCAGGGCAAATATCCACAGAAGAATAGCCAAGCTCCAATAACTTCGCCCTGTCCCAGTCGGGACGGGGTTTTTGTGACATTGGAAGCTCTCTTGCTATATTCTCCATAACATAGAATTCATCTCCCATGTTGTAGTCGATAACTGCTTCTTTGGCTGCAGCTTCCCTATCTGCAAGGTACGCTTCTCTAGCCTTGTCATCAAATAGATAGTGATACCAGTTGGCATCAAAAACAATTATCTTACCACCTGGCTTCAGGACTCTTAACCACTCTTCATAGCACTTGCATGGATCCTGTAAAACCCAGGTAAGATTTCTATTAACGATGACATCGAAGGTATTGTCCTCGTAGTCCAGACTATCTGCATTCATAAGGCCAAAGGTGATGTCCTTTTCATGCTCTCCAGCATTTTTTCTTGCTTCTTTAAGCATCTCCTCAGTACAGTCCACCGCATCAGGAAAATAACCCTCCTCAGCAAGTAGTATTGAGAAAAAGCCTGGACCTGTACCGATGTCCAGTATCCTTATCTCTTCCTTGGGCTTATCCGGGAAAGCAATCTTCATGGCATCAAGCCACTTATCATTCATTCCCCATCCAAACTCTTCAACATTTAATTTAGAATAACTATCAGCTCTCTTAGTCCAGTAGCCGATGATTCTCTCCATCATTTCTTCTGACATAAATTCTCCTTAAAAACTCTGCTTCCTTGCATTATCTATCAAAAGCTTTGTGTATTCGTGCTGAGGGCTTACGATTATTTCTCTGGTATTTCCCTGCTCCACACAAACACCGTCTTTCATTACCATTATTCTCTCACACAGCATGCCCATAAGCGCGATGTCATGGGATACGAAAATTGCTGAGAAATCTCTTTTATCACGAAGCTCTTTAAATACCTTAACTATCTGGGCCTGAGTAGAAACATCAAGCGCACTTGTGATCTCATCGCATAGAAGGATCTCCGCTCCGCTATAAAGCGCCCTTACAATGGACATTCTCTGACACTGACCGCCTGATAGCTCTCCTGGTCTCTTGTATAGTAACTCTTCTTCCAAAAGAGCTGACTTAAGAAGCCTTTTTAGTTCCTCATCAGATGCTCTTTTACAACACTCATTTATTGAGTCAATGACCTTCATCTTGGGGTCAAAAGAGCTGTAGGCATCCTGGAACACCATCTGAAGAAACCTGCCTGCATATCCGCATTTCTTATCAGTGTAATCTTCGTCTCTATAAAAAAGGTGTCCGTTATCAGGCCTTTCAAGTCCCGCAATGAGCCTAAGGAGCGTACTCTTACCTGAACCACTCTCACCAACTATCGCAATAAACTCATTATCAGATAGGGTAAATGAAACGCCGTTAACTGCTGCAATTTCCCTGTCTTTATTTATGAAATTTTTTGTTAGTTCTTTTGCCTTTAAAAGTTCCATCTATTTCCTATAGCCTATTCTCAATAATCCTTATATCTTGGGCACATCCTCGATGAGCCTTCTGGTATATTCTTCCTTGGGATTTCCGATTATCTCATCGGCATCTCCCTGTTCGATGATCCTGCCCTTGTACATGATTGCAATCTTGTCAGCAATCTTCCTGGCTAGTCCCAGGTTGTGTGTGACCATAACGATTGTTGTTCCACACTCTTTATTGATCCTCACAAACTCTTCAATAACCATATCCTGAGTGTTTACATCAAGAGCACTTGTAGGTTCGTCGCACAATAATAGCTTCGGCTCAAGGAGCATCGCAGCAGCTACTGCCACTCGCTGATTCATTCCGCCGCTTAGCTCATAAGGCCTCATTCCAAGAATTCCTTCAGCGTCCTTTAGTCCCATTTTGGCAAAAGAGCTGATGACATTCTCTTTTTTGTACTCAATGCCATGGCTCTTAAGTGTCTCTTTTAACTGAGGTTCATAGCATCTGATGGGATTAAAGGAACCGGCGGGATTCTGCGGGATAACGCCGATAGTCTCTCCAAGAAGCTTTCTCTTGGCAGCTGGTGACTTACCTGTAATCTCTTCCCCTTCAAGAACTACCTGACCTCCGCATATAGAAAGGCCTTTATAGCCTGTAATTGCCTTTATGATTGTCGACTTTCCAGAACCACTCTCACCAACGATGCAGACAATCTTGCCTGTAGGCACGTCAAGAGATGATCCCAAAAGGACCTGCTCATCCTCGTATGAAGCCGCTAGCTCTTTTACCTGTAAAATACTGTTATCCATCATAAATCTCTATAATCCATTACTACATCGCCGAGGTAGTTAAATACTGTAATTGTAATGATTGTTGCCACAGCAGGAGCGATTACTGCCCAGGGTGCGATCTGAATATATGCTCTTGCTTCGCTGATCATGGAGCCCCACTCAGCTGCAGGTGGCACAACGCCAAGTCCCAGAAAGGAAAGTCCTGAAAGACCTATCATTGTTGTTCCGATCTGTGTGAGAGCGTTAGTCAGGATTGGCGCCAGAATGTTAGGCAGAATATGCCTTAGCATAATATAGCCAGTGTTCTTACCTGCAAGGATTGCCGTTTTGATATATGGCTCGTTCTTGATTGAGAAGGTATGGCTTCGTGCAAGTCTTGCAAACCCAACCCACATGGTTATTCCAAGGGCTATCATGGCGCCTTTAAGGCCGCCTCCAAGAATTCCTGCTACAGCAATTGCCACAACCATCTGAGGGAAAGAGAGCATGATATCTGCAAATCTCATGAGGAGCTTATCTACGATGCCCCCAAAATATCCGCAGAGAATGCCAATAACTGTTCCAATCAGGAAGGAAATAGCCACCAGGAAAAAGGTTGAAGCTATTGTGGTTCTGCCACCGTAGAGAATCCTTGAGAATACGCATCTTCCAAGGTTATCTGTGCCACAAGGATAAGCAAGTGTCGGAGGCTTTCTGATAAATTTGGCATTTGTTGTATAAGGGTCATTTGGCGCAAAAAATCCCGCAAAGCTCACTACCACTATAAGAATAATGGCGATGGTGGCTGCAATGATGATCCTTCTCATTAACTTTTTCTTTGTCTTATTGCTACATTTCTTCATGTCTTTACTCTTGGATCAAGCAGATGATAACTAAGGTCTGTCAGCTGATTGATCAGTACATATATTGTTCCCATTATTACGACAAAGCCCATAATAACCGGATAATCTCTGGCTGTGATTGAATCCATAACAAGCTTACCAATTCCCGGCCAGCGGAAAATAGTCTCGATAACTACAGATCCGCCCATCAGGGTACCTATCTGAAGTCCGATTATTGTTATCACATGTCCCAGGGAATTTCTTACGATGTTAAATGCGATGAACAGCTCTTTTACCCCGCGAAGCCTCATTCCGGTTACGTAGTCTTCAGACAGCTGCGTGATCATCTCAGAGCGCATCTGCCTTGTAAACCTGCTGATCATTGGAATAGACAATGACAACACCGGAAGGAGCAGTCCTTTTAGGGAACCGTCAGCGATGACCGGGAAGAGATTCATCTTAATGCAAAAGAAATACATGAGGAGCACGGATATCAAGAAATTAGGAAGGGAATTTCCTATAAAAGAAATAATCCTTATGATGTGATCTGATATCTTGTCCTTCTTAAATGCTGACAAAAGTGCCAGCGGGTATGAAATTATAAGTGAAAATATAAGGCTACTCATAGCCAGAATTATGGTCTTATTTAGTCCTGCCATGAGCTTAGGGGCAACTGGCCTGTCATCCTTGAAGGAAAGGCCAAAATCTCCCCTTACAACTCCAAAAAGCCATTCTCCGTATCTAACGAAGAATGGCCTCAAAAGCCCTAGTCTCTCCTGTTCTGCTCTGAGGACTTCCTTAGTCACAATAACTCCCTGGGATGTCAGCCTCTTTTCGGCTGGATCCCCGGGAGCAATGTACATAAGTAAGAAAACAAAGAAACTCAGGATCAGGAGTATAACTATCAGTCCTGCAATTTTTCCTGCTATCTTTTTAATCACTGAATATCAGTCTCCGCGTTTACTCCATAGAAATCGAATGGAATGTTCTCAGAAAATCCGCTAACGCCCTTTCTAAGTACTGTTGTGCTGTTGAAAAGACCTACATAACCAAATGCATTGTCATCGATGGCGATCTGAACGATCTCATTTGCAAGCTCAGCTCTTTTTGCTGTGTCTGTCTCGTACTGAAGCTGCTCGATGAGTTCCTGGCAGTGGTCATCGTTAAATCCGCCTACATCATAGTATCCGCCCTCACCAAGAGTCTGCTTGATGAAGTAAAGAGGATCACCAGACTTATCTGCAATTGAGCAGTAAAGAGCGATATCAAAGTCGCTTGTTGCGATGTATGTTGAATCTGGATCTTCGTAAACTGAAAGTGTTGAATCTACGCCGATTTCCTTGAGCTGTTCCTGCATAAGAAGAGCGATTGTATCAAGTGATCTTGCTGCATAGTAAGCGATATCAAGAGTGAGCTTCTTGCCGTCCTTCTCATAGATACCGTCTGAGCCAAGTGTATAACCATCAGCCTCAATAAGCTCTTTTGCCTTAGTTGTGTCAACAGCAGGTACTGTAACCTTTCCGTATGCTGTCTTAGTTCCGAAAGGTCCTACTGCAGGTGAAACTGTTCCTGTAAGGTACTCAGCGATTTTGTCCTTATCTACTGTAAGGTTGATAGCTGCTCTAACGTTGTCATCAACTCTGTCCTCATTGAGGATGTAGAACTGAAGTCTAGCACCTGGGATAGATACTACGTCGTACTTGTCAGGCTCTGCGTTGTAAACTTCAAGAGCTGCTGATGAAACTGAGTTGTAGCAGTCAATCTCGCCACTCTGCATAGCAAGAAGCTTAGGATCATCTTCCTGCATGTAGTAGAAAATTGCGCCGTCAAGCTTAACATCTCCGCCCCAGTAATTCTCGTTCTTCTTAACTGTAACGTCTCCTTCTGGAACGAATGTCTCGATAACAAATGGGCCTGTGCAAACAGGTGCATTATCAAAGTCTGTTGTTGCATCGAGATCCATCATACCAAGCTCTGGTGAAGCAAGGTCGTTCTTCATTGTTGGGTAAACTTCAGGAGTTGTGATAGTAAGAGTCTTATCATCAACTGCCTCGATTGTGAAATCCTTAAGATACTCGAATCTGGCGTTCTCTGTAGCTACTCTGTCGAGATTCTTAACAACCATCTCAGCTGTAAGAGGAGTGCCATTTGAGAATGCAACACCATCGTTAAGAGTGATTGTCCATGTGTTGCCATCTGCAACTGCCTCTTTTGCAAGACCTGGAACTACGCTTGAGTTCTCATCCATCTTGAAGAGAGTCTCAGAAATACCATAAATCTGTGTGTACCATCCATAGTACTCCTTGTGAACATCAAGACTAGGATAAGCAAATGATGCTGCTGCCTTTAAGATCTTGGGTTCTGTGCTAGTTTCTGTCTCCTGTGCTGCAGGAGCGGTATCTGTCGTAGCCTCGGCTGTCTGTACTGTTTCTGTTGTCTGCTGTTCTGCAGGCTGTGTATTTGATCCACATCCAAATACTCCCACCACCATAAGAGCGGACATTAAAATAGCAATAACTCGTTTTTTCATAATAATATGTCCTCCAATGTTAAAAATCCATTTAACATATTATCATCGAGATATTGCCATTTTAAGCCCCCTGGGGGGTTATTTATTCTATTTTTGGTCCTAGGGGACGGGGTTAGTGGTCCTTTTTTGGACCACTAACCCCGTCCCCCAGGCTCATTTTTTCACAAGTTCATTGCAATCAGCGCCACGCCTGAGATTACAAGAAGGATAATTACTAACCTCTTAACCACTCTCTCATCAAGTACCTTGGCGCTTTTCATTCCGGCAAAAAGACCTATGAGAACGAAAGGCATCATAATAAGCGCCTGCCTGATACTGGCAAAAGAGATTATTCCAAGGACAGAATAAAGAATTATTCTGAAGGTGTTCTCCACGATAAATACTGCAGAGATGTTAGCCTTAAACTCATCGCTTGTTTTGGTAACTCTTCCAACATAAGCTGCAAGGAGCGCTCCCACTCCAAAAAGTCCGCAGAGCATACCTGATACAATTCCTATAACAGCAAGCATTAGCTTGGATTCCTTGGCTGTCGATGGCTTAACATCTCTGATGTACAGCTCTATTCCAAGGAGAATAACAACTACTCCGAAAACAATCTTGATATAGCCTGCATTCACATTTTTTAAAAGAAATGCCCCTGGAATACTGCCGATTAAAACAAGTATTGCCAATGGTATAAAGACGTATTTATTGAGCTTCTTCCTGTTGCGCCAGGTGAGTATCATATTGGTTGGATAACCAAGTAGTAGCTCAACCGGAGAAATGGCCACGTTACTCTCTCCAAAACCAAGTATCGATGTAAACACAAGGGTGTTAGCAAAGCCGCACAAGCCCTTAACATAGAAAGCAACAAGCGTTGCAATGATCCATAACCACATAAAAAGTTCCGATCCTAAATAATTAAATAAATTTCAAAATATCTGATATCGCATAAGCGTGATCAAAGTCATCAAGCTTGTAGCATGGGATATGAGGCTCGAAAGCAAGGTCAGCAAAGTACTGGGCCTGAAGCGTCCTCATGCCAAGGTCTCTGGCAGCAAACAGTTCTTTTGACCCGCCATCTCCAACGTACAGGCACTCCTCGAGGCTCACTCCAAGCTCAGCCATTGCCCTTCTATAGATTTCCGGATCTGGCTTGCAGATTCCCTGCTCGTATGAGAGCATCGCCACATCAAGATACGGAAATATAGTGCTGTGCCTGATGACATCAGCTTCATCAGAATAGCAGTTACTGATAAGGCCGATTTTTATCCCTTTATCTTTCAGTGCCTGCAGCATTTCCAGCGTCTCTTTTGGAGTACGTTCAAAGATTCCTTCCAGATTCTCCCTGCGCTTTCCAGCTATGAGTTTTACGGAAGCCTCATTGTAATAACCAAGCAGTTCAAGAGTTGTCTTTATTCCACCCTCTATGGTACAAAAGCCGCAGCTCCTGTCATGCTCTGTGGTATGCCATGCCTTCCTGTATTCATCAAAAGGAAGATTCATATCGTGAGCCATGTCTTCGCTAAAGTAGGTATCTCCGGAAAACATGGACACAAGGGTTTCAAACATGTCAAATATAACTGCTTTAGTCATACACTTTCCTCCCATAGTCCATTACAGATTTGCCTTGTCAATCAATTAAAACACAAGCGGAAATTCAAAGGTCTCCCCTGCGCTCAGAACTGAATCACCCTTTACTTCTGTCACTTCAAAAGTAGCTCCATCCCATCCGTAGTGAATAGTGCCTTTTACTATTTCGTCATAGGATGTAAATGTAAGTGTTCCGTCGCCAGCTTCTTCGGCAGTGCCTTCAAGTTCTCCCACTCTGTATAAGGAAACCTTTGCGATATATCCTGATTCCCAGCTTTCTGTGACTGAAAGTGAACTGTAGACACTGTCTGTCCCCTGACTATCTATGTAAGAGCCTGTGATAGCCTTCTTTGGCATGGTAAAAGAACTGCCACTTGCAGCCGCCATCTCTTTTGCCAGGAAATAGCATCTAACCTTGGTGCTCTCTTCCATGAAGCTGTTATAAAGAAGTGGATAAATGCTGCCACCCTCATCCTGTGGTCCAAGGGCTTCTAGCGCAGCCTCCTCCTTCATAGCATTCCAGTTTCTCTGATCTGCAAGCACCCTCTCTTTGGTCTGCTCATCCACTGTCTCGGAAAATCTGTTCCAAAGATTGTTGAGCTCAGCATCCCATACCTGGAAATAGTAAAAAGAAACCACGTTCATCTCCGCCTGATTCTCACTGTCACCTCTGCGAGATGTGATGTGCTCGCGGATCTCATCTATTTTCTTAAATTCATCATCGAATGAGGTAGCGCTTGCTACCGCTCTCTCAACTGCAACTGTTATTTCTTCTGTGTAATCCTGCGAATAATCAAACTCTGTTGTCTCATCACAGATGCTTGTACGACCATCATCTGTAGAATTTGAGGCTGTGCTCGTGTTCTGATTATCTGCGGTTTGATTTTCTGTGTTCTGAGTATTCTCGTTGGAATTGTTTGATCCGGTTTGCTCGAATATAGAACTACCAGATTCTTCTGTAGTGCTACCAGTACAGCCTGCCAGAGCAAGGCTTGCTACAGTAGCCAAAAGTGCGTAATAGATTTTTCTTTTCATAATATTTTCTCCCCTGGTCCATTTATAGTCCAAATGTCTGTTCAACTAGAGCAAGTGTCTGCTCTATGCTCCTGTCCTCATCTCGTAAAATAACATTAAAGCCGCTGTTCAAGAACCTGTCATATCGTTCCTTGGAATTGATTCTTGTAAGGCCCTCTCTGTAATTTTCCATAGCTTTCTCAGGATCAGGCTCCTCCATTATAAGCTGATATAAGAACTGCTTCTCCTTATCCGGTCTTTCAAAAAATCTTTTCACTGAGATCATAGGATCTGCAAGCATTATGAGAACATGCTGCGGATTCGCTATATTCTTTAAAGTCTCAAGTGAAATGTTGGTATCGACAAATATCTTTTTATCCGGATTATCTTTTACCAGATCATCAAGAATACGAAGCTCTAAGATCTCGCACTCCTTGCTGACATCGTCAATCCACGCCTCATATTCTTCCGGGGACCTTCTGATAAAATCGCGAAAATCCTCAAGGTCTCTTGTGTAGGTAAGGGCTGGAAACTGCTCTTTATCAAGGTCTTCGAGAAGCTCATCGTGGTAATTCTCCTCGCAGGCTATCCCCTCGTGCTTGTCCGCAAGAAGCTTAACCATAGTGGATTTACCTGCATAGGCCGTTCCGTTTATAAAATATACATTTTCAAATTTGCTCATTTTCTGTCAAAAACCTCGCTGATATCAATGCACTGCGCAAATCTCTCAGGCCACATCATCTCGTTGTAGTACTTATAAGTAGTTTCTGCATCCATGTAGTCGTTGCTGCTGGTTGTGTTGCAGCCCTTGGGAATAATCACTTTGTAGCCTCTATCGAAAGCTGATTTCACCGTCGCATCGATGCAGAAGTTAGTCATAAGTCCGCTGATAACTACTGTATCTTCTTTCTTGTCCTCAAGATACTTGCATAGATCTTTATTGCTGAAACTGCTGTTAACAGTCTTATAGAATATCTTTTCCCCAGAAAGAGGTGCTACCTCGTCATATATCTCAAAGTCCTCATCGCCAAAGCTAAAGCCTGTTCCTGGACCGTCGTCATGCTGAACATAGATAACCTCAACGCCCTGCTCCCTTGCTTTCCCCGTAAGGAGCTTGAGATTATTGATAAATCCCTTGAAATTGTAGAGTCTGTCATCTGTAATGCCTTTTTGGACATCAATAACCAATAGTACCATATTTACGTTTCCTCCTGCCTTAATATGCACTGTACTAGTATACACCATCTTTGCACTTAAGCCTGTATTAAAAAAAAAATAGTTTCCATGGGTCAAATAATTAAATTAACGTTTAACGTTAAAATGTTGTTGACAAACATAAACGAAAATATTATATTATTTTTATCGACAAACATTAAACATTTAACTTTTTACATCAGGAGGACGACATGAGAACAGAACCAATCAGTGAACTTTTCAGCGCAGTAGTACAAGTAGTTATTTTCACCCTAATCCCTTTTATTGTCTGGCTTATAACCGCAAGGAAAAAAGAATCTTTCTTCTCTTGGATAGGACTTAAAAAGATTCATTCAGATAAAAAGAAATGCCTTAAGACTGCAGTAATAGCATTCATCATTTGTGAAGTAACCGGTCAGATTGTAACACGCACTATCCTGAAAGCTGATTGGAATCAGTCCGCTGGCGCAGGAATGGGTATTAAGGGTCTTCCAAGTGCAATTATTTTCTCATATATCCACACAGCTTTTTCTGAAGAAATATTGTACAGGGGCTTTATTCAGAAGAGATTGCAGAGCTTCTTGGATTTCAAGACAGCTACTATTATTCAGGCCTTTATCTTTGGATTATCACACGTTGTTTTGACATTTAACCAGCTCACTTTACTTCAGGGCATAGGTCTTTTGCTGTACCCAATGATCCCTGGAATTCTCATAGCTTATACCAATGAGAAAACCGCCGACGGCTCAATTCTCCCAGGCTGGCTCATCCACGGAACATTGAACATCATAACCCACGCTTCACAGCTGTAATAATAGAGAAGGAACAGTAATTGCACATTACTGTTCCTTTTTTGGAGCAAAATTCTGCCCATAACTCTTCTGCCTTCATATCATCGCTCCTTGGTTTATTTTTATCTTATGAAATGTGTCCACTGATGTACTTCCTTCTCAGGAAGTCCCAATTTCTCTTTTCCCAGAGCGATACTCTTCATAAGGAATGACATGTTCCTTGCAAGAGTACGCATAGTCTGTAAGCCTTCCAAATCCTGCTCTGCTTCGCCCTCTTCTTTGCCATGAACGCTGTTCCAATACTGGCTTGGAGCAACCGGCATTCCGCTGATGGTGAAGTATTTGTTGAGCTCATCATAAGTAGCAGAACAACCACCGCGCCTTGCTACTACTACACTGGCGCCAACCTTCATTGTCTTATCAAAGCTTGTGCTATAGAACAGTCTGTCAAGGCAAGCAATGAGTGTTGCGTTAGCTGAAGCGTAGTAAACAGGAGATGCAACAACAAGCCCGTCTGCTGCCTCAAACTTGGGCGCGATCTCATTAACCGCATCGTTGAATACACATTTTCCATTCTTGCCACAGGTTCCACAGGCAATACAGCCTCTTATGTCCTGATTTCCGATCTGAACAACCTCTGTTTCTACTCCCTCAGCCTCAAAAACCTTAACCATCTCATTTAAAGCAATGCTTGTGTTCCCCTTCACATGAGGGCTTCCGTTAAGAATAAGTACTTTTGCCATATTAAACCTCCTGCCTCAGTATGCACTGTACTATTATATCACTAACCTTGCACTTAATCCCACATTATTAAATACGCGATTTTCACAGCTGTATATAAAGAAAAGGAACAGTAATTTTCATTGCCGTTCCTTGTAAATCTCTTTAATTCTTTTTGTATAAATAATAATCTACATCATGGTATGCGTCTTTGTAATGGAATGTCTTAATGAGCGAATAATTCTGATATATGAACTCTGGCTCGTATCCAACAGCTAAAACATAGTCTGTTCTGCCTTCTTTCAGATACTTTTTTTGCTCCTCAAACATTGTACTAAGATTGATTCCATTAGTCTGGAAATACTCGCAGCTTGGAACAATTCCAGTAACGGTGTATAGTCCGGCATCAATAGTATTGAGCTCCAAAAGAGTGTCGTCCTCAGAAAGCATAGTTGATGCCTCAATGAGCCATACATCTTTTTCTTCATAGCTTCTGTAATCAGCATTTATCGTATTATTAGCAGCAAATACTACACTTCCTGACAGAATAGCAACAAGTACCACCCCAAGGGCAAAAGAAGCTTTTTTCCCATCATAGGATTTCGTAATTCTTTGTATTATTCTGCCAAGGTAAGCCAGTCCATACACTGCCAGCGGAATAAGTGGTATAGAATAATAAGCTAATTTATTACCGCCAATAAAGATCACAAAATAGGTGCAACCAAATATGAATATGGACGCTACTCTTCTAACAAATCCTTTCTCCATAAACAGCTGTAAAACAAAGCCTATGATTATGAATAAGAAATATGAGAAGCTGTCCTGAATAAGCCAGTAAAGCGTTTTGGTAATCTCATATATTTTATGGAAAAAGCTGTACTCTTCAGTAGATACCTGGCTATAGAAGAACAAATTGTTGTAGATGTAGCATCTAAACCAATCATCCAAACTTCCTGTGGCAACAAAGTAAATAAACCATGGGAGTGAAGGGACACAGGCAGCTAATATGAAGCCAACAATTATTTTAATCAGATTCTTACCGGCGTTCTTCCAGGCTATCCAAATAACTCCAAGCACAAACCAGGCAAAGAAAAAGCCAAGCATAGTGTATTTAACCTGAGCTACGATGCCTGCGCAGATTCCAACATTGATGAAAATCCGCATTACTCTGTCCTGGTCACAGTCATTATTAAATAACTCATCCAGAACCAAGAGGCTATAAGCTAAAAATGGAAGGCAGAACTCTTCAGCAGCCCCGCCATAGTAAAAGCTCCAGGAAGAAAACGCAGCAGCAGCCAGAACCGGTATTAGTACAGCCGCAATCCATGTATTACTCTTTCGTTCTATAAGCTTTCCTGAAAAGAAAAGAAAAAATGTTCCGAATACTACTTCAAATATAAAGACTCCTGCAAATGTCTTATTGGATATAAGATACGCGAGTCCATACAGCAAATAAAGAAATGGTCCTTTTTGGTCATATAAATCCCTGTAAATGACCAGTCCATTCATCATTCCTTTTCCCATTGAGAAATAACTGTTTGCATCATCCCAGTTATTGCAGACAAACAGCCAGGAAGATCTTGTTGTAAATAGCAGTACCAAGAACGCGCACAGAATACTCCAAAGCAAAAGCCCGTTTTTCTTCAGGACGTTTACCCTTGATTTCATGTTATACTCCAACCTTTATGAGTGTATTTGAAGTCAGTTCTTTTAAAAACTCCATGTCGACAAATGAACAAATAAGGAAAACAATGATAAACATAGCTACAATAAGCATCAGCTTCTTTTCCCTATAAAGCTTCTCTGGCTTCTGAACAGCAGAATCCTCATCAAGTGACATTGAAAGATAATATGCATATAAGAAGAACATGAACGGAGTTGAAATAACATACTCAATTCTGTATTTCACCATAAATACTCCGATGCAAAATGTTGAGATTAAGGCATAGAACAAAGCTGATGCCAGAAGCTTTTTCTCATTGTAGTACACAAAAGATCTTCTGTAGAGCCCCGCCATATTCTTGTCGCCTATCATTCTGTACTCTGCAAACCTCTTTGTAGCCATCAGGAACGCTCCTGCCATCCAATAGCCTATCAGCACGCTTGATGGTGGTAACGCAGAATCAGTAATAATAAACCAGCCCATTAAGAGTCTTAACATGTTATTGATTGACTCAGACAAAACATCTACGTAAGCTATATCCTTGGTTCTAAAGGGTTTTACGTTGTATAAAAAGCCCATGATAAGGAGTGTTGCAGAAGTTATAAAGAACAGCTTATTCACAAGATAAGAAAGAACAAGCCCTATAACTGCAAAAATAAAGTATTCCACAAGCACCCATTTAAAAGACATGTCTTCAACTACAACAGGTCTGTTTTTCTTGGTTGGATGATATTTATCATAAGGAGCATCAAGCCATTCATTGATTACATAATTGGCACTGGCTATAAAGCACACTCCAAGAAATCCCATAATAAATTTTAGCCAGTTGATATCTGTAAAAGAAACATCTGTTAAAAACAGTCCAACTACTACTCCTGGCAAGATAAATAACTGCTTTATCCAATGGTCAATTCTTGCTATCTTAAGATACTTTTTCATTTATTTCCTCCTAAATTTATGGCAATAAAAAACAGAATATGAAAAATAAGCATCTATTTAATATACCATAATATCCATTAAGATTCCAATCACACCGCCGATGTAATATGTGGCAAACGAATCCTGTATCTCTCAAGATTTATGTCTTCGCACTCCATGTATTTATCTAGTTTTTTCATGCAGCATCAACATTATCTATTATCTGATATCTGCTCTATCATGTATTTAGCATACTCTTTTGCCAGATCCATGTCGTAATTTAAGTCTATACCTTCCGAATATTCCCTAAGAGCCGTCTGAATAACGGGATGGTATTTATCCGGAAGATTCGCAAGTCCCCACTCGCCGCCTTCCTTCTTGGATAAAATAAGCTTGTCCCTGCAATATGCCAGAACTCTGGCAAGATTCAGCGTAATATACATGGAATTATTGGCAATATCCTCAGATGCTTCAGAAATATCGTTCCAAATAGAATCCATGTAATCCTGCCTTGGCACCTCACCGAAAACTTCCTCAATTGGCTGGCCATATAGGCATTTACCTCTTTTACCAATTATAGTAAAATGCGCAGCCAGGTCCTTATCTGTTCCGTTCATTTTCTGGATATAATCCTCAGGGTTATCCTTGTACCAACCAAGATGCATCATAGAAAAATGCAGCTCAAAAGGCGTTGGATACGCGAAAGGCTTGCACACATCCCTTGTGACAATGCTCATCTCAATGCCTTTAGCTGGTCCCTGTGAGTTTAGTTCTACAGTCATATCCATGAAGGCTTTCTTGGAAGCATCATCCATTTTCTCGTTAACTACAATGATGAGATCAATGTCGCTCTTTTTAGGATTGAAACACCCCATTAAGCGGATCCGTGAAGATATATGCCGGTAAGATTATCCTTCAGGATTTCTTTTGACCTGGTTACAAATATGTTTAATAGATTATCCATTCTATGCATAATTCCTTTAATTGTAGGTGTATTAGGTGCTTGCCCTGTCCTTGTGGCTAAAGCGGCTGATGAAACAGCAGCTGTAAATCAAAAAAGCATTGCATACTTTTCATTCGAAGTTATTCTATTCTTCACTTCATCAGGAAAAGATGAAATCGAATATTCCAAAAATTTTGCCTCAAGGAAATGTACCTTACCAGTGCATTTCTTCACTGACCTAAGAATAGGTGTAGCAAAATATCCATCATCAGTCATCTTTGTATATTCAGTAAAAGATTTTCCCCATACTTCATTAAACTTGGTATATTCATCAAAGGCCGAATCAAAATACTTGATTGCTGCTTCGTAGTCCCCAAGGTTTCCAGCTATCTCTACAAGCTGCATGTAGATAAAACAAAACTCACTATGATATCCAAGACAATCATCACCAAGTATCTTTCCAAAAAGATCAAGTTCAGCAAGAAGGATATCTATAGCTTCTTGGGAGTTCTTTAGCTCATCATCTCTGGCAATAGCTGTATCAATTGCAAATCTTAGATGATGCAAAAGTGCAAGAATTGCCTCTCCGTGATACTTCCCCTCGTCATCAACATTCAGAAGATTTCCCAGCAATACTTCCTTACATAATTCTATGCCTAGTTGATCACTTGCCTTTTTTACCGCTTTCTCTTTTTCTCCTAGTTCTGAATATATTGAAAGAAGTGGCACAATACATGAGGAATCAACCTCCATTATATCTTCATAAAGCATCGCTGCCTCTTCCCATGACTCGTTTGGTACTTCTCCCTTATGATTCCATCCTTGCTTATTAAGGGCATTTGCTAGACGTATCTTTATACTGATTTCTTCAGGGAACTCCTCCAGTCCTTTCCTGAGAAAAGAAATACACTCGGTCATGTCCTGCTCGCAGTTTAACATCTTCTGTGCCTTGTCACAGTACTCTCTTATCTTCTGATTCCTGTCATTGTTATAGCCAAACAGTTCATCAATTGTGATATGAAAAAAGTTGGCAATGGCCGGTATCATGCTCATATCCGGATAGCCACCATTTGCCTCCCACCTGGATACCGCCTGTGATGTAACTCCCAAAGCCTTTGCTAAATCTTCTTGTTTCCTGCAATCACGTTTCCTTAATTCTTTTATCTTTTCTCCAAGATTTACCTGCATTGCTATGCCTCCGCTTAAGTATTCACCGGTGTAAATAAAGCATAGCAAAAGAAATATGCGGAAACAATTATCAATTAATTGTTTAACATACAATGAATAGTTGATTTTAGCTTTTGGTTCTACCTATTTTGTCTGCATTATCTCGCATACAGCGAAGAAGACCCTCAGAAATATCTGAAAACTCCACTCCATATTTCCTCGCCTTGCTGCAGGCCATCCATAGGTTATGCCTTTCAGGTGCATCTTCAAGTCTTATATTGAGTTTATTTGCATCGATAAAGTCTCTTGTAATCTCGTACATTGACTTAGTAGTCTCACTACCGAAATTGTAGGCACCACCAGGAAGATTTATCACCTTTTCCATGTTCTCAGCCACTTCTTTTACATATGTAATGCCTCTATACTGCCTAGAACTAAATGAAACCTTCTCATTTGCTCCAATAAGATTCATAAAATAGTTTGGCTTTTTTAAATAATAATCATACATCCACTCTGCACGCAGCATGACTGCATCTGGGCAGATATCAAGGACTCTCTGCTCCATCTCCATTTTATGCATAGCGTAAGTATTGGCGGGCTTAACCTTCTCCTCTGTGTAAGGTTCTTCATCCTCAAGCCCGTTGTATACCTGATCTGAGCTGAAACATATTAGCTTCTTCCCTTCAGAAGCCTTAGCAAGATAAATTGGCATCTCCACATTTGCCCGGTATGAAGCCTGCGGATTTTTTTCACATGCCCCAATATCTGAAATTGCAGCGGTGTGGATTATCGCATCAGCACCACTTTCATACACCATTCGTCTTATTTCATCTTCAGACATTCCTTGCAAGGATGGCGCAGCAACGACATCCTTACACATCTCCATAATTTTATGTCCTACAAATCCCGATGCTCCTGTAACAAGTATCATCTTTTCACCCTATAATCTCATAGGCTTATCTGCCTATTTCTTTATCTTGAAATTTTCAGCAGTTACTTTTTTCATCATTTTTCTGCCTTGTGCACTGGAATCACCAGCCGCTGTAATTATATTCCGAGAGAACTTACGGTCAATCCGCACAATAAACTAGATTTGTATTAGTACCTGTTTTTCTTTTTGTATCCACAGTCGCAATATGGTCCGCCGGATGCGAGTGTATATTCTCTAATGAACTACCCTCACCGACTCCACGTCGGAAAGAGTTTCTGTTATGCCGCATGGCGGCATGAACCTGTAGGATGCTCTATGCATCCTGCAGAACAGGGCATGTCCACTATGCCCCTATCCCATTGGCTTACCTTTGGGAATACTTTCCTTAAGATGTTTGC
>JAEEGI010011621.1_pt1 | contig 18976 bp, 6 predicted proteins | sample 8958751 | NCBI WGS metagenome assembly JAEEGI01 (sample SAMN16246545, study PRJNA631951) | gut metagenome | biome: gut microbiome; feature: rumen; material: KS-attached | host: Bos | place: Iran: Karaj | collected 2018-10 | reverse complement strand
AAAAAAAAAAGAAAAAAAAAATAATGAAAGAAGAAAAAAAAAAAATAAAAAAAAAGAAGAAAAAGAAGAAAATAAAAATCATGAAAAAAAAAAAAAAAATGAAAATGAAGAAAATAAAGAAAAAGAACAAAATGAAGAAATCAATAATAATAAAGAAAAAGAAAATAAAGAAATAGATAATAACAATAATAATAACAATATTAATAATAATAATACTAATAATAATAACAATAATAATAATAATACTAATAATAGTAATAATAATATCAATGATAATAATAATAATAATATTAAAGATGATAATAATAATAATGATAATAATAAAAATGATAATAAGAATAATAATACTAATAATAATAACATTAATAATAATAATACTAATAATGATAATAATAATAATAATGATAACAATAATACTAATAATGATAAAAATAATAACAATAATAATAACAATGATAATAGTAATAACAATAAAAGTAATAATAATAATGAGAATACTAATAATAAATTAACTTTTAAACAAATAGAAGAAAATATAACAATTACATCACAACATAAAAAAAATTTATCAGTTTCAAATTTATCAGATTTTTTAATAGTTCCTCTAATAGAAAATACAAAGTTAAATTCAAACACAAATTTAAACAATCAAAAAAAAAATAATATAGAAAATATTTTTGAAGAAGATAATGAATTAATAATTAATTATGATGATGCAGTTGAAACTTTTTCAAAACCAAAAGTTGATGATGTTATAATTAATTTTATTGATGATAAAGTAGGTAAAATTAAAGAAGATATACAAAATTTTCGTGAGAATTTAAATAATTATAATTATAAAAATAAAATTTTTAGAGTTATTGAAATTTTAAAAGAAGTTTCGAAAAAAGTGAAAGCTGATAATTTTTCTAAAAAAATTAATTTATTAGGAAATTTATTAAGTTCAACAGAGAGAATAAAAAAAATTAATAAAATTTTAAATCAATTATCAAACAGAGTAGAATCACTTGAAAAAGAATTTTTAAGAATAATGAAAATAAAAATGAAAATAAATAAGAGTGAAATTAATGTTAAAAAATATGCTGAAAATATAGAAGAAAAACAGGTAAAAAATTCTCGTTTTGTAGTTCCAAAAATTGCAGTTAATGATATTTTATTAGATAATATGAATGAAAATAATGAAAAAGTAAAAGATTCAAATAGAAAAAATAATTATAAAAAACAGAATGACACAAATGCAAAATTAAGAGAATTAGAAAATTTAAATTCTTCAAAATTTGAAAGTGTTAAAATTATTAATCCTGTTAATGAAAAATTATTTAATATTAATAATGAATTTTTATGTTTAGATAAAAATAATAGAACTCCTTTTAAATTATTTGATAATGATATTTCTAAATATTATATTAAATTTAAAAATGTTATCGAATTAAAAGATTGTAATGAATTATTTCAAGTTATTACTTCTTTTAAATATGATATTGCAATGAAATATAATTTTACTAAATTAATTAACTTTTGTGATATTTGGTTAAATAGAATTCAAAAAGAAGAAAATTTTGATAGTATAAATGCTAATTTTAATGATATTCAAAAAATTTTAAATATTATGAAATATCAATTTAATTTTTATAATAATTCTAAAAATTCTTCTGAAAATTTACCTGGTCAAAATGAAAATATTTTAAGTATTTATATGAAAAATGATGATAATATTTTAAGAAAATTAAGAGCTTTTAAATTTTCTTATTTGAAAGAATGTTCTGATGAACAATTAGAAAAAGGAATTAAAAAATTATTAATTTCTGAAAAAAATAAAAACAAAAATGAAAATGAAAATAATAATCAAAAAGCACAAATTAAATTAAGAAATAATAAAAATTTATCTAAAAGATATCATAATATAAGAAATGAATTTATTGATAGTAATCCATTTAATCAAAATAATGATTTATGTAAAATATTTTAATTGTCTTTAAAAAATTAAAATTTCCATTTTAAATAAATAATTATAATTTATATTTAAATATAAAAAATCATAAATATCCAAAAAAAAAAATATATATATATAAAATTTTAAAAATGAATAACCCTGTTTCAAACCAAGAACAGGAAGATTCTGAAACTTCTGAAATAAACATACAACCTTTAATAGAATATATAACAAACTTATCAATGTTAATGATAGACATAGAAAAAGAAAAACTTCATCAATTTTTAGAACAACAAAATCATTTAAATCTTTTGAAAAAATTTGCGGTAGATCCTACATTAAAATTAATTTCAATAACAAAAAATGAGAATGAATCAAATGAAGGAATAGATGATATTTTTTTAGAAACAGAACTTCAATATAAACCAATGAAAACATCAACTGTAGTTTTTATAAAGAAAGTTCCAAATATAAATTGTAAAAATATTTCATCAATAAAAAAAGATTTACAAGTATTGAATTTTTCAAGCGAAGGAAACGATAATAGTATATTTCAAAATATGCAAAATTACATTCAAAATACATTTTGTCCTTTATTTAATTCATTTTCAGAAAAGATGAGTGAAAAAAATGAAAGTCAAAATTTACGTTCAAATGCAATTCAAACAGTAAAAAAAAATATAAATGAATTAGTAATATTATTATCTCAAGCTCAAAAAAATTCAAATATTCCAACAGTAAAATTAGAAACAGAGGCAAATTTAAAATCAAAAATAGAAGAAATAAAAAATAAAACTGGAAAAGAACCTTCAATAGAAGAATTAAGTAAACTTTATAATGATGATTATATAACAAAATTATGTGAAATTATTAATAAATGGAAAGCTGATATAAGTAATTTAATTAAATTTGAAAGAGAAGTTTCTCAAGGTGATACAATGGAAGAAATAAATTTTTGGAGAGATTATGAAATAACTTTAAAAAATGTTAAAATTCAAATTGAATCTCCTGAAGTTAAAATTACTTTAGGTTTAGTTGCAAATGCTAAAAAATTTTTTATTACAAAAGGTTTTGAAGAAGATTCTAAATTAGATGAACCAATTAGAAAAGTAGAATTCAATAATTTATTATTAAAAGAATTACCAATTTCACCTTTATTAGTTTCTACTAAAATTCCTGATATAACAATGTATTTACAAAAAATTTTTGAACATATTAAAAATAAAATGAAACTTTCTTGGTATCCTGTTCAGAGAATGATGAATTTAATTGAAGTCATTTCTAAAGATTTAAATTCTCATTTAATTAGTATTTTAGGTAATAAATTAATGGTTATGAAATTCCCAGATTTTATTAATTTATATAAAGAATGTAAAGAATTATTTTCAAATGGATGGGATGCTGAATATGAAAAATTAAAAAAGGAAATTCCTTTAATTACAAAATTAAGAAATGAAAAAAGTTTAATTATTTATCCTAAATCTTTTGAACATGATAATTTAAAAAAGAGATTGAAAGAATTAAAAAAATTTAGAGTAGAACATCAAAATTTAATTGATATAACAACAAGTTTAAGTGGAGGAAATGAAACAGAAAATAATGGAGGTTTAGTAAAAGAAATTCAATTAGCATATGATAAAATATGTGAAATTAATATATTAGATTTATCTAAAAATGGAGAAGTTAATTGGGTAAATGCAAAATCAGAATATTCTAAAGTTACTGAAAAAATAGAAGGTCAAATTTCTAATTCTTTAAGTGACCAATTAGCAAGTGCTCAAAGTGTAAATGATAAATTTAAAATATTTAATAAATTTTCGAAATTAATGAAAAGACAAAGAGTCCAAAATGCTATTCAAGAATATCAAACTCAAATTTTAGAATCTATTGAAAAAAATTTATTAGAATTAAGAGATAAATTATTAAATGAATATGAAAATGATTCAGCTTCTCAAATGAGTAAAATTAAAGGAATTCCTGATGTTTCCGGTAAAACTATTTGGTATCATCAATTTAATAGAAAAGCTAATGTTTATAAAAAAAGAATTGAAGTTATTTTAGGTGAAAATTGGGAAAGCTTAAATAATGGAAAAAAGTTAAAAGAAATTATAGATTTTATTATATCTAATTCAAATTCAAAATCTAAAGATTTAGATAAATTTAATAATTCTATTATTCAACTTGATTCATCAAATTATAATTTAGATAAAATATATTTAATAGAAAATAAACAAAATAAATATGAAATAAGAGTAAATTTTGACCCAAAATTAATTGATTTATTCCAAGAAGTTCGTTTAATTCAAAAATTTAAAAATGTATCAACAATAGTAATTTCTCGTTCAATGGAAAATAAAACAAATTATCCTTTTGCAATTGCATTAGGAGATGCATTTAGAACATTTAATAATTGTTGTGAAAAAATAAAGAGTGAACCAAAAATAACTAAATTAATAGCAAAACAAAAACGAGATATTCAAGATTTAATTAAAAATAATGTTCTAACAACTTGGTCAAATTTTCCAAAATTAGATAAATTTACTAAAGATATATGTGAGAAAGTATCTTCTTTTGAAGAAACAGTCCGTGATTTAATATCAAAAATAAGTCAAATAGAATCTTTATTTGTTCAAATTCAAAAATCTCCATTACAGAAAAATTTAATAAGTGAAAAAATACATAATATTCAAAATATAATAGATGAAATAGTCACATGTTCAAATATGAAAATATGGATAAAGGAAGTAGATACAAAATTAGAAGGAATTTTAATAAAGAAATTAGAACAAGTTATTTCAACTTGGATTGAAGAATTTAAAGCCCCTAAACCTTTAGAAAATGCAGTTTTATTAAATGAATGTGAATCACTTAAAATTAAGATTACCGATCAAATTATTAACATTCAACCTTCATTACAAGAAGCAAGAGAATATTGGTATAATCAATTAAATCTAGCAATGTCGATTATATTATCTAATAAGAGATTAAGTTATAGAATTGTTTCTCAAAAAGAAGTTAATTTAGATAAGGAAACTACTTATAGAGATATTATCAAATTAATTGATATTAATTTATTGAGAAATAGTTATAATGATATTGAAAATGAATTCTCAAAATGTGAAGAATATGTCAAAACTTGGTTATCTTATCAAGTTTTATGGGATATTCAACCTAAAACAATTTATGATAAACTAGGTGATGATATGGAAAAATGGCAACAATTAATGACTGAGTTGAAAGAAGAAAGAAAAACTTTTGATAATTCAGAATCAGAAAAAATTTTTGGTGCTATTTGTATTGATTATAGTGCTGTTCAAGCAAAAGTTAATAATAAATATGATTCATGGCATACTGAAATAATGAATAAATTTGCAGAAACTACAAATGAAAATTTAAAATCATTTTATACAAAAATTACAGAAGCAAAAACAAAATTAGAAAATAGTAATTTAGAAAATTTAAATACTGACATAATAGAATGTATAACAGATATTCAAGAAATAAAGAAAAATATGAATAATTGGAAAAATGATTTAACAAGATATAAAAATTGTAAGAATATATTAGAAAAGCAGAAATATAGATTTTCAAATGATTTTATAGATATGGATAAAGTAGAATCTGAATGGTCAAAATTACAACAAATATTAGAAAAAAAATGGAAATTAATGGAAGAACAAATACCAACATTACAAGGAAGAATTCAAGCAGATGAAAGTAGAATAAATGAAAGAATAAAGAAATTAGATAATTATTGGAATGAAAAAAATCCAGAAAAAGCAAATTCACCTTCAGAAGCATTAAAAATATTAAATGAAGCAAATACTCAATTAGTAAATGTTAAAGATGATTATATTAGAAATTGTAAAGCTAAAGAATTATTAGATATGGATATTGGAGATCCTAATCGATTAAATCCTATTGAAGAACAAATTGCTAGTTTAAGAGAAGTTTGGAATGCTTTAAATAATATTTTCAGTAGAGTTGAAAGTTATAAGGATACTCCTTTTGTTGCTGTTAATCCTGAAAAAACTAAAAAAGAAATTGAAGAAGCTTTAATTGAAATTAATAATTTACCTCCTAAAATTAGAAATTATGAAGCTGCTGAAATTGTTAAAAAAAGATTAGAACAAATGAAAAAAGAAAATAATATTATCAGTGATTTAAGAACTGAAGCTATTAAAGCTGATAGACATTGGCCTCAAATATTAAAATTATTACAAATAAAGAAAAGTTATTCAAATGATTTAATTTTAGAAGATTTTTGGAAATGTAATTTATCACAAAAAGAAAAGAAATTATATGAAATAATAAATCAAGCAACAGGAGAATTAGTATTAGAAAATTATATAAAAAAATCAAAAGATTTTTGGGAAGAATATGAATTAGAATTAGTACGTTATAAAGATAAATGTAAATTAATAAGAGGATGGGATGATTTATTTACAAAATTAGATGAACATATAAATAGTTTTCAATCAATGTCAAATTCACCTTATTATGGAGTTTTTAAAGATTTAATAGAACCTTCAAAAGATAAATTAGAAAAAATAAGATTATTATTTAATGAATGGGTTGATATTCAAAGAAAATGGGTTTATTTAGAAGGAATTTTTTTCGGAAGTGCTGATATAATGAATGAATTACCAGCTGATTATAATAAATTTAAATCAATTGATAGTGAATTCACTCAATTAATGAAAAAAGTTTCTAATAAACCTTTAATTTTTAAAGTAATGGAAATTCCAAATTTAAAAAGTACATTAGAAGAAAAAATAAAAACTGCTTTGGAAAGAATTCAAAAAGCTTTATATAATTTCCTTGAAAAACAAAGACAAAATTTTGCAAGATTTTATTTTATTGGTGATGAAGATTTATTAGAAATAATAGGAAATAGTAAAGATGTGATGAAAATAACAAGACATTTTAATAAAATGTTTGCAGGAATGAATGCACTTTTATGTAAAGATGGAAATGAAATGTCAGGAATGATAAGTAGAGAATTTGAAGAAGTTCCTTTTGAAAAAAGTGTAAAAATTTCTGATGATCCAGTTGTTTATCAATGGTTAACTAAAGTTGAAGATCAAATGCATTTTACTTTAGCAACAAGATTAGAAAAAGCTGTTTTAGAAATTTCTGAAATGGATTATATTAATAAAGTTGATGAATTTATTTCTTGGATTGAAAAGTATCCTGCTCAAATTACTGTTTTATCTTCTCAAGTTTTATGGTCTGCTTCTATTGAATGTGCTTTAACTGGAAAAAAAACTCTTCATAGTCTCCCTGATAATTTCAAATTAAAAGATGAAGAAAATGTAATTAATAATATGCTGAGTGCTTTATCAGATCAAGTATTAAAAGATATAAAAGTAGATATGAGAAAAAAATTAGAACAATTAATAACAGAATTAGTTCATCAAAGAGATGTAGTTAGATTATTAGAATTAAAAGAAGTTTCTGATGTAGATGCATTTGAATGGTTATATTACATGAGATTTTATTTCTATCCAAAAACAAAAGATGTGCTTAAAAGACTTCAAATTAAAATGTCAAATGCTTCTTTCGATTATGGTTTCGAATATTTAGGAGTTGCAGAGAAATTAATTCAAACTCCTTTAACTGATAGATGTTATTTAACTTTAACACAAGGATTATATTTCAGATTAGGAGGAGCTCCTTTCGGTCCTGCAGGAACAGGTAAAACTGAATCAGTAAAAGCTTTAGGAGGTCAATTAGGTCGTTTTGTCCTTGTTTTTAATTGTGATGAAAATTTCGATAATAAAGCTATGGAACGTATCTTCGTTGGTTTATGTCAAGTCGGTGCTTGGGGTTGCTTTGATGAATTTAATAGATTAGAGGAAAGAATATTATCTGCTGTTTCACAACAAATTCTTATTATTCAATTAGGGTTGAGAGAATATGCTAAAACTATTGATTTAATGGGAAAAATTATTAAATTAAATCATCAAATGGGAATTTTTGTTACTATGAATCCTGGTTATGCTGGAAGGAGTCAATTACCTGATAATTTAAAACAATTATTTAGACAAATGGCTATGGTTAAACCTGATAAAGATATGATTGCTCAAGTAACTTTATATAGTCAAGGTTATAAAACTGCAGAAAGATTATCTTCAAAAATGGTTTCTTTATTTGAATTGTGCTTTAATCAATTAAGTAGTCAAAGTCATTATGATTTTGGTTTAAGAGCTTTGAAAAGTGTTTTAGTCAATGCTGGTAATTTAAAAAGAAGAGAAGACGCAGAAAGGAAAATTACCCATAAAAATGAAGATATGCCAATTGAACAATGGGAACAAAATATATTATTAAAATCAGTTTGTGATACATTAATCCCTAAATTAGTTTCAGAAGATATAACATTATTTAATTCTTTATTAATTGGAGTTTTCCCTGATTGTAAAGTAGAAGAAGTAAAAGAAGATGAATTAAGAAGTAAAATAGAAGAATTATGTAATTTGAGGAATTTACTTCCAGAAGAAAAATTCATAAATAAAATAATTCAATTATACTCAATTCAAAAAATGCATCATGGAGTAATGATGGTAGGACAAAGTGGAACAGGAAAATCAGCAGCATGGAAAATATTATTAGAAGCTCTTCAATTAATAGATGGAATAAAAGGAGAGTCATATATAATAGATCCAAAGGCAGTAAATAAAGATAATTTATATGGTAAATTAGATCCAACAACTTTAGATTGGACAGATGGAGTTTTCACAGGTACATTAAGAAAAATATTAGATAATCAAAGAGGTGAAAGTGGGAAAAGACATTGGATTATTTTTGATGGAGATGTTGATCCTGAATGGGCTGAAAATTTAAATTCAGTTTTAGATGATAATAAATTATTGACTTTACCACACGGTGATAGATTACAAATACCACCTAATGTTAGAATTATGTTCGAAGTTGAAAGCTTAAAATTTGCTACTTTAGCTACTGTTTCTAGATGTGGTATGGTTTGGTTTTCTGAAGATATTGTCACAACTGATATGATGTTTTCACATTATTTAAAAAGACTTACTCAAGCTAATTATGATGATTCTATGAATTATTTAAGTAATCAAAGTGGAGGAATGAATGAATTTGAAAATAAAAATGAAAATGATGATGAAAGCCAAGTAAGACATCAATCTGTTGAAGCTTTAAAACCATTTTTTGAATCTGGATGTTTTGTTCAACAAGCTTTAGATGAAGTTGAGAAATATAATCATATAATGGACTTTACTAAAATTAGAGTTATAGAATCTATGTTTGCTCTTCTTAGAAAAGGAACTTCAAATATAATTGAATATAATGATAATCATAGTGAATTTCCATTTACCGAAGATCAAATTTTTACTTATATGAGTAAATGGTTAGTCATTTCTATTATTTGGGGATTTGGAGGTTCTCTTTCTTTAGGTAATCGAACTGATTTTTCAAATAAATTAAAAGGATTAACTTCTGAAATTGATTTTCCAAATGATAATAATTTTGCAATGATTGATTATGAAGTGAAAATGGGAGAAAATAAATGGCAACCTTGGAAAATGAAAGTTCCTAATACTGATATAGAACCTTCTAAAGTTTCAGATGCTGATATTGTTATTCCTACAGTAGATACTGTTAGACATCAAGAAATTTTATGTAGTTGGATAAGTGAACATAGACCTTTCATTTTATGTGGTCCTCCTGGTTCAGGAAAGACAATGACATTAATGGCAACACTTAAAATTTTAACAGATTTCGAAATGGTTTTCATTAACTTTTCATCAAGTACAACTCCAGATTTAATTTTAAAGACATTTGATCATTATTGTGAATATGTAAAGAGTTCAAATGGAATAATATTAAGACCAAAGCAAAGTAATAAATATTTAGTGGTATTTTGTGATGAAATCAATCTTCCAGAAATGGATAAATATTCAACTCAAGTAGTAATAACATTCCTCCGTGAGATAACAGAACAAAATGGTTTCTGGCGTCCATTAGATAAGCAATGGATAAAATTAGAAAGGATTCAATTTGTAGGAGCATGTAATCCACCAACTGATGTAGGAAGACATCCACTTAATAATCGTTTTCTTCGTCATTGTCCTTTACTTTATGTTGATTTCCCAGGAAAAGATTCATTAAAGCAAATTTATGGAACTTTCAATAGAGCTCTTTTAAGAAAAGGTACTTCAGATATGCATCAATATTCAGAAGCTTTAACTGATGCTATGGTTGAATTTTATACTGAATGTCAATTACATTATACTCCTGATATTCAACCTCATTATATTTATTCTCCTAGAGAACTTACCAGATGGAAACATGCTTTAAATGAATCTATTGAAAGTATGAATGGTATGGATGATTTAGTTAGATTATGGGCTCATGAAGCTTTAAGATTATTCCAAGACAGATTAGTTCTTGATGAAGAAAAACAATGGTGTGATCAATTAGTTGATAAAATTGGAGGAAAATTTTTCGCTACTTCATCTCCAAATACTTTATCACGTCCAATCCTATTTACAAATTTAATAACTAAAACATATGTTTCATGTGATAAGGATGAATTAGTAAAGAATATAGAAGGTAAATTAAAAATATTCTATGAAGAAGAATTAGATGTACCTCTTGTAATATTTGATTCCGTATTAGAACATATTCTCCGTATAGATAGAGTATTAAAACAACCAATAGGTCATTTACTTCTAGTAGGTCAAAGTGGAGTTGGTAAAACAACTTTATCACGTTTTGTTGCATGGATGAATAACTTAACTGTTTTTCAAATAAAAGCAGGAAGAAATTATGGAGTGGCTGACTTTGATGCCGATTTACGTTCAATTATGAAAAGAGCTGGTTGTAAAGGAGAAAAAATTTGCTTTATTTTCGACGAAAGTAATGTCTTAGGACCTGCTTTCTTAGAAAGAATGAATGCTCTTCTAGCCTCTGGTGAAGTCCCTGGTTTATTTGAAGGAGATGAATATATTTCTTTAATTAATTCTGCTAAAGAATTTATAATAAAAGAACAAAAAGCTGCTGATACTGAAGAAGAAATCTATAAAGCTTTTATCAAAGGAGTACAAAGAAATCTTCATGTTGTTTTTACTATGAATCCATTATCTCCTGATTTTTCTAATAGAGCTGCTTCTTCACCAGCTTTATACAATAGATGTGTTATTGATTGGTTTGGTGATTGGTCAAGAGATGGTTTATATCAAGTTGCAAATAAATTAACAGAATATGTTGAATGTAGAAATGAAAATTTCAGTAAACCTGGTTTAGATAGTGAATCCATGCATGGATTAATTGTTGATTCTATTACTTCTTATCATATGATTATTAAAGATTTAAATGATAAATTAATGAAAAATGCTAAGAAATTTAATTATATTACTCCAAGAGATTTCCTTGATTTTATTAAACATTTCATTAATTTACAAAAGGAAAAAAGTGAAGAATTAAATGAACAACAAGTTCACATAAATAAAGGTCTCCAGAAAATTATAGAAACAGAAAACACAGTAAATGAATTAAAGCAAAGTTTAGCAGTGAAAAAGATAGAATTAGATAAAAAGCAAATAGAAACGAAAGCAAAATTTGAGAAAATAATGGAAGATACAGAAAAAGCACGTGTGAGTAAAGAGAAGGCAGAGAAGCAGAGAATAAAAGTAGAAGAAATGAAATCTCAAATAGAAGAAAGACAGAAAAAGGTAGAATATGAATTATCAACTGTGGTACCAAAAATGGAAGCTGCAAAAGCAGCAATAGGAAATATGTCACCAAAGAGTGTTGCAGCGTTAAAAGGTTTAAGAAAAGAAACAGAAAATACAAGAACAGCACTTAAATTAACAGCAATAATATATTTAGCAGTTTCTCAAAAAAAAATAGTATCAACAATAGATTGGAATGGTATTCGTTCATGTATTATGAAAGAAGATTTTATATCAACAATAAAAAATATGAGAGCTGAAGATTTAAATGAAAAAGTTACAGATATAATTAAAAAAGAAATGTATAATCCTGCAAATCATTGGGATATAAATACAATATCAAGTGCTTTTAAAGAAGTTGGATTACTTGCAGAATGGATTCAATCAACTGTTGAATGTAGTTCTATTAATAATCAAATGGAACCTCTTAAAAATGAAATTAAAGGTTTAGCTTCTCAAGCTGAAAAATTAGAAAATGAATATAATACTATTGCTAAAGAAATTCAAGATTTAGAAGCTAATATTGCTCAATTAAAAATTAATTATGAAGAATCTGTTGTTGAAAGTAATAATATTAAAACTGATATGGAAGAAGTTAAAAATAAAGTAGAAAGATCTGAAAAATTACTTGAAAATTTATCCTCGGAAAAAAATCGTTGGAGTGAACAAATGAATGAATTTAAAATTCATATATATAATTTATTAGGAGATACATTTTTATCATCATCATTTTTAGCATATATAGGATTTTATGATGCATATTATAGGAAATATTTAAGAGAAAATGGAAGAGATATTTTAAAGCAACATGATATAATTTTTAGTCATGATTTAGATGAAGTTGAATGGTTAACAAAACCAAATGATAAAGTAATTTGGCAAAAATGTTCTTTACCAGCAGATAATATTTGTACTGAAAATGCAACTATACTTCAAAGATTTAATAGATATCCTTTAATAATTGATCCTGCTGGTCAAGCTACTGAATTTATTAAAATTTATTATCAATCTAAAAAACTAAATACTACTTCATTTACTGATTCTAATTTCTTAAAAACTTTAGAAAGTGCTTTAAGATTCGGTTATCCTATTTTAGTTCAAGATGTTGAAAAAATTGATCCAATAATGAATTCTCTTTTAAATAAAGAAATTCATAAACAAGGAGGTAGAAATTTAATTAGAATTGGTGATCAAGAAATTGATTTTTCATTAACTTTCAATATGTTTATGGTAACTAGGGATTCTTCATGTCATTTCACTCCTGATTTATGTTCAAGAGTTACTTTCTTAAATTTCACTATCACTCCTTCTTCACTTCAAAATCAAATTTTATCTATTATATTAAAAAGCGAAAGACCTGAAGTAGATAAAGCAAAAGAAGATTTAGTTAAAGCACAAAGAGATTTTAAATTACAATTAAGACAATTAGAAGAAGATTTATTAACTGCTTTAAATAGTGAAGGTAATTTATTAGAAAATGATAAAGTTATGAGTAGATTAGAAGAAATTAAAAAAAAATCATATGATATTAGTATTGAGGTAAGTAAATCTGAAGATATAATGAAAGAATTAGAAACTACTATGAATGAATATATGCCTATTGCAACTATGAGTTCTAGAATTTTCTTTGCTTTAGATTCTTTAGATACTATTTTTTACTTATATAAATTTTCACTTACTTTCTTTATGGATGTTTTAAATTTCGTCATTAAAAGCGAAAAATTAGAAGAAATTCCAAAAAATAATTATACTGATAGACAAAATTTCATTATTTCAGAATTATTTAAAATTATTTATCATAGAGTAGGTTATTCTTTATTGAATAAAGATGTGTTAATTTTCGCAATGAGATTAGCACAAATTCGTCTTGGAGATAAATTTAAAAATGAAATAAATGTATTATTAAAAATAAATTCAAATATAATGAACGATGCTTCAGATATAAGTGCTCAAATAATGGGAGGAAAATTAACCTTAAACCAAAGAAAACAAATAAGTGAATTAATAAAAAATGAAACATTCAAAGATTTATATCAAGATATAAATTCCAAAAATGAAAACTGGATAAATTTCTTAAAAGATCCTCAAGCAGAAAATTCAATTCCAATAGAATTTCTAAATAAAGAAAGAGAGAAATTAAAAGATGAAAAAGATCAGAAAATCTTTGATGAATTAACAAAATCAATAATACTTTTAATATTTAGACCAGATAGAATGATGACAAAAATATATTCATTCCTAAAGGAAATATTCAATGAAGAATTTGTTACAATTCCTGAATTAGATTTAGTGAAAGTAGTTCAAGAAGAAAGTAATTGTAAATCACCAATTTTATTCTGTAGTGCACCTGGATTTGATGCATCTACAAAAATAGAAAGTTTAGCACGTCAATTAAATAAAAAATTCCTTTCAATTGCAATTGGATCAAATGAAGGATTTGAATTAGTAGAAAAGAACTTCCCAAATAAAATAAAAAGTGGTGAATGGTTAGTATTAAAAAATGTACATTTAGCACCACAATGGTTAAATGAATTAGAGAAAAAATTATATTCAAATGAACCAAATCCAAACTTTAGATTATTTTTAACTATGGAATTTAATCCAAAAATTCCATCAAATGTATTAAGAATATCTCGTAAATTTGTATTTGAATTACCATCAGGAATAAAGCATTCTTTAGTAAGATCATATGCAAATGTATTATCAGCTCAAAAGAGTGAAAAAGCACCAATTGAAAGATGTAGATTACATTTTCTTCTCTCATGGTTCCATGCTGTTATTGGTGAGAGATTAAGGTATGTTCCTATTGGATGGAGTAAATTTTATGAATTTAATGAAAGTGACCAAAGATGTGCTTTAGATGCTATTGATGAATGGATTAATATTCATGGGAAAGATAAAAGTAATATTGATCCTCATAAAATTCCATGGGATGCTATTAGAACTATTATTCATCAATCTATGTATGGAGGAAAAATTGATAATGAGTATGATATGAAAATTTTAGAATCACTTGTTAATTTATATTTCAATGAAAAAACTTATGAATTAAATTATCCTCTTTATAAAACATCAAATATTAATAATAGTAATGTTTTAACTGTTCCAGAAAAGAGAAATAATGCAGGATATATTGAGTGGATTAATCAACTTCCTTCTGTTGAAAGTCCTGAATGGAGTGGTTTACCTAATAATGCTGAAAAATTAGTTAGAGAAACTGCAGCTAGAAGATTTATCACTGAAATTAATAAAATTCAAGGTGTTGAAGATGAAGAACTTTCTAGTGGAAGTGAAAAAAAAACTGTTAGTTGGTTAGTTTTAGTTCAACAAAAAAGTGAAAAATTACTTCAAAATTTACCTATGGAAGTGAATTATCTTGAAGGAAATGAAAATAGTAATAATGATCCAATATTCCGTTTTTTAAAAAGAGAAGTAGGAATAGCAAGTAAATTATTAATTAGAGTAAGAGATGATTTATCGAAATTAATAAGTATGTGTAAAGGAGATATAAAATCAACAAATGAATTAAGAGAAGTAGCAAAAAATGTTTTCAATGATTCAGTTCCAAAATCATGGCAATTATATAATACATTAGAATTAAATGTTACAGAATGGGTTCTTGATTTTGGAAATAGAATAAAGCAATTGAATAAAATAACAAAAGAAGAAGATTATGGTAAAAGTTCTCTTTGGTTAGGAGGATTAATATTTCCAGAAGCGTATTTAACTGCAACAAGACAAAGTGTGGCTCAAGAATTAAAAGTTCCATTAGATGAATTAATTTTAAGTGTTGAATTACCTAAAACAATTACTGATGTTCCAAACACTAATTATGTTCTTAAAGGATTATGTATTGAAGGTGCAGAATGGAATTATGATTCAAATAAATTAATTATGACAGATAATTTATTCTGTCAATTACCTCCTTTCATGATTAAATGGTCTGTTAAAGATGATAAAGGAATTAATGGAATGTTTCCTATTCCTGTTTACTTAAATACTATGAGAAAAAATCTACTTTTTTCTGTATACATTAATAATGAAAGTGAGTTGTCTAATGAAGATTGGTATCAAAGAGGAATTGCACTTATTTCTTGGAATAAAACTTATGAATATAATAATGATAATTAAATTATCTAATATTTAAATTTTCAATTTAATTGAAAGAATTTTATCTAATTATTATAATAAAAATTTATTTTTAATTTTTATTTTTTTTTATTATAAATACTTTATAATTGAAAAAATATCTAATAAATGCAGAAATGGAATATTAAATCAATAATCTTTACTGCATTTATTCTCGAATTAATTCAATCAATTAATTCAAAAACAATAAATGAAAATAAAAATGAATCACCAAAAAGCAAAAATGATGAAGAAAAAAATAATTTAATATATTTAACAATTCAATTATGTCAATCCTGATCTTATAAAAGTTACTTCATGGAAATTCAACAAATCATGGAGAAAAATTTTAAAAATGTGATAGTGAATGGAGAAGAATATCCTTTATCACAAACAAGAAAATTTTTATCTTATTCAGTAATGGCAATTCAATTTTTAATATTTACATTATTAATATTATGTAATTTTAAAAATATTATTAATTCATTATTACCAAATAATTTAATTGATTGGATTGGAGAGAATAAATTGCGTACTTTCTTTATTACTTTTTTTATGGGAAATTTATTACAAAGTAATATTTCTAATACAGGAGCTTTTGAAATTTTTTATAATGGAAATCAAATTTGGTCTAAACTTAATATGGGTGATGTACCTAATATTAACCAATTAATTCAAATTCTTATTCAGAATGGGGCTAATTTTATTAAAGTATAAAAAATTTTTATGATATATTAGAAAAATTTTTTATTGTTATTTAATTCTTTTTTTGTGATAATTTGAATAAAAATCTTCTTTTTAAGATTTATTCAAATTTGATTTAATTTGAATTAAATAATTTGATTTTTTTTCTTAATAAATTATTAAATAACATTTTTTAAATTTTTTTCTGTTTAATTTACTTATTATATTTTTATTAATTTTAAAATTAGAAGAAAAAATCATTTATTTATTTTTTGTTGGCAACTTTTTATTAGAATTTTGTTTAATTCCTTTAGCAATAATATTTTGTTTATTACTATTAACAGAAACACTAGGTCCAGAAGGAGGAACTAATTTTTTATTATTATTACTAATATTTTTATTTCCAACATTAACATTTTTCTTAATAGAATTATTTGAATTAGAAATATTTTTATTATTAACCATAATATTAGTATTAGAAACTGTAGAATAATTAGAAATTTTAGAAGGAATATTCATATTAAGTTGAATATTATTATTATTCATAAAGCCAGAATTATTAAATGAATCTTCCATAATAGAATTACTTTTAATAGCACTAAATTCATTTTTAATATTTGCTAAATCTAAAAAAATTAAAAAAAATAAATTTACTTTTCTGCATTTCATCATAGTAACTTTGAGAATTATTTTGAGGTAAATGACTAATAGGTTGAATATCATGAGGAAAATTGTTTCCTTGAATATAATTTCTTTCAACAGGATTTGTAGGAATTAAATTATAGGGTTTACTATTTAAATCATCATTTAAATCACTTTCAATAAAAACATCTCCATGTTCAGTATCATGAATTTCCATATTATATTCTTCAGTATTTGAATTAATTAATAAATTATTTTTCATATTCATTGGAACTGAAGAAGCATTAACCCAATTATTATCTTTAATAATTGGATTATTATTATTTATATTATTATTAATCATTTCATTATTTGGTTGAAAACTTTGATTAACAGGAAATTGATTTTGATTATATAAATTATTATTATTATTAATGGTATTATTATTATTATTAATATTTCCTGTTAAATTTATATCATTTACAATATTTGAAGCTGCATTTGAAACTAAATCTGCTTTTACTTGATTTGTATCTAAAACATTCATTGCTTCCATATTCATTGCCATTACTCCTCTCATTACTACTTTTTTTAAATTTTCTTGAATTAAATTTCTTGAAGCTAATAATTGCTCATTCTTCATATTTACTTCTGATAATTTATTTCTTAAATCTGATATCTCTTTACCATAATATTGAGCCATTTCATTTAATTTATCTTCACATTCTTTCTCTTTTAAAGATATTATTTTATAGATTTTCATTTCTTTCCAATTTCTCTTTAAATTATCAAATATAAAACGTTTTAAATTATCATTATGTAATTTTTTAATTTTTTTTTCTTTATCTTTTTTATTTTTCTTTTTATCATGAAATTTTTTTAAAACATTGTAAAAAGCTTGAGACTTTAATTTTCTGTTATAAGCATTGACTTTCTGATTAAAAATAATATCATTAATTCTTTCTTTAATAATAATTTGCGAATTTAATAATTTCTGAGTTTTAGTTAAATCATCTTTTAAATGTTCAATTAAATCACTTTTAGTACTTAATAAAGCATCACATTTTTGTCTTTCACTTTCAATAATAGATTTTTGTTCAATCAATAAATTTCTTTTAATACTCATAAAATCTTTTAAAGTATCAGTTCTAAAATTTTTAATCATAATATCTAATCTTCTTTTAAAATTTTCAACATCTTCATCAATAATTTGAATATGATGATAAGTTTCCTTATTATTATTTGAATCTTGTCCACTAACTTGTGGAATATTTGATATATCATTTTCATTTAATTCCATATTTGAAAAATTCACTTCTGATATATTGTTATTTAATGTTTGAGGATTTATTTGATTTAAATTTTCATTTTCATTATTTATTTTTGAAATTTGACCAAAGTTATTATTTGAATTAGTAAATATTACTTCTGATTGGTTTCGCATTTCATTGGAATTATCATTTATTTTTTCATCATTGGAATCCTTATCAAATGATTCATCTTCAATCTTATATTTTTTAATATGTTCCATATTTTAAATTAAAAAAAAATTAAAAATAAAAAAAAAAATAAAAAAAAAAAAAATTAAATAAAAGAAATATTGAAATATTTTCAATATATAAAAATACTATTTTTTACTAATATTATAAAAAGAAATGGGAGTAGACCCTATTTCAAAATTTAGGTTCTTTTCAACTCTCCCTTGGACTGGTTGGGTAAGATTAATTCTCGTTTTTGAGATGTTTAATTACATGGGGATTATAGACGACTTAAAAGTCGAGTTTTTTCCAATACCAGTCATATTAATTTATTTATAACTCGTTATATATGTTTGTAAAGATTAAAAAAATTTTTATGGGTTAATAATAATTATATTGTTTATTTATTTAATTTGAAATAAAAAAAT
>JAEEGI010011616.1_pt1 | contig 18978 bp, 15 predicted proteins | sample 8958751 | NCBI WGS metagenome assembly JAEEGI01 (sample SAMN16246545, study PRJNA631951) | gut metagenome | biome: gut microbiome; feature: rumen; material: KS-attached | host: Bos | place: Iran: Karaj | collected 2018-10 | reverse complement strand
CGCTCCCCAGCGTTGCCCTATCCTCCGCCGCGGCAAAAGCACTCAAATTATACCACGCATTTCCAATTTTGAAAAGGAGAAACGTATAATTGAATTCTCTTGCTGGGGGACTATTTAATTATACCAGAACAAAAAATGAAAAAATTGGGAAGGCTTCTTAAGGCTCTATCGGTGATAACAATGGCCGTTTGCGTCATTGCTATCACTTCCGTATCTTCCGGGGCAGAATATTATGACTTTGTCAGCGGAGAACGCCATTATTTCACTTCTAACGACGGTATTATCTCTGATGATTACGCAGTTGTTACGTGTACTGAACTAGGCGGAGGATTTGAAGATACCGATCTTGTCGTGAAAACCTTTTGCTATGGCATCGATTGGTACGGATATGTTTCTTACGTTTCTGCTGGTTTTAGTTACTACAATCCTGAAGATGGCATTTCACAGTTTTATAGCGATAGTTCCGCAATAATTGAAGGTAATAATGGATATGCAGTAGTGTATGGATGTAATTATGTTAATAACGAATATGGCATGACTTCATTCGGTACAACGCACACCAGCCGTTATTGCATTTATACTGATCGTTCTTATACTTTTACTTATTATTGCTCGCCCACATCTACTATCTATGAGGGCTTCGGAGAATGGTACTGAGTGACAGGCAAATCCCTGCATCAAGTCAACAAAGAGGAATTACTCTATGAACAAGCGACTCTCTTCATTTCTGACGTCGTTTTTGGCGATATTGTTGATCCTTTCTGTTTCATCTTCATCCTGCACCAGCAGTCACAACGATGAGACCGATGAGTATTTTTTTGAAGGAAAACCGGTCAGTCTGTCTTCAATGGGCGGTGCTCTGGACGGAAATTACCTCTACTTTATTCAGGGCTGTACATATGACGTTCCGAGCAGCGGGAAGGTGGAGGTCTATAAAAATCCGGCGCAAAAGATGGTAAAGTTAAATCTTGAGACCCTGGAGGTAACATGTGCCTGTATAGACCCTCTTTGTTCACACACTCACGGATCGGGTTGTCCGATGTTTTTTGAGTCAGACGACACGGTATCCAACATCGGAGTCGTCGGGCACTGGCTTTACTATCTTTATTCGGAATTCGTTCGATCTTCAAATCCGAGAGAAGAGGAAAGCTACAACAAACCGGCAGTATACCTAGGTTACAACCTTGACACAGGTGAAACCAGAGAGTTCTTCAGCAGGAACAACGTCCTGGATGACACGACTCTCTTTTTTGCCAACGCCCCTCTCCGCTGCGGAGACCTGCTCTATACCGTAATCTGTGAATTCACTGAGGATGCGAAAACGCCGGACGACGTCGAATACTATCTTGCCTCATATGATTTTGAACACGATAAGACCGAGAAACTGTTTCAGGTCGACGACACGGCAAACCTCAATGCAATCACAAACAAAAGATTTTATTTTTGCGTTGCGGATGGGGTGAACGGAGATACCGCTCCAAGTTACTCTGTTGACCGCGAGGGAAAAAACAGGATCGACAATTGCCCCTTTAACCGTCTGGGAGTCTCATTTTGCGGAAGCCGGGCTTATAAATCATGCGACTATATTTATGACGAGAAAGGGAACGTCATCGGAAATACAGACCATTGCTCGATGTTTGACCTCAGAACCGGAAAGTGGTCAGAAGTTCCGGACGGAGGAGGATGGGGAGTATCACCGCTCGGCGACAGCATTTATTATATCGCCTATGACAATATGAGCGAGTACGCGTCGCTCAACCAGGCTGATTTCAAACTGAAGCACCCGGAGATGACTGAAAGCCAGCTTCGGGACGAATACCAGAAATATAAGTTTTCATATGTCATAGACGGATCGATACATCTTATGCGGGCGGATCCCGACGGCAAAAATCCCGAGACCGTCGCCTCATTCCCGTCATCCAAAATGATAATCAGCTTTGCAGGCGGGCATTATCTCGGTGTCATTTTTGAGGAATATGACCGCGAAGCCTTTGATAAGGGCGGTGAGATCAAGCATACGCGTACTCTTAATTTCGCGCTCCTTGACGTCAGAACAGGAAAACTGATCGAGATCCCTCAATCAAGGAACTGATCTGGCCGGAGTTTGAAAACCGGCCTGACAATACAATTATGAAAAACCCTTCTTTGTTTCGGCTCCTGATCCGGATGCCTTTCATACTGATCCCGGTCTTTTTCATTGTTTCATGCGGACATGAGGAACCGGAACCAATTACAAAAACAAACTGGTCGGATTACGCGATAGTTCTGCCCTCCAGCGGAGTAAGGCAGGATTCGGTTTCCGCATACAACGCCCTGCTGGCAAAGATCAGACAGGAGACCGGAAAAAGTCCGGAGATCCGGCATGAGACCGACGAACCCGTTAAGAATGAGATCCTTATCGACTGCGACAGAGACGAATTCTACGAGCCTGATAATCTCGTCCGGGCGGACGACGCGCTGATCAGGTTTACCGGGGATAAATTCATTGTCGCGGCAGGATACAATAAGGATATGCTTTCCGATGCTATCTATGAGCTGGCCGGAATGATCTCCGTAGATAACGCCGTTGAAGCGGGAGAACTCTACCGTATAAACGGCAAATATCCGTACGACAGCGTCACGGTCAACGGAGTGGAACTCGGCAGATACGTTATAGTGCTTCCCTCCGGAATTGAAAAAGACAGATATTTCGATTCAAACTTGTTCGGTCAAAACAGATTCGAGGACAAGTGCCTCGCGGCGCTGCGCGCCGAAAGCTGGTCAGTGAAGTTCACAGGCTGGAAGTTACGTGTCATCCATGCGCGAGATTACGATCCCGGAAAGTATCCTTACGCCTTTCTCTTCGGGAACTGCGGAGGATTGTCTGAAGGCATGGCGCTGCCGGAAGAATACTATTCATATGCGATAAAGACCGACGGAAAGAGTATTGCCTTTTCCGCATGCGACGCGCTCACCGGGTGGCTGGCGGTCGGCGATTATCTGACCCGGCTGCTTCCGGTACCCGATGATATTTCCTCGTCATACGACATCCTCCTTCTCCCCGGTGAAGAGACCGGGACAAGACGCCCGGGCGAGGCATATACAGAAGACGCGAACACCAGAGTGCTCACCTTCTGCGGCGATTATTTAAGTACAACAGATACAGACATGGGAATCTCGTGGTATTTCAACTACTTTCCGGATATCATGTTCCTTCAGCAGACCGGGCTCCAGTACAGGCATCAGCTCGATCCCGGCACGGCGGGAAGCAGCGAGGATACCCTGGCAAACAGGTATTCAGTCAGCGGAACCGAGCCGCTGGTCATCTGCTGGCTGAAGAGCCGGTACAACGAACAGGAAAAAGGCAATATATTCTACCTTTCCGGAACGTCGTCGAAAAAAACAGTTGCAAACTGGTCTCTGGCGTATGACATCGAAACCGGGAAGAGAGTCCTCGCGGTCAACTTCGACCTTCCGGAGGACGCCGCTTTAAGACGCGAATATACCGATACCCTGCTGGCTTCACTGAGCGAACTTCTTGAGAAATACGGAGCCGATACAAAAGTGATAGCCGCGGGCGAGTGCGGTACGGCGGAGGCAGATCCTTCTGCCGACGCCATGGGAAAGAGACTGAACGACGCGATAGGAACCGCCAGGATCCCGGCGTCAAGCTATTTCGGGACCTATCATGAACCCGGCTCGGAATTCACCGAAACGACTCCCAGAGACAAAGTTTATCTCGGAGACGGGATCACGTCGGTCAGCGCGATCAGGCTGTTTGCCGGCAGCTCCTTGGTCAGGCTGTCGCATCTTCCCGTCATCTGCGATATGATAATTGGATAAAAATAGTCCCGCCGCGAAGCACCGGTGCCTCGCGGCGGGAAACATCCCCGGTTGCTGCGGTAATAAAAACAGCGGAGGAAGGAGAAAATGCTGTTCCGACACGAACTGAAAAAGCAGACCGGGATCAGCCTGACGATCCTGCTGTTTATCCTGTGTTTCCTGCTGTGTTTTATAACAGCCTACCGCAGGGAAGCCGGAGAGGCGGAGAATGATCCCGCTTCCGGAAAGATCCTTGCCGGGGTCTTCCGCCTCTACGCGGAAGATCCCGGGCAGATCACCGATTATCTCACAGAGCTTCAGGAATACCGCAGGATCAGAGTGAAGGCGGAAAAGGAAGCGAAGGCGGCGGGGACGGAATTCATCGAGACCCGTCAGTCGAGGTGGACAGACGGACTTTACACCGAAGATATCAGGATAATCAATTACGTAATAAAGTCCTCTGAAAAAACAGCGTCGTTTACCGGCGAGATCGACAAGGTGATCCTCAATACCGAGCTTAACGCTGCAGAATTTCTGAGGACAGGCTATTCCGAAGACAGCTTTGAAGTAAGATATCAGAGAAGAGCCGGCAGACTCTATGAAAAGGTCCGCGACAGCGTTTCTCTTCATGACGCCTACGTCTCGGGATGGGATACGCTGTACGGCTTTTCGCTTTCCGGAATACTCTCGGCATTCATAGCGCTGCTGATCGGGGTCACCGTTTTCTCATATGAGCATGAAACGGGAATGATACTGCTTTTGAGATCCGCAAAGCGCGGACGGGGCAGGACCGCGCTGGCAAAGATCGCGGCGTCCTTCATCCTGTCAGCCGCAACTGCCGTCCTCCTCACACTCGGTTCCGCTGCCGCCATAGCCGCTGCCGGCGGTTTTTACGGCGGGAACGAACCTCTGCAGGCACTGGACGATTTCAGAAAGTCGGCTCTTCTCTGTTCGGTCAGAGAATATCTGCTGCTTTTTCTCGGACAGAGAGTGCTTGCCGCTCTTGCCTTTTCCTCGGTATCGCTGCTCTTCTCAGGACTCTTCCTGAATAATATTCTCGCGTTTGCTTCATCTTTCGCAATTGCAGGAATCAATTTTCTTATGTATTCCTCTGCAAAGGGAAAGAAACTGAGCGCCGCGGGATGCATAAACCTGTGCGGGCTTTCGGACGGAAGCCGTCTGTTTTACCGCTTCAACGCCTGTGATCTCTTCGGGAGCCCGGTATCTTTTACTGCCTGCTGTCTGACGGTCACGTTTTCTGCCGGGTTCGTTTCGGTGATCCTAGCCACCCTGTTCTGGAGCCTGAAAAAGGGCGTCGCTGAATTCAGCCCGCTGAAGAAACTGAAAAAAGGGCTCACCGCGCTTTTCTCGCGTCTCAGAAGAGCGATCCCGGAAAAGCTCGCCGTCGGGGATCGGCAGGCGTCTGTCTCATTCGCGAAAAGGACGCGTTCTCTGTCCCTGACCCGAGGCGAGCTCTTCAAATTCATCTCGTCGTCGGTCGCAGGAGCCCTTTCGCTCCTTCTGCTTTTAGCCGGACCGATCGCCTATTTCCGCTCGATAGCCTCCGACGCCCGTCCGGGCTACAGCGAGACGCTCTATTACATGATGATCGATCGGTTCAAGGGAGACTGGACCCGGGAAAAGCAGGATGAGATCGACGCGATCTATGATGAAAGCAGCAGGATCCTCAGAGAATTCCACACCCTATCGCAGCAGTTCTCGGACGGACTGATAACGCGCGATGAATACAACGCCGCGGAGGCTGCATACGTCGACGCCTCAAGGGACAGGAGCGCGATACAGGCTTTATACGACAGATCGGTTTATCTGAAGACTCTGTATGAAGAGACGGGGACAGTCGGAGTCTTCCTTGACGACAGAGGCTGGAACAGATTCCTCGAAAGGGGAACGCAGTGGATGCTCTACGCGTCGGTCCTGATCGCGCTGGCCCCCGCCGTTGCCGTCGAGTTCTACGGACAGGGATTTTTCAAGCTCATGCACTCGACAAAAAAAGGCCGGCACCGGGTGTTCTTTACCAAGCTCGCTATGACGGCGGCTCTCGGGATCCTGTTTCCGATTTTCTGCGAGACCTCCCAGCTGCTTATCACTGCATACGAAGCAGGACTGGACCTCGGTTCGGCTCCCGTCAGGTCGCTGCCGACGGTAAGCTGGATGACGGCGGATATGTCGGTAAGCGGATACGTCGCGCTGTATATCGCGGTCAGAGCGCTTGCCTGCCTGGCTCTCTCGCTGCTTGTGTTCGGACTTTCCGGAGCCTTCAGAAAGGTGTTTCCCGCCCTGGCGACCGCCGCGACGGCGACGCTCTTCCCCGCCCTGCTTGAATTCAGCGGAGTGGCCGCGGCCGGCAGACTGGACTTTCTCAGACTGTTCGGGGCGGGCGTGATAATTCGTGATTCGGTCCTGAACGGGAGCGGTTCGGGCTTCATGCTGCTGACAGTCTGTCTGGCTGTATCGGCCGTTGTCGCGTCGGTTCCGGTCTTCATCTCCTACCGGAGATTCTGCCGCTGACAAGGATAATAATTGGGGTTGTTTAAAAACTCGACACGCGAGTTTTTAAACAACCCCTTTTTCATGCTTTTGACGTGTCGTAAGCCTGTCAGATCCAGAACCTGTCCAGGTTCATCACGCCGCTGCACTCAAGGTATTCCTTCAGATAGATCTGCGCGGCCTCCTCCATCGTGCAGTCGCTGCCGCTGTATTTGATCAGGATCGAGATCACCCGCGTGGGAACGACGATGTCGAGGACCTTTGCCGACGAGCGGCTCCTCGCCATCGCGGCGACGATCTTTCTGACGTCGGCGCCGGCAAAAGTCTCGGTGAAGAAAGCCGTCTCCTCCGCCTTGCGCCTGTCGCGCGAGCGGTTGTGGAGGGCCCTGATCCCGGTGGCGATCAGCAGAGAGACCGGAACCAGAGCGATCGCCGACACCCACCATGGAATGAAGGTCGCAAACCCGTAGAAATCGTTCCATCCCCCGTTCTCCTCGCCGATCACGACCACCATTACAAAATATACGGCGGCGTAGATGATCACGGGTATCAGGGCGAACAGCGAATCCCAGAAGCCCATCCGCTTCTGGCTCATGAAAAAGCAGAAGGCGATGACGGCCAGCACCGGGCAGACCCCGTGCAGGAAGAATCTGGAACCCGAGAAGATCAGAAGGAACCCCTTCACCGGCGCGAGGATGAAGAGAGAGACAAGGAAGGTCAGCGCCACGGCGGTGACTCCGGCGTATACCACGTCGACTATCCACCTCGGCAGGTGATAGTTGTGGGTGCGCAGCCCGTCCATGGTATATGGGATCACCATCGCCATCGCGCCTGCCGCGAGGATGTTCGAATTGACGGTGAACATGCAGAAGGTGCGAAGACCCATGTGGTCGAAATTCTCGTCGGCGAGAGTAGTCAGGTTCATCGTCACGCCGATGCAGACGCAGACGACCACCGTCAGCGCGCTGAAGAGCGCGAGCAGACATTCTCTCCGTGTTATCTTCATCACTCTGTCCATGATGCGGGGCTCCTTTATTCTCTCTCTGTCGGGGTGATCCGGATAAAGATCTATCCGGTTGCTGACTGGCGGGTCACATCGAGCGGGTTATATATTTTCCGTATGTCCTGAAATAAACGATCAGCGACCACAGGGTAAACAAAACTGTCAGGAAGGAGGAAATGACGGTCAGCGGAGGCCATCTGAGCAGAAAATCGAGCGTCTCCCCCTCCGGGAAGATCAGCCGGTAGATCACAGGCTCGATCAGGACGCTCAGCACGTTGATTATCTGGACCGTCGTCTTTATCTTTCCGAGCATGTTCGCCGCCACGACGGTATGATCCTCCGACGAGACGATGATGAGCCTGAGGGAGGTCACCGCGAATTCGCGGAATATGACGACGATGACGACCCAGAAATACCAGGAGCGGATCGATCCGTAGCTGTAGAGGATCGCCGTCATGCTCCCGATGACGAGAAATTTGTCGGCGAGCGGATCGAGGAACTTGCCGAAATCGGTGATAAGGTTGTATTTGCGGGCGATCTTTCCGTCCAGCGCGTCGGTGACCGACGCGACGGCAAAGATCACCGCAGCGATGACGGCGCCGAGGTCCTCGCCTATCACCCCCTCGAGCACTATGAAAAGAACGCAGAAGGGCACGAGCATGAGTCTGAAAAGCGTCAGCCTGTTCGGCAGATTCATCCTCTTTTTTGTCCCTGTATCATTGCTGTCAGGCATTCCGTCCGCCTTTCCCCCTGCCGTCCGCGGTCAGAGCACCGCCTCGCCGCAGAGGTCGTAATCTATGAAACTGTCGATCTTAACGTCGACGAGACTCCCCGGAGCGATCCTGCGGGGTGATTTTACGTATATCTTTCCGTCGATCTCGGGCGCGTCGGCGTAGCTTCTGCCGAAGTGAGCCCCGGATACCGGATCGAAATCCTCAATGAGCACCCGCAGTATGCTGCCGAGCGCCGCGCGGTTCTTCTCTTCGGTTATCTCAAGCTGTTCGCGCATGATGATGTCGGCGCGGTCCTGCTTCGTCTGTTCGTCGATCTGACCGGGAAGCTCCGCCGCCGGCGTCCCATCCTCCTGCGAGTAGGTGAAGACCCCGAGACGGTCGAACTTCTCCTCCCTGACGAACCGGCAGAGCTCCCCGAAATCCTCCTCGGTCTCCCCGGGGAATCCGGTGATGAAGGTCGTCCGGATGACCATTCCGGGGATCGTGCGGAGCTTCGCGAGCGCCGCTTTTATGACCTCCGGACCGCCGTGGCGGTTCATGTCCTTCAGTATCTTTCCGCTGATGTGCTGCAGCGGGATATCGATGTATCTCAGTATCCTCGGGTTGTTCCTGATCTCTTCGACGAGAGCGTCGGTGATCTTGTCGGGATAGCAGTAGAGGAGCCTGAAATACACCCTCTCTGTGGCGGCGGTGAGCTCGCGGAGGAGCCTGTCGAGCGAGTATTCCCCGTAGAGATCTATCCCGTACCTCGTGATGTCCTGCGCGATGATATTTATCTCGACGGCGCCCAGCTTCTCAAGCTCGACGGCCTCGGCGACGAGGTCTTCGATCGGTCTTGAGCGGTATTTTCCCCTGATATATGGAATGGCGCAGTATGAGCAGCGGTTGTCGCAGCCCTCACCGATCTTGAGGTAGGTCCAGAAGGAGGGCGTGGTCAGGACACGCTCTCCTCCGAGGGCGACCGAGTCCCTGTCGTCGAAGGAGGAGTATCTCCTTCTTCCCCTCTCGACCGCCTTCACTGCCTCGACGATATGATGTATCGATCCGACTCCCAGGACGGCGTCGACCTCGGGGAATTCCTTCAGGACCTCGTCGCGGTATCTCTCGGGCAGGCATCCGGTGACGACTATCCCTTTGAGGTTCGCGTTCTCCTTCAGCCAGGCGATGTCGAGTATGTTGTCGATCGCCTCTTTTTTCGCCGATTCGATGAAGGCGCATGTGTTTATAACGATTATGTCGGCCTCGGTCTCCTCGGGGGTGATCTCATACCCCGCCTCGAGCAGCTCGTGGAGCATGACCTCGGTGTCGAGCTGGTTTTTCGCGCAGCCGAGCGATACGAATCCGATCTTCATTCTGCTGTTCCTTCGTTTATTGTTCAGAGCGATACGAAGCCCAGTTTGCGGCGGACCTTCGACAGCGTCTTCCGGGCGTAGTAGGCGGCCTCCTCGGCCCCCTTCTTCATGACCGATTCAAGATACCCGCGGTCGGCGAGCAGCTCTTTGTATCTCTCCTGGACCGGGGCGAGCATGTCGGCGCAGGCCTCCCCGACGGCGGCCTTGAATTCGGCGTATCCCTGTCCGTCGAACTCGCGCTCTATCTCGTCATGCGTTTTGCCGGTGACGCAGGAAAGGATGGTGATCAGGTTGCTGACCCCCGGCTTGTCCTCCGACACGCGGATCTCGCTGTCGGAATCGGTGACGGCGCGCCTGAACTTGCGGATGACGGTGTCTCTGTCGTCGAGTATCCTGACGACGGCGTTCTCGTTGGGATCAGACTTGCTCATCTTCTTATCCGGCTCCTGGAGCGACATTATCTTCGCCCCCGAGGTCGAAATGATAGGCTGAGGGACGGTGAAGGTCCCCGGGTAAAGTTGGTTGAACCTGTCGGCGATGTCCCTCGTCAGCTCGACGTGCTGCTTCTGATCGACTCCGACCGGAACGACGTCGGCCTGGTATAGGAGGATGTCGGCGGCCATAAGGACGGGATAGGTGAAGAGCCCGGCGTTTATGTTGTCGGCGTGCTTCGCGCTCTTGTCCTTGAACTGCGTCATCCGGGAAAGTTCTCCGAACATCGAGAAGCAGTTTAAGATCCAGGCGAGTTCGGCGTGCGCCGGAACGTGGGACTGGACGTAGAGGGTATTCTTTTCGGGATCGAGTCCGCAGGCGATATAGAGCGCGAGCGTCTCGTAGGTGCGCCGGCGGAGCTCGGCCGGGATCTGTCTCACCGTTATGGCGTGCTCGTCGACGACGCAGTAAAAGCATTTGTAGTTCTCTGTATAATAGGGGAAGTTCTTGATCGCGCCCAGATAGTTGCCTATCGTCAGGTTCCCGCTCGGCTGAACTCCCGAAAACGATACCTGTCTGTTGTCAAGCATATGCGTATCCTTTCGCGCCCCGGACGGCATGATGCCGGCGGTTTCCGGGGCGTATTGTTGTCAGTTTCTTCCTGTCAGGGGCTCTCAGTCCCCGATCATCTCCCGGGCGACCTCGCCGATGACGCGGCAGCCCTCGGCGATCTGGGCGTCGGTGGCGGTGCTGTAGGACATCCTGACCGAGTTGCAGGGCGCGCCGATGACCGGCGTGAAGGCGGATCCGGGAACGAGGGCGACCTTTCTCTCAAGGCAGCGCTTTACGTAGGCGTTCATATCGACGCCGTCGGGGAGGGTGCACCAGATGAAGAGTCCGCCCTCGGGGCGGGTGAAGGATACCCCGGCCGGCATGCTCCTGTCGAGGCAGTCGAGCATGAGGCCGCACTTGCGGCGGTAGACCGCCCTGACGTCGGCGATATGCCCCTCGAAATCCCTCTCTGTCATATACCTGTGGCAGAGTATCTGGAAGAACATGTTGGTGTGGACGTCCTCGACCTGCTTCGCAACGACGATCTTCTGTATGACCTCCTCGGGAGCCGTGAGATAGCCGACGCGCATGCCCGACGAGAGTATCTTCGAGAATGAGGAGCAGTATATGACGATGCCCTCGGTGTCGAAGCTCTTGTAGGTCGGGACGTCGGTCCCGGCAAAGCGCAGCTCGCCGTAGGGGTTGTCCTCGATGATCATCACGCCGTGGCGGAGGGCGATCTCATAGACCTTCTTCCGGTTCTCGAGCGTCGAGGTGATGCCCGAGGGATTCTGGAAGGTCGGGATGAGATAGAGCAGTTTCGCCCTCTTCTCACGCTTCAGCAGCTCCTCGAGGGCCGCGGTATCGATCCCGTCCTCTCTCAGCGGAACGCCGAGAGTGACCGCCCCGTTCGATCTGAATGAGTTGAGGGCGCCGATGAAGGAGGGATCCTCGCAGACGACGGCGTCGCCCTCGTTGCAGAAGGCCTTGCAGGCAAGCTCGATGCCCTGGTTGCCGCCGCTGACGATGACGGTCGTATCGGCAAATCCGAGACCGTCCTCCGCGGTCTTTCCGATGCCGAATCTCGCGCGCTGGCGGTCGGCGATCGCCCGCCGCAGCGGCATATAACCCTCGGTCGTGCCGTACTGGAGCGCGGTGACGGCCATGTCGGCGTAGATCTCACGGGAGATCTCCGCCATCTCGTCGATCGGGAAGGTCTCGGCGGCGGGATTGCCGGCAGCGAAGGCGATGATCGACGGATCGGTGAGCGATTTGAATATCTCCCTTATCGCCGACGGCTTCAGCGCCGCGAGCTTGTCGGAAAACCTGTATTCCATACTCTCTCCTCTCCCTCGGTCAGCCTGTCATCCCGCGCAGCGCGCGCGCGAGCTGGTCGGGGCAGGAGGTCGGCTTGTAGCCGCATCTTATCCCCTCAAGTCTTTTTATCGCCTCTTCGGCGGTCATGCCCTCGACGAGCCTCGCGACTCCCTGTGTGTTGCCGCTGCAGCCGCCGTAGAATTTCACCGATTTTATGATGTTGCCCTTCTCGTCGTCAAGTTCGATCTCGATCGCGCGGGAACATGTCCCGACGGTGTTGTAGATCTGTTTTTTCATCTTTGTTTCTTATCCCTTTCCGGGGACTCTTTATAAGTCCTGTGATTTTCCGCCTCAGATGAGGTCGAGGAGCCTGTAGCTGTCTGACAGGAAGGCGGTCAGCTCTTCGGCGGTCAGCTTCTTCTGCGCCAGTAGCGCGAGCCTGAAGACGAAGGAGGCAAGCTTCTCGGCGCGCACGGGATCGGCGCCCTCGCCATCCCCGGCGAGTTCTGACAGCCTCGCGTATGGCCCGCTCGCCGTGTTGAGGGTGAGCGTCGCGTCGAGGGGCAGTCCGGCGACCTTCTCGCCCGGAGCCGAGTAGAGCTTCATCATATCCTCGAATCTCCTCGACTGCTCGTTTATGAGGAGCACCGCGGGGACCTCGCGGTCCTTCAGCGCCTCGCTCTTCACCTCGAGCTTTTCGTTCCCCGATACCTTCCTGAAGAGGGAAACGAGGCTCCCGGGGGTCTCGGCGGTAGTCCCGTCCTCAGATCTGAGAGCGCCGGAAATGTCGGCGTCGACTCTTCTGAACTCGATACCCTGCCGGTACTGCTCGATCGCGGTCAGATACTGTGAATCGAGCATGAGGTCGAAGACGGCGACTTCCGTGCCGGCGTCGTTCAGCATCCTGATATACTGTGTCTGCAGGGCGGTGTCGGTGGCGTACCAGACGGTCCCCTCCGGTTTCTTCTTCTCTTCCTCTCCGTCGGTCTTTTCTTCCGCGGACTTGTCTTCGCCGGCGTCGGCGTCGTCCTCCGGCTTGTCCGCGGAGGCCTTTTTCGCCGCTCTTTCGAGATACTCGTCGAAGGTGGCGAAGCTTCCGTCGGTGAGCTTGAGCAGCAGACTGTCGGCCACCCTGTCGTAGAACTTCTTCTCGCGCAGGCATGCGTACTCGACGAAGATCTTTATGTCGTCGTAGACCTTTTCATACTTTTCGCGGTCGTTCCGGGCAAGCGAGTTGAGCTTGTCGGCGACCTTTTTCACTATGAACTGGGCGATCCTCTTGACATATGCGCTGTCCTGCAGGTAGCTCCTCGACACGTTCAGCGGGAGCTCGGGGCAGTCGAGGGCGCCGCGCAGCATCAGAAGATAGTCGGGGAGGACCTCCTTGATGTTGTCTGCGACGAAGACCTGGTTGTAGAAGAGCTTTACCTCACCCTCGAGCGACTGCGTCTCGTTGCGCAGTTTCGGGAAGAAGAGCACGCCCTTGAAATTCAGGGGATAGTCGGCGTTGATATGTATGTAGAAGAGCGGATCGTCAAAGTCGCGGAAGAGCTTGTGGTAGAATTTGTTGTAATCCTCATCCTTCAGCTCGGACTGAGGCCTCGTCCAGAGCGGGACGGTGTCGTTGAGCGGCTTTATCTCCTTCGGCCCCGAAGCCTTGTCTTTTTCCTTCTTCTCCTTATCTTCTCCTTCTTCTTCGGCGTCCGCCTCCTTCTTTTCACCGGGATCGGCGAGTATGTAATCGTCTCCGTCCTCATCGGTTATAAGATAGATCGGCACAGGCATGAAGGCGCAGTATTTGTCTATCACATCACGGAGCTTCGCGGCGTCGAGATACTCCTTTTCATCGTCGGAGATGTGCATTATCACCGACGTCCCTCTCTCGGTCCGGTCGGAGGGCGTCATCTCATACTCTCCGGCCTCCGAGCAGATCCAGCGGACCGCCCCGCCGCCCGAGTATGAGAGGGTGTCGATCTCGACGCTGTCGCTGACCATGAAGGAGGAATAGAATCCGAGGCCGAAATGGCCGATTATCCCGCTGGCGCCGTCGGTGCCCTCATATTTGTTGATAAAGTCGAGCGCTCCCGAGAGGGCGATCGAGCAGATGTATTTCTCAACCTCCTCTGCGGTCATCCCGATGCCGTTGTCGGTGACGGTCACCGTCCCGGCGGTCTTGTCGAGCTCGACCGTCACTCTGAACTTCTCGCCTTCGGGGAGGGATATCTCGCCCAGCGAATCAAGTCTCTTCAGCTTGACGACGGCGTCTGAGGCGTTAGAGACGATCTCTCTGATGAAGATGTCCTTATCGGAGTAGAGCCATTTCTTGATGACGGGAAAGATATGCGCCGTCTCGACGGATATGCCGCCTTTTTTCACACCGGCGGCATCGGTTTCCCGGTCAACTGTTTCGTTTTCAGCTTCCTTTTCGGTTTCCTTTTCGGTTTCTTCCTGTGACATGAACATTTCTGTCGGTCCTTTCGTTTATAAACAGCGGCGGGATGATCAGAGTCTGAAATATACGTCGGCGTCAGATGGTATCTGTCCCACGCTGTTCCTTGATGTTGAAATATAATAGATCACGTGAACTCCCCTCTCACTCATGGCCTTTCCGAGGTTGAGCATCCTTGAATCGAAATAGGGAGAGACGATTATGAGGTTCTCATTCGAACTGTAGAGCTCGGGATGGGCGGCGACATGGTCGAACATCCGGTCTGCGGGGACCGAGATGGTCATATCGAGACCGGCGAGCAGCCGGAGCGCGTATACCATGTCACTCTTCCCCCTGAAGGGGCCGGCGGCGGTGATCCTGCATCCCGTCTCGTCATCCGACACCGCTTCCTTCCCGGTGCCGGGCTCGGGTTCCGAGTTGACGAAAAAGCTGACCGGGAGGTCCTCCCGCGCGATCCTGTCGAGGATCGACGCGCAGAGCACGATGCACTTTTCGACCGACGGAGGGTCGGAGGGACGGTCGGGGAACTGCTCGATCTCTCTCGAGTTCATGTTGAGCATGACCGAATAGCGGTGCCTGACCGTCTTTTCCTCGATGTTCACCATCAGCTTCCCGTGGACGGCCGTTGATTTCCAGTTTATCCTGTTCATCGGATCGGATGCCGTGTATTCCCTCGAGCCGCAGATCCTAACCGGATCGGTCACCGGGCAGGTGTTGGAGATCGCGTCTCCGCATATATACCTGGAGGAGGCGTATTTGCCGTCAAGCTCCCCGGGAAGCGGAAGGACGGTCAGCTTGTTCCTGACCCCTTCTTCCGGCTCGATCCGCTTTGAGGTGATGAGATAGCCAAGGATATCGGTCGCGGTCGCAGTCACCCCTTCGAGCGCATAGTCTCCCCGCCTGCCGCAGATGACCCGCCAGCGGCGGGTGATCTTGGAGTTCGGTCTCAGGACGAAGGTTGAGTGGACCGCCTTTTCGTATCTCGCCCTGAGCCTGCCGGTGCCCTTCTCCTCGCTTTTCTCTGACGAGCGGACGGTCCCCGCCGAGCTGTCCTCGAGCAGGGTGAACATAAGTCCGTCGGGGAGATCTGTCTCGATCCTGATGTAGGGCAGCGGCAGCCTTCCGTTGTTGCGCAGCTCCTCGTAGAGATATACGTCGTCGCCGGTGTAGACCTCGTCCGACGAGAAGAAGGCGCGGTAGACGACATTGTCGAAGCAGTGCTTTTTATAGAGAAAGTACTGCAGCGTTATCACCGCGATGACGGCCGCCGCGGCGGCAAAGAACAGCATCTTCAGTCTCCGGTCGGCGCCTTGATCTCTTCGAGGATATACTCGATGATCTTTTTGTTGGTGTCGCCGACCCGGAGAGTGCTCTGAGAATGCGCCAGGATGCGGTGCGCGAGCACCGGCACCGCAAGGGCCTTTATGTCGTCGGGTATCACATAGTCGCGCCCCTCGACCGCCGCGAAGGCACGGACGGCAAAGAGGAGGGCGAGAGAGCCTCTCGGACTGACGCCGAGCGTCACCCTGGGGCTCGTTCTGGTCCCTTCGACGATCTTCAGCAGATAGTCCTTCACCGAGGGAGCCACCCTGACCTGCTTTGCCGCCTCGCGCGCCGCGATGACGTCCTCAGGGCGGCAGACGGGTTCAAGGCTCCCGAGCGGCGATACGTCGGCGTGACCCTCGAGCATCTCAAGCTCGGCGCTCCGGTCGGGATAGCCGAGTGAAAGCCTCATCAGAAATCTGTCGGTCTGCGCCTCGGGGAGAGGAAAGGTCCCCTGTGACTCGACCGGGTTCTGGGTCGCGATGACCATGAAGGGATCCTTCACCGGATAGGTGACCCCGTCGACGGTGACCTGGCGCTCGCCCATGCACTCGAGCAGCGCCGACTGAGTCCTCGGCGTCGTCCTGTTGATCTCGTCGGCGATGAGGATGCTGGTGAAGACGGGTCCCGGCCGGAAGACGAACTCCGACTGCTTCTGGTTGTAATAGTTTATGCCTGTGATGTCCGACGGAAGGAGGTCGGGCGTGAACTGGATCCTCGACGATTCGCCGTCGATCGATCTCGCCAGAGCCCTCGCGAGAGTCGTTTTGCCGGTGCCGGGAATGTCGTCGAGCAGGACGTGCCCACCGGCGAGAAGCGCCGTCACGATAAGCTTTATCTCATTCTCTTTTCCGTAAATGACTCTGCCTATGTTCGCAGAAACGGCCGATGCCAGGGAAGACACTTCGTCGATACGCATCATGTTATCCTCACTCGAAACAACTGAGCAGCTTATCCAGATAACTTTTCAGCAGCTTGGCCTCGCCGTTGTACTGCTTCAGATATGAAGTATATGTCGCGTTGCTCATCGCGCTCCTGAAGATCTGGTATGTCCTCTTGTTGAAGGCGGTGGTGTAAAGTCTTCCGAGATCGAAAACGACGGTCTCTCTGATCAGGTCGAACATCTTCCCCGTCTCGCTGTCCTTCGCGTACTTGGTCTTGAGAGATATCTCAAACAGAGCAGGCGTCACCGTTCTGTAACCCTGGGAGGCCAGCGCCTCAAGCAGCGTCGCGGACTCGTTTTTGTGCTCAGAGGCGGTGCAAATCGCGTAGAGGGATACCGGGAAGGCAAGACAGGTGGCGTATTTTTCCTGTTCCTCGCTGTCCTTGGGGGTCACGGCTATGCCGAAATCGATGTCTGTTCCGCTGAGGTTGTTCTTGGCGTATACCGAGCGGTGCATGGTGAAGAGCGATCTGTCCTGAAGGAAAACGTCGGGACTGCCGATCGTCGAAGTCTGGCTGTGAAGGAAGGCGTTCGCTCTCGCGACCGCGTTCTCAGCCTGTTCGCTGTGCCAGCTGTCTGAAAGCACCGGGACGCCACCCTCGCCGCGCGACACCGTTCTCAGCCCGGCTCCGTAGAACCATGGATCGATGTGGACGTCGCTGGTCACGTTGAAGCCGTATATGTAGCTGTCGGTCCCGTAGCCCGCAGTGTCGACCACGGCGTCAGCCATCTCCATGAATTTCTCGAAAGTCCATCTGCCTTCAGATACGAGGGTGTAGGGATCCTCAAGTCCGTACTCCTCGATCAGCGACTTGTTGAAGAAGACGGTGTACATCATATAGAGCATATTCGTGGAAATATCTCCCGACGAGAAGAAGAGCTTGTTGTTGATCGTCGCCTCGCTGACGAGATCCGACGGCCACCATGGAGCGGAGAAGTCGATCACCGGGTAGTCGAGAAGGTTCTCGCAGAGCCCCAGCGTCGAGATGTTGGCGGTCGTCATCGAATAGGCGGCGATGATGTCGAGCGTTTCTCCGCCCTTGACGGCGTTCTGGACGTATGTCGTGAACGCCGCGTTGTTGTTATTGTTTCCCGGAGTGCTGGAATAGACGATGTCGGTCCCGAGTCTCTCCTTTACCCTGACGTCTCTGGTGTACAGCGCGTCCTCGACGATCTCCCCGCCCTGTTCGGTGATCTCGAACTCAGGGTTTTCCACGTCGCTCCAGTAAAGAAGGGCGATATCGGTGCCTAGAGACATTTTTTCGGGAAGCTTGTCGAGAAGATAGCCGTCCGTGTCGTAGATCGAAGAGGTTTCAGAGGCTTCGGTCAGCGCCGCCGTCGCCTGCGCGGAGGTATCGTCGGATCCGGTACCTGTATCTGCGCAAGACACCGCCGAGGCGGAAAGCATCAGCAGCGCGAGCAAAAGTGTCAGCAGGCTGACCGCATGAGAAGATCGGTTTTTCATATGGCAGTTCTCCTTTTCTGGTGGAACCTAATATTATCCGCATATAATTATATCATTTTAACGATAAAAAGTCAACGCATAATAATTTCTTTGTGAACAACCGCATCAGTGCAAAATAAGCCATCTTAAATATACAGACACAACGAGGCGGCAAAATTGATTCGCCGCCTCGTTCTTAATACCTTTGTTATTTGTTCATAAAGTAGTCTATTAATTCCTTAGAACATTGAGCAACATCGTCCGGAAGTTTTAATTTACTGTATATTTCCAGATCTGACATCTCATGATTTGGACTGATAGGGATCGTCAGTGCTTCAACCCTGTATTTCAACCCTGACCAAAACAACTTAGCGACATTTTCACTCACTTCATAAATGGATATAATATATTGTGATCCTTCTTCAGTTATCGGAATGATGCCATCATGATAAGAAACGGTGTATCCTTCTTCATTTTTGAACCAAGTCGAATACTCCGAAACTGTCACAGTATCGCCTGATCCTAAAGAAAAGGCAGAAGTACTATCAATAACGGTATCAATTCGAAGTGTGACAGGAACATATGTGCCTCTTTCGGAGTTGCAACCGTCTTTATCAATACTGGTTACAGTAACAATGCATACTGCAAACTCATCTGATCCTCTGCAGGCGTTACCGGAAATAATAAGCGAAGAATTTGTCGTTCTGCTCTCTCTATCTGCTCCTAATATGGAATCAAAAGAGATGCTTTTAAACATCGTGTCATTTTTAATTGTATTAGTTGAAATGCTACTATTTGTAATACCGCTTTCTACAATATTTATCGTTCCGGCTGATATACCTGCTTTTTCCGTTGTATTCATATCACCATTAATGGCAGTTTTGTTACTAATATTTTCCTTGGAACAAGAAACTCCCAAAAACAATACAATTGTTATGCACAAGATTACGGAAATTGTTTTTGTCTTTTTACTCATAGTGTTTTCCTTCCCCGTGGATTGGTTGCATTTTTATAAGAGGGTAACGCAGCAACCGTATGCATTACCGACCTGTACAGAAATTGTTTGTTTTCAGACGTAAAAAAGTGTCTGTACATCACTTATTGCGGCTGTTCAGCCTTT
>JAEEGI010011615.1_pt1 | contig 18978 bp, 13 predicted proteins | sample 8958751 | NCBI WGS metagenome assembly JAEEGI01 (sample SAMN16246545, study PRJNA631951) | gut metagenome | biome: gut microbiome; feature: rumen; material: KS-attached | host: Bos | place: Iran: Karaj | collected 2018-10 | reverse complement strand
TTCGTAAATCTGATAGACCTGAACAATTACGCCGGAAAGATTTTTAGTTTCAATTGGGAAAACAGCACCTTGTGTTGTAGGAAGAATTACATTGCTGTTCATAAAACGAACAGAAGGAAGGTCCCACTTATCGGAAAGTGTTACAGAATCTGCCTTTGCAAGATAAATGCCGTCTGAGCTTTTAATTCCCTGTTCAAAAGCAACTGTTCTTATATTTGCCCAGTCAGAATCACTGAAAAGAGAAATTGTATTACCGTGAATTGATGCAGAAAAATTAGACTTATTATTACCTTCTGAATCTTTTACGCTGATGAAGGACGTTATATCCTGAGAAGAATCAAGCAGCTTTGAAAAGCTTACAAGGATAGTATTCTTTTTTTCTGTATTTATATCGATGATTGAAAAGTCATTTTCTGCAGGAAGGACAATTGTCTTAGTTCCTGTTGATAACTTGTCTTGTTTTTTGGACAGTCCAAGACTTTTTCCGGACCATTTAAGGTCGAGCTTTTCATTTTTGTCCAGGTTCTGGTCAACATTTACAGAAAACTTCCATTTTTCAGGGGAATTGCTCTGTTCCCAAATAACAGGCTTTTTCTGTGAATTAAGATTTGCATTTATAACTTCTTTTATTTCGTTTTCAGAAACAGGAATATCGGTTGTAACTGCGCCGGAAACAGTATAGCTTGAATCGTTTGAATTAAGGCGGATTTCGTCAAACTCTACAGAGTAAAATGGATTTTCTACATAGAAATTTCGTTCAAAATCGCCTGAATCATCATTAAAAAGCTTTTTCAAGTTTGCTTTGAGCGTGAGCTTTGAATTGGCTTTGTAGGGCTCATCTGGCGTAAAAGTTGCCTTGTTTTCTGAATACTCCCATACACCGCGCATTTTAGGATAAAGCTCAACAGCCTGTCCAATCGGGCACTTTGGCTCTTCCATAAAGCTGATGGAAATTGGTGTAAGGCGGCCTACAGATTGTGGAGTAATAAACTCAATGTAGGAATCAACTGCGCTTAAGATTTGTTTACTTTTTACAATTTTTGAACAGCTTGTAAAAGCCAGCAAAGAACATAATAAAACCGATTTTATAATAAAATGTTTTTTCATAAATATCATTATGATGTATAAAAACGCTTAGGTCAAATCAAAACTGACGCTGTACAAACAGATGCTGTGCTTTGCACAAATATTAAAAAATCATTATAATAATATGTTAAAAATTGCATTTATCCCACGACCTGTGTGTACGTGCGGTAAAAATATATATTGATGTGCCGTTTGTGGCATTAAAGGATTTTTATGGATTTTACTGAGTTTAGTCTTGATGAAAGACTTTTGAAGGGAATTGCGGATGCCGGTTATGTGAATTGTACGCCGGTGCAGGAGCAGGTAATTAAGGCTTCTACTGATTATGAAGGTGCTAAGGGACCTGATTTGTATGTTCAGTCTCAGACAGGGACTGGTAAAACTTGTGCTTATCTTGTTGCGGTTATTCAGGGAATGCTTAAGGCTGAGAATGCGGGCAAAAAGTGTCTGATTCTGGCGCCAACACGAGAGCTTGCTGTTCAGATTGAAGAAGAAGCTAAGGTTCTGGTTGGTACAAGCGGATTAAAGGCTTTTTCGGTTTATGGCGGCGTTGGTTACGAAAAACAGATTGCGGCTTTGAAAAAGGGTGTTGATATTGTAATTGGTACTCCTGGCCGTGTAATTGATTTAAAAGAAGGCGGAAACCTTGATTTGAGCAATGCAGCTTTCTGTGTAATTGATGAAGCTGACCGTATGTTTGATATGGGCTTTTATGATGATTTGCGAAAAATCTTAAAGTGTCTTCCTGCTGCAGAAACACGACAGACTATGCTGTTTTCGGCAACACTCAATACTTATGTAAAGAATCTTGCATGGGAATATACACGTGATCCGATTGAAATCACTATTGAAGCAGAAAATATCACTGTAAGCGAAATTAAGCAGGAGCTTTTACATGTTTCAAGCGATGAAAAGATGAAGCTTCTTGTTGGTATTTTAAAGCATGAAAACCCGGAAAGCGCAATTATCTTCTGTAATACTAAACGTTCCTGCGAAGTTGTTGCAAAAAGACTTGTTTTGAATGATATTAAGGCAGAGTTTATGATTGGTGATTTACCTCAGTCTAAGCGTCTTGCAATTATGAAATCTTTTAAGGAAGGCAAGGTTCAGATTCTTGTTGCTACTGATGTTGCAGCCCGCGGTATTGATGTTGATGATTTGGCAATGGTTATAAACTTTGACTTACCTGTTGAAGCAGAAAATTACGTTCATCGTATTGGTCGTACAGCACGTGCCGGTAAAACAGGTAAAGCTTATACATTCTGTTCTGAGCAGGATGTTTACAATCTGCCTGCTATTGAGCGTTATATTGAAATGCAGATTCCTGCAACAGTTGCTTACCCGGAGCAGATGGAAGAAGATAAATCTGCCGGCATGTACATTAAAACCGAAAACTGGCGTGGCGATGATGATTACGATAATCGCGGCGGGTACAGAAAAGGTAAGGACGGAGATATCCACAATAAAAAACGTGATGACCGTAACGGACACGGAAAACATGGTGGAAAAGATGGATACCATGGACGTGACAGTTATGGCAACGGCAAAAAATCAGATTATAAGAAATCGGACTATAAAAAATCTGATTATAAAAAGGATGGATACAAAGACTCTAATTATAAAAGCGACTATAAAAAAGGCGGAAAAGGTAAGGGCAGTTACGAAAAACGCGAACGCAAGCCTTACATCAACCCTGAAAAGCTTGCAGGTCTTTCTTACGAAGAGCGCATGAAGCTGTATAAAGAAGCTTATGGTGCTGGTACTTCAGCTAAAAATAATGCTAAAAATACTGTTAAAAAACAGGGCTCTTACAATAATAAAGCTGCTGCAAATCAGAAGACACCAGAACAGAAGAAATCATTCTGGCAGAAGGTTAAGAGCTTCTTTGGAAGATAGAGGTAGCTATGACTCTTATTCCTATAATTTTATCCGGTGGAGCCGGAACACGTTTATGGCCGCTTTCCTGGGGTGACCATCCAAAGCAGTTTTTGCCTCTCGTAACAGAGCGTACTATGATCCAGGAAACTCTTCTCCGCCTTAAAGGACTGGAACTTGGTTCGCCAATTATTTCCTGCGGCGAAGGTCATCGTTTTATGGTTGCCCAGCAGATTGGCGAAGTAAGCGATACAAAACCTACTATCATTCTTGAACCTATGGCAAAAAATACTGCTCCTGCAATTGCAGCTGCCTGTTGTGCGGCTGTAAAACAGGATAAAGATGCAGTTGTCATTGTTCTCCCAAGCGACCATGTTATTGCAGATGTTCAGGCCTTTCAAAAAGCAGTAATCAAGGCTGCAAAAAATGCAGAAAAAGGCTTTCTTGTTACCTTTGGTATTGTTCCAACTTTTCCAGCAACAGGTTACGGTTATGTAAAAGCGAGCGGAATCGAAACAGAAGGTGCCTATACACTCGAAAAGTTTGTAGAAAAACCCTGTATTGAAAAAGCACAGGAATATCTTGCAAGCGGAGAATATGCCTGGAACAGCGGGATGTTTGTTTTCAAAGCTTCTGTTTTCCTTGATGAATTAAAAGCTTATAATCCGCAGATGGCTGAGCTTTCAATTAAATCTTTTGAGAAAGCAACTGTAGAAACTGACTTTATACGCCTTGATGGTGAAGCTTTTGGTCAGATAAAAGGCGATTCTATTGACTATGCCGTTATGGAAAAAACTACAAAAGGTAAAATTGTCAAGCTTAATGCAGGCTGGGATGATGTTGGTTCCTGGAGTGCACTTTACGACATAAGCAAAAAAGACGGTAATATGAATGTAATTAAGGGTGATGATGTAATTGCCCTTGATACAACTTCAAGCTATATCCGTGGTGGAAAACGAACAATTGCTACAATCGGACTTGATAATGTTGTAATTGTTGACAGTGATGATGCCCTGCTTGTTGCTGCTAAAGGCAAGATTCAGGATGTAAAAAAAGTTGCCGAGGAAATCAAAAGGCGATAAAATATATTACAGGAGTAACCCATGCGAAAACTACATAACATTCTTATAACAGGTGGTGCCGGTTTTATCGGTTCAAACTTTATTCATTATCTTTTCGGAATGTCTTCTGCTGAGGGCAATCTTTTTAATGATGCAAACTTTGACGGTACAGTCGTAAATGTAGACTGCCTTACATATGCCGGAAATCTTGAATCTCTGAAAGACGTAGAAGATAAGTTCGGTGGCAAACGCTACTTCTTTGAAAAGGTTGATATCTGCGACCGTCCTCAAATTGAGCGCATTTTCAAGCAGTATGATATAGACACTGTAATCCATTTTGCAGCAGAAAGCCACGTAGACCGCTCAATCCTCGGTCCTGAAGCATTCATGAAAACAAACGTAATGGGAACCTTTACGCTCCTTGACGTTGCCCGCAATTACTGGAAGAAAGAGGACGGAACGCTTCGTGATGACGTTCTTTTCCATCATATTTCTACTGATGAAGTTTACGGCTCACTTGGTGAAACAGGCTACTTCCGTGAAGACACACCTTATGATCCTCGCAGCCCTTATTCAAGCAGCAAGGCAAGCTCAGACCACGTTGTTATGGCATACTTCCACACTTACGGGCTTCCAATCACTCTGTCAAACTGTACAAATAACTACGGTCCATACCAGTTCCCGGAAAAGCTTCTCCCACTTATGATTTCCAACATCCGCGATGGAAAGAACCTTCCTGTTTACGGCAAGGGCGACAATATCCGCGACTGGATTTATGTAGAAGACCACAACCGCGCTGTATGGCTCATTGTAAACAAGGGCGTTACAGGTGAAAAATACAACATCGGCGGCGAAAACGAATGGCAGAACATCAAGCTGCTTCATAAAGTAATCGAGCTTACTGCAGCAGCTACAGGTAAGAAGGTTGATGATGTTGAAAAGACAATTACTTATGTAAAAGACCGCCCGGGCCACGACAAGCGCTATGCAATCGACTGTACAAAAATCAAGACTCAGCTTGGCTGGGAACGAAAGATGACTTTTGAAGAAGGTTTACAGGAAACCGTAAAGTGGTACCTTAAGAACTCAGACTGGATTAACCACATCTTAAACGGCGACTACAAAAACTGGATTTCTAAAAACTACACCGAACAGGGAAGATAGGAGTAACTTATGAAAGGAATTATATTGGCCGGCGGCAGCGGAACCCGCCTTTATCCTATAACAAAAGCAGTTTCAAAACAGATTCTGCCTCTTTACGACAAACCAATGGTTTACTATCCACTCAGTGTACTCATGCTTGCCGGAATCCGTGAAGTTTTAATCATTTCAACACCACGCGACATCAGCTGCTTTAAAGAGCTTTTCGGCGATGGAGCATGGCTTGGAATGAAGTTTGAATATGCCGTACAGGACAAGCCTCGCGGACTTGCAGATGCTTTTATTGTAGGCAAAAACTTTATCGGAAATGATGATGTAGCCCTTGTTTTAGGTGACAACATTTTCTACGGCCAGAGCTTTACTTCTACCTTAAAACGCGCCCGTAAAACAGTTGAAGAAGAAAAGAAATCTGTTATATTCGGTTACCTTGTAGCAGATCCGACAGCTTACGGAGTAGTTGAGTTTGACAAGGATGGTAACGCTCTTGGAATTGAAGAAAAGCCTGCAAATCCAAAATCAAACTACGCTGTACCTGGTCTTTATTTCTATACAAATGATGTTGTAAAAATCGCTGCCGAAGTAAAACCTAGTGCCCGCGGTGAAATTGAAATTACATCCGTAAACAATGAATACCTTGACCGCAAACAGCTTAAGGTTGAAAAGCTTGGTCGTGGTATGGCCTGGCTCGACACCGGTACTTACGACGGACTTTTGGAAGCAAGCAACTTTATTGCTACAATCCAGAAACGCCAGGGAATGTATGTTTCCTGCCTGGAAGAAATTGCTTACAGCAACAAGTGGATTACAAAAGAACAGCTTCTTGAACTCGCTAAAGGGTATAAAACCGATTACGGCCGCTATCTTGAGTTTATTGCCAGAAACTAGATTTGAATTAAACTGTAATCAATAATTGGACTTTTTTTTCTCAATTTGCTATAATTTGTCAAAGAATGTTACAATTTTCAAGGATTTTCAAATGATTACAGTTAGTGATGTTAGTTTGTCTTTTGCGGAACAGCCGCTTTTTAAGGATGTAAATCTTAAGTTTAATAAAGGAAACTGCTACGGAATTATCGGTGCAAACGGAGCAGGTAAATCAACTTTTTTAAAGCTTCTCAGTGGTGAGCTTGAAAAGGATTCAGGAGAAATCTTTATGACCCCGGGCGAGCGTATGGCAGTTCTCAAGCAGGACCACTTTGCGTTCGACCAGTATTCTGTAAAAGATACAGTTATGATGGGCTTCCCTAAGCTTTACGAAGTTTCTAAAGCACGCGATGCAATCTATGCAAAAACAGATTTTACAGAGGAAGATGGAATTAAATCTGCAGAGCTTGAAGCAGAGTTTGGCGAACTTGGCGGTTACGAAGCAGAAAACCAGATTGAACAGATGCTTTCCGGTCTTGGTCTTGAAGAAGAGTTCCACGATAAAATGATGAGTGAACTTGATGAAGGTCAGAAGGTTCGTGTTCTTCTTGCACAGTCAATCTACGGAAATCCTGATGCAATCCTCCTTGACGAGCCTACAAACGGTCTTGATATTGAATCAATCACCTGGCTTGAAAACTTTCTTATGGATTTTGAAAACACAGTAATTGTTGTAAGCCATGACCGCCATTTTTTGAATACAATTTGTACTTACATAATGGACATTGATTTTGGTAAAATCACACAGTATACAGGTAACTATGATTTCTGGTATCAGATGAGCCAGGTTTTACAGCGTCAGGCTCACGACCAGCAGAAAAAGACAGAAGAAAAAATGAAGGATTTACGTGAGTTTATCCTGCGCTTCTCTTCAAATGCATCAAAAGCAAAACAGGCAACAAGCCGCAAAAAGATTTATGATAAACTCGCCGAAAGTATGGAAGACCTTCCTGTAACAACCCGAAAGTTCCCTTATGTTGCTTTTAAGCCAGACAGAGAAATTGGTAACAATGTACTTACAATTAAAGACCTTAATTATACAGACCCGGACGGGAACCAGCTTCTTAAGAACTTTTCTTTAACAGTCAACCGTACAGATAAAATTGCTTTTGTAGGTATTGAGCACAACTCTGTAACAGCATTTTTCGACATAATCAACGGTGTTAAAAAGCCGGATTCTGGCGAGTTCTTCTGGGGACAGACAACATCTCAGACCTATTTGCCACGCGACAATTCTTCCAGCTTTGATAATGATTTGAACATCACTGAATGGCTCAAACAGTATTCAAAGGAGCAGGATGATTCTTATGTCCGCGGCTTCCTTGGACGAATGCTTTTTACCGGTGATGAATCACTCAAAAAGGTAAAGGTACTTTCCGGAGGAGAGAAGGTTCGCTGTATGCTTTCTAAGATGATGCTTTCAGGTGCAAACTGCATCACAATGGATGACCCTACAAACCATCTTGACCTTGAAGCAATTCAGTCGCTCAACGAAGGCCTTATTGCTTTCCCTGGTGTTCTTCTGTTCAGCTCACATGACCATGAGTTCATTCAGTCTATTGCCAACCGAATTGTAGAAATCACACCAAACGGCATAATTGACCGCATGATGACTTTTGATGATTACATTACAGACAAGCAGGTTTCTGAGATTCGTACCAAGCTTTACGAAGGCACCGGCAAAAAGATTAAGTACCGAGTTTAGCCTTCAGAGAATCGAGGAAATCTGTCATCATCTCGTGAGTTTCTTCTTCGGTAAGCATCTTAGGTTCATGATACTCAACAAGAGTGGCAGGAATCTCATCCAGAAAGCGGCTCGGTTCACATTCAACAGTCATCTGCATTCTGCGGCGTTTGCGGCACGATGAAATAAAAAGCTTGTCGCGCGCCCTGGTAATTGCAACATAAAAGAGCCGCCTTTCTTCTTCAACATCGCCACCGTTTTCTTCAACAGAACGGGCATGAGGAATCAAACCTTCTTCTACACCGGCAATAAAAACAACGGGAAACTCCAATCCCTTTGAAGCGTGAATCGTCATTAAGTTGACTTTTCCCTTATTGCTTTCATCATCATTATTATCCTGCGAAACAAGAGTAATCCTGTTCAGATAATTAAACAGACTTGGATTATCGTTATCAGGGTCATTTTCCCAAACTTCAATTGAGTTCAAAAGGCTTTCAATGTTCATGAGCTTAAAACGAACAGCCTTTTCGTTCTTTGGGTATTCTGTGATTAAGTGGTCCTTATAATTTACATCTTCCACAAGCTGACGAACCTTGTTTGAAAGTCCGCGCCCACTTAAAAGCTTCTGCCTGCTATTTTCAATCAGATTAACAAACTCCTGTAAATCATCCTTTAATGCATCGTTTGCAGCTGAATTAGGGTCGGCAATAACAGAATTGATTGCACTCCAGAGCGTACACGTATATTTTTCAGCCTCATCATTCAAAATCTGAATTGCAGCACGTCCAATACCACGTCTTGGTGTATTTATGATTCGCAGAAGATTTATATCGTCATCATGGTTGGCAATTACTCTAAGGTAGCTGATAATATCTTTAATTTCTTTTCGCTCAAAAAAAGATGTTCCGCCGCTCATAGTGTAGGGAATGTTATTCTGTAAAAAAGATTCTTCTATTGCACGTCCCTGTGTATTCGCACGGATTAAAACACCAAACTCATCATACTTACGCCTTTCTTCTGCCGCAATTCCAAGTATGCTTTCTGCAATAAAATCGGCTTCGTCAGTTTCATTTTCAGGCATAAAGATTTCTATTGGCTTACCGCTGCCGTTTCCACTCCAGAGCTTTTTATCCTTGCGGTTTGTATTATGGCTGATTACACCGTTTGCAGCTTCAAGAATTGTTTCTGTAGAGCGGTAATTCTGTTCCAGACGGATTTCTGTAACATCAAAATCTTTTTCAAAATTGATTATGTTCTGATAGTCTGCACCACGCCAGGAATAAATGCTCTGGTCATCATCACCAACAACCGCAACGTTTTTATCGGCCATAAGGTGCATCATTTCGTACTGCTGGTGACTTGTATCCTGGAACTCATCAACCATAATGTATTTGTAACGGTCTCTGTAGGCGGCAAGAACATCAGGATGTTCTCGGAAAAGCTTTATAGGAAGAACAATAAGGTCATCAAAATCAACCGCATTGTAAAGCTTTAAGCCTTCCTGGTAGCTTTCGTAAAGAGGGCGGTACATTTCTGTCTGGGGCTCCCAATCCTTACGGCCGGTTTTTATATTTGAGATTAGGTTACCTATCATGTAAATGTCCATTGCATCCTGAGAAAACTTCAGCTCCCGTCCACATTCTTTTATAAGCGCAACACGGTCTGTTTCATCATAAATGGAAAAGTTTTCGCGGTAACCAAGCTTATCAATATCCTGGCGGAGTACTTTTACACCAAACGCATGAAAGGTAGATACCGTAAGATTCTGGAGTTTTTTCTGTGTTAAATCACGGATTCGGTCGGACATTTCCTTTGCGGCCTTGTTGGTAAAGGTAAGGGCGAGAATCTGACTTTGTGGAATACCTTTATCGAGCATATGGGCTATTCTGAACGTAATTACACGAGTTTTACCGCTGCCTGCACCGGCAATAATGAGAATAGCACCATCTGTAGTTGTAACAGCTCTATACTGTTCAGGGTTGAGCTCGTTTTTTAAATCTGATAAATTAAGCATTGTAAAAAAAATGATTATCGGGACAAGCCCGATAATGACAGTCTAATATTTGGAAGCTGCAAATCCAATCCAGCCGTCTTTTTCAATAAGAGCCTTTTCAAAATCATCGAGCTTGAAAGGGTAGCTTTTAGAAAGAGAACCGGCAATCAGTTTTACCTTAGCAGTTCCATCATCATTTATAACAACCTTGCATTCAGTATCTTTGTCTGCAAAAGTTTTGAACATGTCATCAACAGATTTGCGGTCAATTTCAAGTGCCATCATTCCGTTATTGAACATATTCTGTCTGAAAATGCGTGCAAAATTAGGAGCAACAACTGTATAAATACCGTTTACTTCGAGTGCCCAAGGTGCATGTTCTCTTGAAGAACCGCAGCCAAAGTTTTCCCGTGTGATGATAACGCTTTTACCAGAAATATCAGTTTTAGGATTGAAGCCTTCTATTTTAAGGTCTTCAAGAAGATAAGGTTTTAATTCCTGTTTTGTGTTTTCAGAAAGGTATTTTGCAGGTATGATTTCGTCAGTGTTGATGTCTGAACGATCCAAAAAAAGTACTGAACCGCCAAATTGTTTCATTTTGTGAACTCCAAAATAAGTTTTTAATGTTTCTAGTCATAGTATAACACTTTTTTAAACTTTTGTGGAATAAAATATTTGGAAAAGGTGGATTTTGTGTACAATCAAACAATAAATCTCAAAGATTTTTATCTATTTCCCAGTTCTTCTGCTTTTTCCCTAACAGCCTTATAAAGTGCCTCTTTATCATTTTGATTTTCAGTAATAAGCCTGACAAAAACAGAACCAGCTACAATAGCTTCAACATAATCTGCAAGAGCTCTGGACTGTTTACCGCTTGAAATACCAAAACCACCATATATTTTGCTGCCACCTGAAGCAACAGCTTTTAAGAAATCAAGAGTATGCTGATCTATTGCTGTGTCTGTACCTGTAATTCCGGTACGTAATGCTGCATAAATATAGGGAAAACCAGCGTTTGCAAGCTTTGAAAGCCTTTCTGGGGACATACTGGGAGCAGTAACCGGAATATTTTCCATTCCATTTTTCCGACATGCTGCAGTCAGACCTTCATCGTAATCAAAGGGTAAATCTGGAATAATCATACCGGTAACTCCTGCTTCTGCCGCTTTTTTACAAAAGTTTTCTACACCGGGAGTATAAACTAAGGAACCATAACTCATCAAATAGATTTTTACCTTTGGAAACTCTTTGTGCAGCTTTGCAATAAAAGCAAGTCCATCGGCAGTTCTGTATTTACGCTTTAAAACCTCAGTACAAGCTGACTGAATTGCCGGTCCATCTGCACTTGGATCACTAAAAGGCAACTGAATCTCAAGAATATCAGCGCCTCCATCTACAAGTGCACGCGCCGCAGTAAAAGAAAGTTCATCCGTAGGGTAACCTGCCACAAGGTGACTCATCAATTTTATTTTATTCATCATATTCTCCTCAAATTATTGCAAGAAACTATTTTGCATCATGTATATCTTTATAATTTTCCAGCCTTTCTATTTCTGCGTGAAGGAAGTTCAGCCACTCATCACGACGGAAAACAGGGCAGGTGATAAAAACATCCTTATCTCCGCGACCACTCATATTTACAATAATCGCTTTATCTTTTGGAAGCTGTGGCGCAAGTTTAATTGCTTCTGCTCCGGCATGCGCACTTTCCATAGCAAACAGAACACCTTCGTTTCGGGCAAAAAACTTTACTGCATTAAGGGCTTCATCATCACGGGCATAGGTAAACTCAATTCGTCCCTGTTTTCCAAGAGTAGCAAGCTGAGGTCCAATTCCGCAGTAATCTAATCCCGCAGAAATAGAACGGGTAGGTAAAGCCTGTCCATCTTCATCTAAAAGAAAACGTGATTTATAACCATGCATTATTCCATCACGGGCAGCTTTTCCAGACATACGGACAGCATTTTCTCCAATTCCATCTCCAATGCCTCCTGCCTCAACCCCAATCAGGCGCGGTTCCATCTTATCAATAAATGGAGCAAAAAAGCCTATAGAATTGGAACCGCCCCCAACACAGGCAATCATTGCAGCCACATCAAGCTTACGTTCTGCTGCCTGTTTTTTAACTTCGCGACCAATTACACTCTGGAACTCACGAACCATATCCGGAAAAGGAGTAGGTCCCAGCGCACTTCCTAAAACATAGTGAGTAGTATCTGGATTTGCAGCCCAATCCCGCATTGCTTCGTTTACAGCATCTTTAAGAGTACGGCTTCCACTTGTTACTGCATGCACCTTTGCTCCATAAAGCTCCATTGCAGCAACATTAGGCTGTTGACGTCTGACATCAACTTCACCCATATAGACTGTACAATCAAGACCAAGCTTTGCACAGGCCGCAGCAGTTGCAACTCCATGTTGCCCGGCTCCTGTTTCTGCAATAATACGCTTTTTACCCATTCGTTTTGCCAAAAGACACTGACCGATTGCATTGTTAATTTTGTGTGCTCCAGTATTTGCAAGTCCTTCAAGCTTTATATAAATCTGAGCACCGCCAAGAAGCTTTGTTGCAGTTTCTGCAAAAAGGAGAGGAGTTTCCCGACCAATATAATCTCTTTGAATTGTTTCCAATTCCTTTATAAACTCAGAATCTTTTATTGCCTCCTTAAAAGCAATTTCAAGCTCATCCAATGGCCGTCGTAAAACCTCTGCTACATATTTTCCACCAAAGTGGTCAAAAAATCCCTTATCTGACTGAATCATAAGCTCTTCCTTATATTAAATATTAAATCAAGTTTTTTATAATCTTTTTTTCCAACTGTTTCTTCAACACTACTGGAAATATCTATGAGCTCCGGATGAAAGGTATCTATGAGTTCCTTTACATTTTCTGGAGTTATTCCACCAGCAAGCCAAAGCTTGTATTTTTTAGAATAATCATGAGATTTTATATCCTGTAAAAAACGAGCTTCTCCCATAAGAAAAAGTTTTTCAGCTTCGGCTTCTAAATCCTCAACTTTATCTGTAAGTACAAAATAATGGGGGAGAGAAAGCAGTTTTTCTGGAACCTTCTGATAAGGTATTCCATGAAATTGAAGACAATCCAAAATCCCCCCTTCAACATATTCAATTGCAGACTTAGCTTCTTCAGAATCTAAATCTGTAATAACAGCAACCTTTTTGGCCTTTACTTTTTGTAATGCTGGAAGGATTTTTTCAAATCTTTGTCCACAAACATTTCTTGCAAAGCCTTCTGCAAAAATAAAACCTAAAAAATCAACTCCAAGTGAATCTGCATAAATAACATCCTCAGCCTTAGTCAGTCCGCAGATTTTTATAAGAGGTTTAGAAAAATTATTTTGTCTTTCAAAGCTACTCTTCCAGAACTTTGCATTTTTATTTTCTTTTGCTTCCCCAAAGGCTCTTACAAGCACTGACCGGGCTTCTGGATTTTTTGCAGCGGCTTCTCCTAAAAGTAAACCTGAAAAACCAAGGCTGCCTGCAAAGTCTGCCGCCTGTGGAGTCCTTATTCCACTTTCAAAAACAACTCTGGCATTTTCTCCAAGTATCTTTTTAATTTTGGAAAGCAAAGAACAAGGTTTTAATAAATCAATAGAAAAGTCTGAAAGATCTCGTGTGTTTACACCGCAAACTATGTAGTCCTTTTTATCCTCCTGTTTTTCACTTGTAAAAGCCTTTACCAGTTGAGAAAGCTTTTCTAAATCTTCATCACTACGCACTTCTACAAGAGAGGTCATTTTATACTCAGCGGCCGTTTTTGCCATTTTTATCAAAGTTTCTTTTTCAAGTATTCTGGCAATCAAAAGAATGGCATCTGCTCCAGCCCGGTAAGAAACTTCGACTTCTTCTGTAGAAGTTATAAAATCCTTACGTAAAACAGCTGGTGAAGAAGACCCGTTTTCTTTTTCAAAAATATCCATTGTTTTGCAGACTTCAATTAAATCTCCAAGATTTCCCTTAAAGTAATTTGATTCTGTAAGACAGGAAATTGCCTTAGCTCCAGCTTCTGCATAAGACCGCGCAGTTTGTCCGGCATCTAATTCTGGTGCAATATCTCCCTTGCTGGGAGAAGCTCGTTTGACTTCCAGAATTACGCCTTTTTTACAAAGAAAGCTGTGAACTGGTCGCTGACGTTTTTCTGGAAGTTCAAAGCCAAAGTTAACACCAAGCTGCTGAATATCTTTCTGACGCTGTTCAACTATCTGTGTAAGAATATCAGACATTATGCGCACACCTTTTCGTTGATTTTACAACTGACATTCTGAATCTCTTCAAGCTTTCTTAGTGCAGTTCCATTCTCAATAGCTCCAATTGCCATTTCATAACCTTCTTTGAGTGTTTTAGTTTTTCCGCTCAGATAAAGTACTGCTCCTGCATTCAAACCAACAGCTGCTTTTATAGTTGTACGACCTTTCCCATTCAAAACATCTATTGCAAGCTTTGCATTGTCAGCTCCGTTTCCACCTTCAAGCTCATCTGTAGAAACTTTTATATTGCCATTACTGCCAATTCCAAAGCTTACAGGATCTATTACATAGCGATATTCTTTTCCATCCTCGTTAATCTGGAAAACATCTGTAGGTTCGCAAGGAGAAATCTCATCAAAACCATCGCGGCTATGAATAACCATTACACGCTTTGCTCCAAGTGCTTTTGCAGCTCGGGCATAATCCTCAAGTAAATCAGCACTGTAAACACCAAGTACTTCATATTCTGCTCCAGCCGGATTTAAAAGAGGTCCGAGTACATTGAAAATTGTTTTAATACCGAGTGACTTTCTTACAGGAGCTGCAAAACGCATAGCTGAGTGATAAACTGGAGCCATCAAAAATCCAAAGCCGGTTTGTTTTACAAGCTCTGCTGTTTTTTCAGGCTCAGCCATAATCTTTATACCAAGGTTTTCAAAGAAATCTGCTGCGCCACTTTTTGAGGAAACAGCTCTGTTGCCGTGCTTTGCAACAGGTTGTCCACAGCTTGCAGCAACTACAGCTGACAAGGATGAAATATTGAAGCTTCCTTTTCCATCGCCGCCAGTTCCAACAATTTCTGCAAGGCCATTTCCTTCGACTTTTGCTTCTGTTTCAATTGCAGCTTTTTCCAAAGGAAAGGGAGTTTTCTTTTTTAAAAGTGCACCAGCACAGCCAGCCATTTCTTCTGCTGTTGGAAGACCATTTGCCGCCATTGCAGTAAGAATTACGGCTGTAACTTTTTCATCCATAGTTCCGTCTGTAAGATTTTCCATAAAGAAAGAAGCCTGTTCTCGACTTAACGGCTTTTTTTCATCAATAAGCTGACGAAGATATTCTGCAACCGGTAGATTATCACGCCTGTAATTTAAGAAGGCTTTAAAAAGCTCCATACAGGTCTGACTTGCAATGCTTTCCGGATGGAATTGAACTCCTTCAATTGGCATTGTTTTATGGCGAACTCCCATTATGTCTCCGTCCTGTGCACGTGCTGTAATTTCAAAATCTTTGCTCAAGGTTGATTCATCAATTACAAGCGAATGATAACGGGTAAACTTTGCAGTCTTTCCAATTGTCCTGAAAATACCACGACCATCCAAATCAATATCTTCTACAATACCATGCTTAATGAACTTTGCCTGAACAATCTTTGCACCAAAAGCTTCTCCAATTGCCTGATGTCCAAGACAAATCCCCAGAATAGGAATCTTTCCAGCAAAATATTTAATTGCTTCTACGCTTATTCCGGCACTTGTAGGATTTCCAGGTCCGGGTGAAACAATAAGGTGAGAAGGCTCCATTGAAGCAAGCTGTTCAACTGTAGCTTCATCATTTCTTACTACTTTAATTTCTTCTTTTGTTGCGGCTTCAAGTGCCTGAACTACATTAAAAGTAAAGCTGTCATAATTATCAATTACTAAAATCATTTTAATCTCCTTTGCAAGACCTATTAAATGGCCTGTTTTTTTATTTAGTCAGCGTATCAATCAACGCTCCAAGTTTTTCACAGGTTTCGGTAAACTCTCTTTCCGCTTGTGAATCGTAAACAATACCACCTCCTGCCTGGAGGTTCCATACTTTTCCCTGGCACAAGGCACATCTGATGGAAATGCAGAAATCTAAATCTCCGTTTGGCTGGATATAACCAACTGCTCCTGCATAAAATCGTCGCTTTGTTTTTTCCAGACCGCTTAAAATCTGCATGGCATTTATTTTTGGAGCTCCACTTACAGTTCCGGCAGGGAAGGAAGCTCTTAAAACCTGAATTGGTTTTACACCTTCACGAACAATTCCTTCTGTTGTACTTACAAGGTGAATTACATGGCTGAACAATTCACAGTCCATATATTGAGGAACCTTTACGCTTCCATCTTTACAGACTCGTCCTAAATCATTTCTGGCAAGATCTACAAGCATAAGATGTTCCGCCTGTTCCTTTGGATTGTTTCGCAGCTCCAGCTTAAGCTTTTCATCTTCTGCTTCGTTTTTACCACGTCGTATTGTTCCTGCAATCGGATGAATTGTAGCTTTTCCCTTACGAACACGAACAAGACTTTCCGGAGAAGCACCTGTAAACTGAAAGTCACAAAAATCAATATAAAAAAGATAAGGTGAAGGATTAACTTTTCTAAGCTTTCCATATACAGCAAGTGCAGGAGCCTGGCACTCTATCTGAACTCTGCGACTTGGAACTGCCTGAATTAAATCTCCTGCAATTATGTGCTTTTTAAGTGCGTTAACTTTGTTTATATATTCCTCTTTAGAAGCTTCAATGTCGGTAAGGATTTTATATTCAAAGGACTGATTTTCTTCTTCCAGATAAGAAAAATCCATATTGTTCATCTGTTTTAACAGACGATCCATTGCAGCTTGTAAATCAATCTGGTGTTCATTGTAATTAAGTGCAAAAATATGGATTTCTTCCGTAAAGTGGTCAAAAATGATGTAGATGTGACCGGTTACAAAAAGGCTTTCTGGAATATTCAATTCATCCTTCTGCTCAAAAAAGCGGATATTATCACAATGCTTTGCAAACTCATAGCTCAAATAGCCGAGTCCGGAAGCGGGAAGTGGCAGTTCAGAAAGAGGGCCTTCCAAAACTTTATTCTGCTGTGTAACATATAAAAGTGCATCAAGAATATCCGATGTTTTTTCGTGACCAAGTGCATCAAGGCTTTTTTCACCTTCCATGCAGGCTGTATCAAAAGGTATTTCTTTATCATCAATAATAAAGCTGATATTGTCATCATCCTGCTTGATTTTGAAGGCTTCTTCAGTCATCAAGATAGAATAGCGTTCACGGCCTTTAGCAAAGCTTGCAGATTCAAGGATAGCTTTCGCACCAATCTTTTTAGCCAGAAGATATGGGGTGTAGCGTGAGTTTGAAATGCATTTGTAGATTAAGTCTGTTCGAGTTTCCATTTTACCTCCAAATATTTTTAAATATATTTTAGCTGGTGTGTTACTATTAGTAGTAACGTTTCTATATATAGTAACTTAACGGTTATAAATGTTACTGTCAATAGAAACGCATTAATTATTTTTGAAAAATGATGAATATAACAAATATTTTAAAAGTATGAATTGTTTTTGAAAAAAATTAATGTTTATTGTTTATTTATCAGAAATAAATCCTTTAATTGCGGTGTATGCAGCAGTTGCTGGACTCATAAGATGGATTTGACCACCTTTTCCCATACGTCCATTAAAGTTTCTGTTTGTTGTGGAAGCACAGACTTCACCGGCAGCCAAAACACCGTTACTCATACCAAGACAGGCACCGCAAGTTGGGTTTGTAACACAAAAACCTGCATCCAGGAAGATATTTATTATTCCTTCTTTTAAGGCCTGGCGATAAATCTTTGTTGTAGCAGGGGAAACAATTCCACGAACGCCTTGTGCCAGATGTTTTCCTTTTAAGATTTCTGCCGCAATTCGTAAATCTGAAAGTCGGCCGTTTGTACAGGAACCGATGTAAACCTGATCAACCTTTACATCATTCATTTCTGCTGCTGCTTTTACAAGGTCAGGTTTGTTTCCGTAAGTAGAGAGCGGGGTAAGTTCCGAAAGATTATAAGAATGTATAGATTTATATACTGCATCATCATCAGACCAGAGAGATTTCCAGCTTTCCACAGCAGCTTGCATTGAAGCGTAGCGATTTTGAGTTGAATCAGCGATATTCTCAGCTTTATTATCATCTATTTTCAACAAGTATTCAGCTGTTTTTATATCAGGATAGCAGATTCCGCTTGTTGCACCAGCTTCAACTGCCATATTGCATAATGTCATTCTGGCTTCCATATCAAAGTTTTCAATAATTGGGCCTGTAAACTCAAGCACACAGTTAGTTGCACCGTTAGTTCCAAGCTTGCTGATGATAAATAAAATTACATCCTTAGCGTAAACGCCTTTTGGAAGCCTTCCGGTCAGCTCAATCTTTATAGTTTCAGGCATTTTCATTGCACAAACGCCTTTCAAAATACCAACTTCAAGGTCTGTTGTTCCAACTCCGGCCGCAAATGCTCCAAAAGCACCGTAAGTACAGGTATGAGAATCACCCATTATAATAGTCTGCCCCGGACGAACAAAGCCTTTTTCCGGGAAAAGTGCATGACAGACACCATTATTGCCTACATCAAAAAAGTCTTTTATATTATGACTTTTTGCCCAATCACGCATAATTTTGCCCTGAAGAGCCGTTTTTGAATCCTTTGCCGGGGTTACGTGATCAATTACAGCTTTTATTTTTGAAGAATCAAATACTTTATCAAGACTGCGAGCCTTAAGGTCATTTATTGCAAGCGGTGTAGTAATTTCGTGACAAAAAACCCTGTCCAGACCGATTACATAAGTACCTGCAAATGGTTCATCAACTATATGCGATTCAAAAATCTTCTTTGCGATTGTTTTTCCCATAAAAGCTCCATGTAAATATCTATAAAATATTTTAATAGCAGAATAATCGGTATGCAAGCAATTTCACATCTTATTTTTTTATAGTTTTTTACAGTATTTAACTTTAATTTTCCTAGTTAAAAATACTTAAAAATGTGATATTATTGATTGTCGCATCAAGTGCGACAATGACAACTAGTTGTTGAAAAAATAACACAATTTTTGTGCGACAATGACAATTAGTAATCACAAAACTTAGGATGGTAGCTATGTTTTTAGAAGGAAAAAATGTTTTGGTTTTCAAAAAAG
>JAEEGI010011614.1_pt1 | contig 18978 bp, 18 predicted proteins | sample 8958751 | NCBI WGS metagenome assembly JAEEGI01 (sample SAMN16246545, study PRJNA631951) | gut metagenome | biome: gut microbiome; feature: rumen; material: KS-attached | host: Bos | place: Iran: Karaj | collected 2018-10 | reverse complement strand
CCCAAGGAGATGGCCATCGAGCTGTTCCGCCCCTTCGTCATGAAGAAGCTGGTGGAGGACGGCGTCGCCAACAACATCAAGAGCGCCAAGAAGATGGTGGACAAGGGCAAGACCGAGGTATGGGACGCCCTGGACGACGTGATCAAGGAGCATCCCGTGCTTCTCAACCGCGCCCCCACGCTGCACCGCCTGGGCATCCAGGCCTTCGAGCCCATCCTGGTGGAGGGCCGCGCATTGAAGCTCCATCCCCTGGTCTGCACCGCCTACAACGCCGACTTCGACGGCGACCAGATGGCCATTCACGTGCCTCTGTCCGCCGAAGCCCAGGCGGAGGCGCGGATCCTCATGCTCTCTGCCAACAACCTCCTGCGGCCCCAGGACGGGCACCCCGTCACCGTACCCACCCAGGACATGATCATGGGCGCCTACTACCTGACCTACGAGCGGGAGGAAGTGCATATCACCTCCATGGGCGACTGCGTCCACACCGAGATGGAAGTGGGCAAGTGCGCGCCCCTGGACCTGGTGGAGGCCCTCAACAGCAAGCTTTCCGAGGGGCAGAAGCCCATTGAATACACCAAGCGGGACTTCTTCAGCTCCGAGGACGAGGCCATGATGGCCTACGAAAACAACCTGGTGGGCATGCACACCCCCATCCACGTCCGCGTCTACAAGGAGAAGGACGGGGTCATGCAGCACAAGACCGTGCGCACCACCGTGGGCCGGATCATCTACAACGGGCCCATCCCCCAGGACCTGGGCTTTGTGGACCGTTCCGATCCCGAGAAGTTCTTCGATTATGAGATCGGCTTCAAGGTGGACAAGAAAAAGCTGAGCAGCATCGTGGACCGGTGCATCGCCCGCCACGGCTTCACCCGCTCTACCGAGGTGCTGGACGCCATTAAGGCCATGGGCTTCAAGTACGCCACCCTGGGCGCGATCACCATCTCCATCTCCGATATGACCGTCCCCGAGCAGAAGCGCATCCTCATCAAGGAGACGGAGGACAAGGTGGTGGGCATCGAGAAGCAGTACAAGCGCGGCTTCATCACCAACGACGAGCGGGCGCGGCTGGTCATCTCCGAGTGGGATAAGACCACCTCCGCCGTCACCGCCGCCCTGGAGAGCAGCCTGGACCACTTCAACCCCATTTATATGATGTCCGACTCCGGCGCCCGCGGCAGCATGAACCAGATCCGTCAGCTGGCCGGTATGCGCGGCCTGATTGCCAACACCGCCGGCAAGACCATCGAGATCCCCATCAAGGCCAACTACCGCGAGGGCCTCAGCGTTCTGGAATACTTCACCTCCTCCCGTGGCGCCCGCAAGGGCCTGGCCGACACCGCTCTGCGTACCGCCGACTCCGGTTATCTGACCCGCCGTCTGGTGGACGTGAGCCAGGACGTCATCATCCGCGAGGAGGACTGCGGCACCAGGGACGGCACCTGGGCCTACGCCCTCACCAAGGATTACTTCGCGGACTTCGAGCGGATCATGAAGGATGAGCACTTCCTCAAGGGAGAGAGCTGCATCTGGAAGAATCCCGACAATGAGATGCCCCTGCCCTTCGAGGAGGATACCTCCGGCATCGTGCGCTCCTTCGGGGATTCCATCCATGGCCGCTTCCCGGTCTATGACATCATCGACCCCGCCACCGGCGAAGTGCTCTGCGACGAGAAGGGCCCCTTCACCCGGGACCGCATGCTCATGAGCGACGACGCCAAGGTGTTCATGGCCCACAAGATCGTGGCCGTGCGCATCCGCAGCGTGCTGGACTGCGAGGCGCGGCGGGGCGTCTGCTCCCGCTGCTACGGCATGAACCTGGCCACCGGCGACCCGGTGAGCGCGGGCGAAGCCGTCGGCGTCATTGCCGCCCAGTCCATCGGCGAGCCCGGCACCCAGCTGACCATGCGTACCTTCCACACCGGCGGCGTCGCCGGCGACGACATCACCCAGGGCCTGCCCCGCGTCGAGGAACTGTTCGAGGCCCGCAAGCCCAAGAAGATGACCACCCTGGCGGAGATCAGCGGCGTCGTCACCATCGAGGACGCCAAGAAGGCCAACATGGTGAACCTTTCCATCACCGGCCTCAGCGACGCCACGGATACTAACAGCGCCTCCGGCGAACGCTGGACCGTGCTCCTGCCCAACACCGGCATCCGCGTCAAGGACGGGGACACCGTCACCAAGGGCGACAAGCTCACCGACGGCCAGTACAGCCCCCATGACGTGCTTCGCGTGCTGGGCCTGGACGCCGCCCACCTCTATCTGACCCAGGAGGTCCAGAAGGTGTACCGGCAGCAGGGCGTGGACATCAACGACAAGCATATCGAGGTCATCGTCCGCCAGCTGATGCGGAAGGCCCGGATCGAGGAAGCGGGGGACACCGACCTGCTCTCCGGCGCCACCGTGGAGCTGACCGAGGTGAAGGAGAAGAACGCCGAGATCCGCCGCCGCAACGAGGAGCTGGAAGCCGCCGGGGACGTGCCCCTGCGTCCGGCCACCTACACCCGGCTGCTCATGGGCATCACCAAGGCCTCCCTGGCCACGGAGTCCTTCCTCTCCGCCGCCTCCTTCCAGGAGACCACCAAGGTCCTCACCGAAGCCGCCATCAAGGGCAAGGTGGACCACCTGATCGGCCTGAAGGAAAACGTCATCATCGGCAAGCTCATCCCCGCGGGCAGCGGCCTGAGCATGTACCGCGACTTCGACCTGGAGGAGATCCGGGGCGAGGGCGAGGAGACCGCAGACCCCGCGGAAGCCATCTGACAGAAGGGGACCCTTTTTGTGGTTTCTCACAAAAAGGGTCCTTTTCCTGCGGGGATATTTTAGTTGACGCTTCGGGAAAATTATGCTATAATCCCGATTTGTCTGAAAAGACTAATTTTTGAAGAGAGGAGGAAACCGATTCAATGCCTACTTTTAACCAGCTGGTCCGCAAGGGCCGGGAGAAGGTGGCCTACAAGTCCACGGCGCCCGCCATGCAGAAGGGCCTGAACACCCTGAAAAACCGGGAGACCGACCTGAGCAGCCCCCAGAAGCGCGGCGTCTGCACCGCAGTGCGTACTTCCACCCCCAAGAAGCCCAACTCTGCGCTTCGTAAGGTGGCCCGTGTGCGCCTCACCAACGGCTATGAAGTCACCGCTTATATTCCCGGCATCGGCCACAACCTGCAGGAGCACAGCATCGTGATGATCCGCGGCGGCCGTGTCAAGGACCTGCCCGGCGTCCGCTACCACATCATCCGCGGCTCCCTGGATACCCAGGGCGTGAACAACCGCCGCCAGGGCCGCAGCAAGTACGGCGCCAAGCGTCCCAAGAAGTAATCGCAAAGAATCAAAAGCCCCGGTGGCTTTATCATATATATGATAGGGAACCGCCCGGGGCGCAACGGGAGCAGGGGCAAGCCTCCTGCTAACGAGTACCTGTGACATCATTTCTATGAAGGAGGGAAGTTAAGTGCCCAGAAGAGGTAACGTTCCCAAAAGAGAGATCCTGCCGGATCCTGTGTACCATTCCGTGCTGGTGACCAAGCTGACCAACAGCATCATGCTGGATGGGAAGAAGGGCGTGGCGCAGAAGGTCGTGTATGATGCCTTCAGCATCATCGAGGAAAAGACCGGCAAGAGCCCCCTGGAAGTTTTCACGACGGCTCTGGACAACATCATGCCCAGCCTGGAAGTCAAGGCCCGCCGTGTCGGCGGCTCCACCTACCAGGTGCCCATGGAAGTCCGGCCCGAGCGGCGGCAGACCCTGGGTCTCCGCTGGCTCACCAATTACAGCCGGAACCGCGGCGAGAAGACCATGAAGGAGCGCCTTGCCGGCGAGATCATGGACGCCGCCAACAACACCGGCAGCGCCGTCAAAAAGCGCGAGGATACCCACAAGATGGCCGAGTCCAACCGGGCCTTCGCGCACTACCGCTGGTGATCGCCTGCGGGCGCTCACAGCGGACAGCTTGAGAGTTTAGGAGTTCAAAATGGCGAGGCAGTATTCCCTGGAAAAGACAAGAAACATCGGAATAATGGCTCATATCGACGCGGGCAAGACCACCACCACGGAACGCATCCTGTTCTACACGGGGCGGACCTACAAGCTGGGGGAGGTCCACGAGGGCGCCGCTACGATGGACTGGATGGAGCAGGAGCAGGAGCGGGGCATCACCATCACCTCCGCCGCCACCACCTGCTTCTGGCGGGACCACCGCATCAACATCATCGACACGCCGGGCCACGTGGATTTCACCGCCGAGGTGGAGCGCTGCCTGCGCGTGCTGGACGGCAGCGTCACCGTGCTCTGCGCCAAGGGCGGCGTGGAGCCCCAGTCGGAGACCGTCTGGCGCCAGGCCGACCACTACCATGTTCCGAGGCTCATCTATGTCAACAAGATGGACATTATGGGCGCAGACTTCTTCCATGTGCTGGATATGGTCTACGACCGCCTGAAGGCCAACGCAGTGCCCATCCAGCTGCCCATCGGCAGCGAGGACGATTTCAGGGGGATCATTGACCTGGTCGAAATGAACGCCGACGTTTACTACGACGAGCTGGGCAAGGACCAGCGCGTCGAGGATATCCCGGAAGACCTTCTGGAGCTGGCGAAGGAATATCACCTGAAGCTGGTGGAGAAGGCGGCGGATTTCGACGACGCCATCATGGAGAAGTATCTGGAGGGCGAGGAACCCACCAGGGAGGAGCTGCGGGCCGCGATCCGCAAGGGTACGCTGGCCAACGCGCTCATCCCGGTCGTTTGCGGCACATCCTACCGCAACAAGGGCGTTCAGAAGCTGCTGGACGCCATCGTGGATTACCTTCCCAGCCCCCTGGACATTCCGCCCGTGGTGGGCACCGATCCCGTCAGCGGCAAGGAAGTCGTCCGGCATGCCAGCGACGAGGAACCCTTCTGCGCCCTGGCCTTCAAGATCATGACCGACCCCTTTGTGGGCCGTCTGGCCTTCGTGCGGTCTTACAGCGGCACGGTGGAGGCGGGGAAGACCCTGGTCAACGCGGGCAAGGGCCATCGGGAGCGGCTCGGCCGCATCCTGCGCATGCATGCCAATCACCGGGAAGATATCGACACCATCTACGCGGGGGACATCGCCGCCGTGGTGGGCCTTAAGAATACGGCCACCGGCGACACCCTCTGCGACGAGAAAAACCGCATCGTGCTGGAATCCATGGAGTTCCCCGAGCCGGTCATCCGCGTGGCCATCGAGCCCAAGACCAAGGCCGGCCAGGAGAAGATGACCGTGGCCCTGGCCAAGCTGGTGGAGGAGGATCCGACCTTCAAGGCCTATACGGACGAGGAGACGGGCCAGACCATCATCGCGGGCATGGGCGAGCTGCATCTGGAGATCATCGTGGACCGGCTCCTGCGGGAATTCCGCGTGGAGGCCAATGTGGGCAAGCCCCAGGTCTCCTACAAGGAAACCATCCGCAAATCCGCCACCGCCCAGGGCCGTTTCGTCCGCCAGTCCGGCGGCAAGGGCCAGTACGGCGACGTCAAGATCACCATCGAGCCCAACGAGACCGGCAAGGGCTACGAGTTCATCAACAACATCGTGGGCGGCGTCATCCCCAAGGACTATATCCCCTCCGTGGACGAGGGCATCCGGGGCGCCATGCTCAACGGGCCGCTCTCCGGCCACCCCGTTGTGGACGTGAAGGTCACTCTGTTCGACGGCAGCTACCATGAGGTGGACTCCAGCGAAATGGCCTTCAAGATCGCCGGCAGCATGGCCTTCAAGGAGGCCGCCGCCAAGGCCGATCCCGTCCTCCTGGAGCCCATCATGAAGGTCAGCATCATCGTGCCCGAGGAATATATGGGCGACGTCATGGGCGACCTGAACGGGCGGCGGGGCCAGATCACCGGCATGGAGACCCGGGGCGGCGCCAGCATCATCGACGCCTTCGTGCCCCTGAGCGAGATGTTCGGCTATGCCACCAACCTTCGGGGCAGGAGCCAGGGCCGCGGCCAATTCAGCATGCAGCCCAGCCACTACACGGAGGTCCCCAAGAACATCGCCGAGAAGATCATTTCCGGCGGCCGTGCCTGAGAAGAGGGCACACCATAATTTCTGTTGCAATTTTCCGGAATATGTTGTATAATACCGCAGCATGATCCGGGAGCAGTCAGAAATCAAAACATTTTACAATATGATTGAGGAGGAACCATTCAAATGGCGAAGCAGAAATTTGAAAGAACCAAGCCCCATGTAAATATCGGCACCATCGGTCATATCGACCATGGCAAGACCACCCTCACCGCCGCCATCACCAAGGTTCTGGCTATGGCTGACCCCAATGCCGCCGCCTACACCGCTTACGATCAGATCGACAAGGCCCCCGAAGAGAAGGCCCGCGGCATCACGATCAACACCGCTCACGTCGAGTATCAGACCGAGGCCCGCCACTATGCCCACGTTGACTGCCCGGGCCATGCCGACTATATCAAGAACATGATCACCGGTGCTGCCCAGATGGACGGCGCTATCCTGGTCATCGCCGCCTCCGACGGCCCCATGGCTCAGACCCGTGAGCACCTGCTCCTGGCCCGCCAGGTCAACGTGCCCTATATCGTTGTCTTCCTGAACAAGGTCGATCAGGTTGACGACCCCGAGCTCCTGGAGCTGGTGGAAATGGAAGTCCGCGAGCTGCTGGACACCTACGGCTTCCCCGGCGACGACACCCCCATCATCAAGGGCAGCGCCCTGAAGGTCCTGGAGTCCACCTCCACCGATCCTCACGCCCCCGAGTACGGCTGCATCTGGGAACTGATGAACGCTGTCGATACCTGGATCGCCACCCCCGAGCGCAAGGCTGACCTGCCCTTCCTGATGCCCATCGAGGACGTGTTCACCATCACCGGCCGCGGCACCGTCACCACGGGCCGTGTCGAGCGTGGCACCGTCAAGGTCGGCGACAAGGTCGAGATCGTCGGCATCAAGGAGACCAAGGAAACCGTCGTTACCGGCACCGAGATGTTCCACAAGACCCTGGACTACGCCGAGGCCGGCGACAACGTGGGCTGCCTGCTCCGCGGCATCGCCAAGAGCGAAGTCGAGCGCGGCCAGGTCCTGGCTGCTCCCAAGAGCATCAAGCCCCTGACCAAGTTCACGGGCCGTGTCTACGTCCTGACCAAGGAAGAGGGCGGCCGTCATACCCCCTTCTTCAACAACTATCGCCCCCAGTTCTACTTCCGTACCACCGACGTGACCGGCGTCATCACTCTGCCTGACGGCGTTGAGATGTGCATGCCCGGCGACAACGTGGATATGAAGGTCGAGCTGATCACCCCCATCGCCATCGAGAAGGAGCTGCGCTTCGCCATCCGTGAAGGCGGCCGCACCGTTGGCTCCGGCGTCGTCATCGCCGTCGAAGAGTAATATTATTCAAGATAGAAAACCGGGATCGCTTCGGCGGTCCCGGTTTTTTACCATTATTTGAGAAAAATGCTTGCTAATTCTCATCCTACAGTGTATAATATACATATGGGATTTTATGCATAAAATTCGGCGGTTTTCATTGAGAGGAGCGATGTCATGTTCAGCATCGGAGACCAGATCGCCCACCCCCTCCACGGCGCAGGTGTGATCGATGGGATCGAAGAACAGCGGATCAACGGCGTGACGCGGAAATACTATAGACTGCGCATGCCTACCGGTACTATGGATGTCAAGATCCCCGTGGACAACTGCAAGGAGATCGGCATCCGCCCCATCATCAGCAGTGAGGAAGCGGACGAGCTGCTCCGGGAGCTGGGCGATATCGAGATCGACATGACCCAGAATTGGAACCGCCGATATCGGGAGAATATGATCCGCATCAAAAGCGGCAACCTGTTGGAGGTAGCCAGGGTCATCAAGGGACTTATGACCAGGGACGCGGAGAAGGGCCTGAGCACCGGTGAACGTAAAATGCTCCGCAGCGCCAAGCAGATCCTGATTTCCGAGATCGTACTGGCAAAGAGCTGCGCCTATGAGGAAGTGGAGCAGGAGATCAACCGGGCGATGGCCTGATTACGCTGCAAACACGGGCATACTGTGAGGGCCGGGTTTTGCTCGGCTCTTATTTCATACTAGTACCCAATAGAAATCGCGAATGCCCAGCGGCAGAAATCGCGCCAAACTTCGTTGTCGTCCTTGTCGGGCGACACGTCTGCGTCCTCCGCCTCGTCTGACACGATTTCTGCTCGCTGCTCGATCCTAGATTTCTATCAGGTATTAGTATCATGGATGAAATGCGATGAAGTTCGGATTAAAAAGAGAGAAAAGATCCGGCCGCGGAGGCAGCAGCCTCGTCAGCGCCGTCATCGTGGCCGCCGGCAGCAGCAGCCGCATGGGGGGTATGGACAAGCTTTCTGCGTCCCTGGCGGGCAGCACGGTGATCGCCCATACCATCCGCGCTTTCCAGGCCAGCGAAGACGTGGGCGAGATCGTCCTTGTCCTGCGCAAGGGGGCCGAGAAGCCTGCCCTGGCGGGCGCCTCCGGCTGCGATAAGCTATCAAGGATCGTCCATGGGGGCGATACGCGGACGGATTCCTCCTACGCGGGGGTCATGGCCTGCGACCCGAAAGCGGAGATCATCCTGATCCACGACGGGGCCCGCCCCCTGGTGACGGGGGAGGTCATCAAAAACGCCGTGGAGGGAGCGAGGAAATACGGGGCCGCCGTGCCGGTGACGCCGGTGACGGACACCGTCAAGGTGGGGAAGGACGGCTTTGCCGATTCCACGCCGGACCGCTCGACCCTCTTTGCCGCCCAGACGCCCCAAGCCTTCCGCGCCGAACTCATCAAGGCGGCGCTGCAGGACGCGGTGGACAACAAACTGACCCTCACCGACGACTGCGCCGCCGTGGAAAGGCTGGGCATGCATGTGAAGCTGGTGGACGGCGATGTGCGAAACCGCAAGATCACCCTGCCGTCGGACCTGGCAGTGGCCGAGGAGTTATACAAGGAGATCCATTCATGAGAATAGGACACGGATACGACGTTCACCGCATCATGCCTGGGCGCAGGCTGGTGCTCTGCGGCGTGGAGATCCCCTGGGAGGGGAAGGGCCTGCTGGGTCATTCCGACGCGGACGTTGCGGCCCACGCTTTGATGGACGCCATACTGGGGGCGGCGGCCCTGGGGGATATCGGCCATATGTTCCCGGACAACGATCCCCGCTACGAGGGGGCGGACAGCATGGAACTGCTGAAGGCCGTCTGCGCCAGGGCTGCCCGTGCAGGCTACCGCTTCGGCAATTGCGATATCACCATCCTGGCCCAGGCGCCCAAGCTGAAGCCCCACATCCTGAATATGCGCAAGCGCCTGGCGGACGTGATGGGCACGGAGATCGGCAGAATCAGCGTCAAGGCCACCACGGAGGAGGGCCTGGGCTTCACCGGCGCAGGAGAGGGGATCGCCGCCCACGCGGTGGTGCTGCTGGAGGAAAGGGCCAGGATCACCAGGTTATGATAAACGTAAACAAAGCGGAATTTGTAAAATCCGCCGCCGCAGCCAGGGACTTTCTCCGGGACGGGCGGCCTCAGATCGCCTTTGCGGGCCGCTCCAACGTGGGCAAGAGCTCGGTCATCAACCGGCTGCTGAACCGCCGAAACTTTGCCAGGGTGGGGAATACCCCGGGCAAGACCGTCCACGTCAACTATTTCCTGGTGGACAACCTTTGGCTGGTGGACCTGCCGGGTTACGGCTACGCCAAGGTATCCCAAAGCGAGAAGGAGCGGTGGGCGAAACTCATGGAGAGCTATTTCCGCTCCGGCCTCATCACCGGCGGCGTACTGATCGTGGACGCGCGCCACGCACCGTCGAAGGACGACGTGACCATGCTGGAATGGTTCCGCACCGCCGGCTGCCCCTTGGTGGTGGTGGCCAACAAGCTGGACAAGGTGAAAAAAAGCCAGCGGGAGGAATGCATGGAGACCATCCGCAGTACCCTGACGCTCACGGTGGGGGACACGCTCATCCCCTTTTCCGCGGAGGACGGCACCGGGCGGGATACCCTTCTTGCGGCCCTGGAGGCCCTGCGATGACCTCCTTCGGCAGCGTGCTGCGCTCCCTGGACTGGAGTTATCTCACGGGCCTGCTGGAACAGATCATCCCGGCTGTCCTCTGCATCATGATCCACGAGATCTGCCACGGTGCGGCGGCCTATGCCCTGGGGGACCGGACGGCGGCCACCCAGGGGCGCCTCAGCCTGAACCCCCTGCATCATGTGGACTGGTTCGGCTTGGTGATGCTGGCGGTCTTCCACTTCGGCTGGGCGAAGCCCGTCAGCGTGAATATGCGCAATTTCAAGCATCCCAAACGGGACATGGCCATCACCGCCCTGGCAGGGCCCGCCAGCAATTTCCTCCTTGCGGCCCTGGCCCTGTTCCTTTTCGGTTTCTTTTTCCGGGATCTTCACGGAGCCGCAGCAGGACAGTTCGTCATTCGTCTGCTGCAGTATATGGCCATTCTCAGTATTTCCCTGGGCCTCTTCAACCTCATCCCCATCCCGCCGCTGGACGGGTCCAAGGTGCTGTTTTCCTTTTTGCCGGACAGGGCCTATGTCCGCCTCATGGTGCTGGAGAAATACGGGATGTTCCTTCTCCTTGCCCTGGTGTTCCTCATGAACCGGGCTTTCGACGTGAGCCCCATCGCGCAGGCCTCCCAGGCAGTTTACGACGTATTTGTCCGCATCGCCGTTTTCGCGGATTCGCTTCGAGGATAAACATGGACGACCTGACCTTTCATCTGCCGAATCTGGTCAACAACAAAGGGGAGCAGACGGATTTCACCGGGCCCCTGAGCCTGATACTGCAGCTGCTCAGCCGCAACAAGGTGGAGATCAAGGATATCCGCATCGGGGATATCCTGGACCAGTATCTGGAATGGCTCGCCCGCATGGAGCGCATGGACCTGGAGGTCACCGGCGAATTCATCACCATGGCTTCCTACCTGCTGTATATAAAGGCCAAGACCCTCCTGGAGGGCACCAGGGACGTGGAGGAGCTGGGAGAGCTGATCTCCTCCCTGGAAGCTCAGCAGCGCAAGGAGACCCTGGAGCGCATGAAGCAGGCTGCCGACTGGCTGGGAGGCCGGAGTGAGCTGGGTGCGGGCATCTTCATCCGCACGCCGGAGCCCATCACCGGCCCGCCGGAATACCGCTATGCCCACAAGGGACAGGAGCTCCTGCGGGCCCTGACGGAGATCATGGGCCGGGAGAGGGACAGCGCCGGGACGCCCAGGGCCGTGCCCATGCCCGCGCCCCTGACCTATTCCATCCGGGACAAATCGGATGAAATACTCCTGCGCCTGCGGGACGCGGGGAAGCTCTCCCTGGAAGCCCTGTTTTCCGAGAGCCGCAGCCGCAGCGAGCTCACCGCCGCTTTCCTGGCCGTGCTGGAGCTCTACCGGGCCGAGCAGATCGGCCTGAGGGACACGGAGGGCGGCGTGGAACTGACGAAATTTGAGGAATGACCTGCCATGGAATACGACAGCATCATCGAAAGCATCCTCTTCGCCTCCGGCGACCCCTTTCCCGTGGAACGGCTCATGGCCCTGCTGGACCTGAGCCGGGAGGAGGTGCTGGCCGCCGCACGGCGGATCGGGGACGGTTACCGCTTTGAGAACAAGGGCATCCGCCTGCTGATCCTGGAGGACAGCCTGCAGCTGGGTTCCGCCCCGGAGAATGCCGACTGGGTGCGCCGGGCCCTGGATACCCGCAAGCCCGCCCGCCTCAGCCCCGCAGCCCTGGAGGTGCTGGCCATCGCCGCCTATTTCCAGCCGGTGACGAGGACCTATATCGAGCAGATCCGGGGCGTGGACAGCAGCTATACCGTCGGCCTATTGGTGGACAAGGGCTTCCTGGAGCCTTGCGGGCGCCTGGACGCCCCTGGCAGGCCCATGCAATTCATGACCACGGCGGCTTTTCTCCGGGTCTTCGGCCTGGAGAGCCTGGAGGAGCTGCCCGCCTATGGGGACGCGTCCATCGAAGAGGACGTGGACGCCTCGGCCTTGGCGGAGACCCTGCCGGAGGTCCGGGAGTGAGGGTGCTCATCTGGATCGCGGCCATCCTGGCGCTGCTCGTCCTGCTCCTGATCCTGCTTCGGCTGCGGCTCACGGGGGAATACGGGGATGCGGGCAGCAGCCTGACCGTGGCCCTGGGGGCTATCCCTCTTTTTCGACTGCCCCGACCCGGAGGGGCCAGGCAGGTCAAGCGGGCAGATAAACCCAAATCCAAAAAGAAAAAGAAGAAAAAAGAGGAAGATGAGGAAAAACCGAAAGGCGGCTCCATTCCGGGCTTCCGCCGGCTGATGCCGATAATCTCCGACGCCCTGGGCAAACTAAAGCGCAGGCTCAGCATCGATGAGATGACCCTCTGGTATCAAAGCGCCGGGGAGGACCCGGCGGCGGCAGCCCTGGCTTTCGGCGGCGCCAGCGCGGCGGCGGGGGCTTTGGCGAAGCCCATGCAGGACATGTTCCGCATCAGGGACCTGGATATCCGCACCGCCGTAAGCTTTACGGAAACGAAACCGACAGTGCTGGCCCGGATACGGATGTCGATTCCCTTGGGCGCGCTGCTGTGGATCGGCCTCCGGGCCTATGTGAAGCTCAGACGGGCAGGGAAGGCCCGGTCACGAACTTAGGAGGGATCATCATGGAAAAGAATTCGATCGGAGAATTGATGGATAAGACCATGACCCGCATCCGGGAAATGGTGGATGTGAATACCATCGTCGGCTCGCCCATCACCACCGTGGACGGGATCACCCTGATCCCCGTCAGCAAGGTGAGCTTCGGCTTTGCCGCAGGCGGCTCGGACTTCCAGACCAAAAACGGCAAGGATGGCCAGCCCAACCCCTTCGGCGGCGGCAGCGGCGCAGGCGTGAAGATCGAGCCGGTGTCCTTCCTGGTCATCCGGGACGGCAGCGTCCGCATGATCGGCGCCAACGCCCAGGAGCAGAACTCCGTGGAGAAATTCATCGACGCGATGCCTGACATCATCGACAAGGTGAAGGAGGTTCTGCCGAAAAGGAAGGATGAAGGAACGGATACCGAGGATTAGTATTTCCTTATTCCTGCTCATTGCCCTGCTGCCCGTGCCCGCCCTGGGAACGGCGGCGGAGGATGCCCCGGAGGTCTCGGCCCAGGCGGCGGTGGTCGCCGAGCTGGAGACGGGGCGCATCCTGTACGAAAAGAATCCCGACATGCCCATGAAGGCAGCCAGCACGGTAAAGATACTCACCGGGCTGCTGGCCCTGGAAAACCTGGATAGGACGCGGGAGGTGACCATCCGCCCGGAATGGACGGGGCAGGAGGGCAGCTCCATGTATCTCCGGCCAGGACAGGTATGCACGGTGGCGGAGCTGCTTTGCGGGCTGCTGCTGGTCTCCGGCAACGACGCGGCCCTGGCCCTGGCCTGCACCGTTTCCGGCAGCGAGGAAGCCTTCGTGGAGCTGATGAACCGACGGGCCCAAGAGCTGGGCATGGCGCACAGCGTGTTTGTGGACGCCAGCGGCCTGAAGGCCGAGGGACACCGGGTGACGGCCAGGGACATGGCCGCCCTGGGCTGCGCGGCCATGAAGAATCCGGAATTTCGCGCCATCGTCTCCATGAGGACCGGGGAGGCGGTGGGGCAGACCCTCCGGAACCACAATAAGCTCCTGGACCTTTACGAAGGGGCCGTCGGCGTCAAGACCGGCTATACCAAGACCGCAGGGCGCACCCTGGTCTCCTGCGCGCAGCGGCAGGGCCTTACCCTCGTCTGCGTGACCCTCAACGCACCGCGGGATTGGGAGGACCACGCCGCACTGCTGGACTGGGGCTTCGGGCATTTCGTATCCGCCGACCCCTCAGGCATGGAATGGGGCCTCAGCGTGATCAGCGGTATGGCGCCGGAGGTCACGGTCCGTCCCGCCCAAGGCGGCAGGGTGCTGCTGCCAAAGGAGGGAGTGCAGTGGGAAGCGGCGCTGCCCAGGTTCGTCTATGCCCCGGTGATCTCCGGCGAAGAGGCGGGCACCCTCCAATGCCGGGATGGGGAGGGGAACATCCTGTGCAGTCTGCCGCTCCTGTATGCGCAGGACGTGGCCCCGGACCCGGCCCAGAAGCTGGGCTTCTGGGAAAAGCTCCGCTGGGCCTGGCTCTTTGCCTGCCGCCACAGCGCGGGCTATCCCCAATATGTGTTCTATTGAGGTCTTTTATGGAAGAACGCTTGCAGAAGATCCTGTCCCGCCACGGCGTCGCCTCCCGCAGAGAGGCGGAGGAGATGATCCTCAGCGGCCGCGTCACGGTAAACGGCGCGGAGGCCCGGCTGGGCATGAAGGCCGATGAGGACCTGGACGAGATCCTTGTGGACGGAGACCCGCTTGCCCAAACCGAGCAGCGGGTTTACATAATGCTGAACAAGCCCAGGGGTTGTCTGTGCACCCGGAAGGACGAAAAGGGCCGGAAGACCGTCCTGGATTATCTCTCCGGCTGCAGCGCTCGGGTGTGGCCCGTGGGAAGGCTGGACCTGAATTCCGAAGGGCTGCTCCTCCTCACCGACGACGGGGAGCTTACAAACGCCCTGACCCACCCCTCCCACGGCGTGGAGAAGGTCTACACCGTTCGGGTGGCGGGGGAGGATATCCCCAGCGCAATCAAGCTGCTGAAGGGCACCCTGGAGCTAGAGGACGGACCTGCCAGGGCAAAGGCCGTACGTCTTATGAAGGACGACGGGGAGCGGGCCATCCTGGAGATCACAGTGACGGAGGGGCGGAAACACCTGGTCCGGAATATGTGCGCCGCAGCGGGGCTGGAGGTAAAGCGCCTCATCCGCATCTCCGAAGGAGGCCTCACCTTGGGGGACCTGCGCACAGGCTGCTGGCGTTATCTGGAAGCCGGGGAGCTGCGAGAGCTGAAACGGGCCGCCGGACTCAAATAATCGTCGGTTTTCTTGTTGAATTCTGCCGTAAAGAATATTAATATATTCATTATTCTGGGGTAAAAGGAAGGATGCACATGGAGAAAGACATCATTTCCGTCATCCAGGAAAAACAGCGGGACTTTTCCAAGGGGCAGAACCGGATCGCCCGCTATATCACCGAGAACGCGGACAAGGCCGCCTTCATGACCGCGGCGAAGCTGGGCCAGAAGGTCAGTGTCAGCGAGTCCACGGTGGTGCGCTTTGCCCTGGAGCTGGGCTTCGAGGGCTATCCGGAAATGCGCAAGGCCCTGCAGGAGATGATCCGCAACCGGCTCACCAGCGTCCAGCGCATCGAGGTGGCCAAGACGGTCATCGGCGGCAGGGACACCCTTTCGGCCATCCTCAACAGCGATATGGAGAATATCCTGCGCACCCAGACAGACCTGGACCGCAAATGCTTCGACGCGGCGGTGGAAGCCCTGCTCCATGCCAGGCACATCTACATCCTGGGCACGCGCACCAGCGCCGCCCTGAGCATGTTTATGGGCTTCTATTTCAACATGCTCTTTGAAAATGTGAAGGTGCTGTATGAAAACACCGCCGGGGAGGTCTTTGAGCAGATCATGCGCATCGGCCCCGGCGACGTGTTCGTGGGCATCAGCTATCCCCGCTATTCCAAACGGACGGTGAAGGCCGTGCGCTTCGCTAAGGAGCGGGGGGCCACGGTGCTGGCCATGACCGACGCGGAGACCTCTCCCATCGCCGCTGCGGCGGATATCTGCCTTCTGGCGAGGAGCGACATGGTCTCCTTCGTGGACAGCCTGGTGGCGCCCCTGAGTCTCATCAACGCCCTCATCGTGGCCGTCAGCGACCAGAAGCCCGGCGTGGCCGCCACCTTCATGGAGCTGGAAGAGGTCTGGAACGAATACGACGTCTATGAAAAGAATCCGGACTGAGGTCTGCGTCGTCGGCGGCGGCGCGGCGGGGCTCATGGCAGCTCTCGCCGCGGCGGAAGCGGGCGCAGAGGTCCTGGTGCTGGAAGGGCAGGAGCGCCCGGCCAGGAAGCTGCGCATCACCGGCAAGGGCCGCTGCAACCTCACGAACAACTGCCCGCCGGAGGAAGTGATGGCAAACGTCACCCGCAACGCCCGCTTCCTACACAGCGCCCTGCGGGCGTTCCCCCCTTCGGAGGTCATGGCTTATTTCGAGGGCCTGGGCATCCCTCTGAAAACGGAGCGGGGGAACCGGGTGTTCCCCGTGTCCGACAGGGCGGGGGACGTGGCGGACGCCCTGATTTCCCAGGTGGAGAGAAAGGCGGGTATCCTGCGCCTGCGGGCCGGGGAAGTGCTGACGGAAGGGGGCGCCGTCTGCGGCGTCCGGGGAGGCGGCACGGTTGTGGAATGCCGCGCGGCCATCCTGTGCACCGGCGGTCTCAGTTATCCCAAGACCGGCTCCACCGGGGACGGCTATGAAATGGCGCGAGCCCTGGGCCACACCGTCAAACCCACCTCGCCCAGCCTGGTGCCCCTGACTTCCCCGGACGGGGACTGCGCGGAAATGCAGGGCCTCAGCCTCCGCAACGTGACCATGAGCCTGTATGAAGCGGGGGAGGGGAAAAAGAAGCTCTGGAGCGAGCTGGGGGAGATGCAGTTTGCCCACTTCGGCCTGACGGGGCCCCTGGCCCTGTCCGCCTCCGCTCACATGGAGCCGGGGAAGCGCTACACTGTGGAGCTGGACCTGAAACCGGGGCTTACGGAGGAAAAGCTGGACGCCCGCCTTCTTCGCATGTTCGGTGAGAATCGGAACCGGGATTACCGCAACAGCCTGGACGATCTGCTGCCCCGCAGCCTGATCCCGGTAGTGATCCGCCGCAGCGGCATCCCGCCGGATACCAAAGTGCACGATATTACCCGGCCACAGCGGCTGGGCCTTCTTAAGCTGCTGAAGCGCTTCACCGTGGAGATCGACGGGCTCCGGCCCATCGAGGAAGCGGTCATCACCCGCGGCGGCGTGGACGTCCGGGAGGTAGACCCCAAAACCATGGCTTCCCGGCTGGTGCCGGGCCTCTGGTTCGCGGGGGAGATCCTGGATCTGGACGCTTATACCGGCGGCTTCAACCTGCAGATCGCCTGGTCCACGGGCCGGGCGGCGGGGCGGGCTGCCGCCGCGTATTCCGAAAGGAAGAGAAGCATGAAGAACATCAAAGTTGCCATCGATGGTCCCGGCGGCGCGGGAAAGAGCACCATGGCCAAGGCTCTGGCGAAGGAATGCTCCCTGAACTATGTGGACACCGGCGCCATGTACCGCACCATCGGCCTGGCTGTCCTCCGCGCCGGACTGGACCCCGCCGACGGGGAAGGGGTGCCTGCACTCCTGCCCACGATCCGCCTGGGCATCCGCTACATGGACGGGGAGCAGCATATGTTCCTGGGGGAGGAGGACGTGACCGGCCTTATCCGCACGCCGGAGGTCAGCGCCGCCGCCTCCGCCGTCAGCGCCCAGCCCCCGGTCCGGGCCTTTCTGCTGAAGACCCAGCAGGACCTGGCGGAGGAATGCAGCGTGGTGATGGACGGCCGGGACATCGGCACCGTGGTGCTGCCCCATGCCCAGCTTAAGGTTTTTCTCACCGCCACGGCAGAGGAGCGGGCCCGCCGCCGCTTCCTGGAGCTGCAGGAGCGGGGAACGCCCCAGCCTTATGAACAGGTGCTCGCGGAGATGAACGAGCGGGACGAGCGGGATACGAACCGCGCTGCCGCGCCCCTTCGGGCGGCGGAGGACGCGGTGATGCTGGATACCACGGACATGACGCCGGATGAGGTGCTGGCCTTCCTGCGGAAGCTGGTGGAGGAGAGGCGGGGAGAATGAATACTTATCTTCATTACCGCTGGGCATACTGCTTCATCATCCCCGTCATCCGCCTGCTGTTCCCCCTGCGCATCCACCACCGCGAGCGACTGCCCGACGGGCCCATGGTGGTCTGCGCCCCCCATTCCAACCTGGTGGACCCCATCCTCATCATGGCGATGATGACCATCCGCCGCTATCCCCGCTTCCTGGCAAAAAAGGAGCTGTTTTCCCTTCCCATCGTCGGCTCCTTCCTCCGCCGGATCGGCATGATCCCCGTGGACCGGGGCAAGGCGGATATCTCTTCCATTAAAGAAGCGCTGAAGGTCCTGAAGGACAAGGGCATCATCGGCATCTTTCCGGAAGGGACGAGGGTGAAGGAGGAGCTGGCCTCCACGGCCAAGACCGGGGCGGTCATGCTGGCTTCCCGCACGGGCGTTCCCATCCTCCCGGTGTGGATGCCGCGGAACAAGCGGATCTTCCATCGGGTGGACATGGTCGTCGGCGAACCTTATCATCTGCCGGTCCTCCGCGGAAACGCGGAGTATCACCCCCACGCGGAGGAGCTGATGCGGCGCATCGGCCTCCTGCAGAAGGAGGTACAGCCGTGTTCCTGAAGGTCGCGGAGACAGCGGGCTTCTGCTACGGCGTCCGGCGGGCGATCTCCATCGCGGAGGAGGAAGCGCCCAGGGGCTGCTTCGTCCTGGGGGAGCTGATCCACAACCGCAGGGAGATGGATAGGCTGGCGAGGCTGGGGCTTCGCCGCGCGGCAAGCGTGGAGGAGATCCCGGCGGGGGAGACGGTGCTCATCCGTTCCCACGGCGAGCCGGACAGCGTGCTCCATGCCCTGGAAGAAAAGGGCTGCCGGGTGGTGGACGCCACCTGCCCCAACGTCAGCCGCATTCACCGCATCGTGCGGGAGGCGTCCAAAAAGGGCAGGCTGCCCATCGTCATCGGCGACAGGGATCACCCGGAGGTGCGGGGGATCGTGGGTTCTGCGCCGGAGGTGGTGGTCCTGAAGGACGAGGAGGAGACGGAAAAGTGGCTCCGCAGCGGCGCATACGGGCCGGAGACGCCCATCACCGTGGTATTCCAAACCACAGAAATACGTGAACACGTGAAAAAATGTGCCGATTCACTAAAAAAAGTGTATACAAATCAGGAAAAGTTTGATACAATATGCGATGCCACGTTTAGTCGCCAAAAGGAGGCGACCGGGCTATCCGCCATATGCGATGCCATG